>JADDYB010000722.1_pt1 | contig 10549 bp, 10 predicted proteins | sample 8641941 | NCBI WGS metagenome assembly JADDYB01 (sample SAMN16275377, study PRJNA637457) | freshwater sediment metagenome | isolation source: Lake Kineret sediment | place: Israel: Lake Kineret | collected 2013 | reverse complement strand
CAGGGGAGCCAGACGTGCGGGCCCAGCACGGGCAGCTCGATCACCATGCCGATGAAGATGAAGGCCCATGCAGCCACGGTGACCGTGCCGCCCTTCAGGAGGAGGTTGAGCGCGAGCGTATCATTGGTAATCCCGATAATGAGCAGCCCTGCCAGGGTCAGGACACCGGCAACCAGGCTCCAGATCAGATATAACTGGCCCACCCACTGCCGGTTACCGTAGCCGTAGAAGTAAATGAGGAGGAACGCGGTGATCAGTGCGATCTCCAGGAAGATGTAGAGCAGGATGAGATTCCCGCTGTAGACGAGCCAGAGCATCGAGGCCGCGTAGAGGTCGTAGAGGAAGATGTATTTCCGGAACTCCGACTCCACCCCGAGCTTCATCTCCTCGAAGCGATGCTCCATATACGGCAGGGCGAAGAGCGCGACCATCGCCGCCACGATACAGATGGTGAGCCCGAAGGCGTGCGCAATGAAGTCGAGGCTGAGATAAATCTGCCCGATCGGCGCGACGAAGTTGGTAAGATGAATGCTCGAGGAATAGCCGATGAGGATGCAGTAGAGGATCGCAAAGAAGGGGAGTAAAAAGAAGAGCGAGGTGAGGTACGTCGCCGGCTTTGGCTTCAAGAGCGGCGCGAGGACCGCCGCGAGCAACGGCAGGATTAACAGGACCAGGAGTATCGTATCGAAGTTCATAGCTTATCCCCTCCTATGGTCACCACGTCGGTCTTCACACTCCTCTTCTGGCGATCCAGGATCGAGATCGCGGAGATGAGGATCAGTAGCTCACCGCTGGACGCGAAGATCGTGACGATCGCAATAGCAAAGGCGGTATTCACGAGATGTGCCACGGAGAAAAGCGGGACCAGGGCCAGGAAGACCGCACCAAACATCATCTCCAGCGAGATCAGCAGCCGGATCACATCCTTGCTCGAGATAGCGGTGAGATAGCCAATGAGCAGGATGGTGAACGACGTGGCAAGCAGTATCGAAAGACTCGTTCCATCTATGGCAGGCATTTAGTTAGCTCCTCCCTCCTATTCCCATCTTCAAGACTGATAACAGCAGGAGCAGGACGAGCGCGATCAGGAATACCACCAGCAGGAGGTATTCAAGATGCGGGATAAAGTTCACGAGCTGGAAGTTGATGGTACGGGGAGCCATCGACCCGCCGAGCGGATAGAACGAGATGGCCTCGGCGAGGATGAGCGCGGTGAGCGCCACTGGAATAGCCCAGAACCACGAGACCTGCTGTTCAGGCGCGGTACGGTACGTCGCGGCGAGCGCTACGGTCACGATGCCAATCGCACCGACGAAGATGAAGAGAATGAGGACGAAGACCGGCTGGAGGCTGAAGAAGGCGTAAATCGTCGCCACCAGGACCAGCGTGACGGACATGTAGAGAGCGGAATAAAAGTTATCGCTGCTCACCAAGACGCCCAAGGCAAACAATACGGCGACACCCGCAAGGGCGGCCAGCAAGATCATCTCTGCACTCATGCAATGAACGTTTTTGGTCGCACCTTAAAAAGCTATCGGTTTTTTCCGTGGCACCTTGCAGGTGCCCATCGTGTATGCTGCCTGCCTCTGGCCACGACCGGGCTCAGAAGGCATTCAGGACATACCTGGTGATCCGTTCCTGCGAGAAATCCGCGATGAATTGCAGCATCCGTTTCGCCTCGGTATCCGCAAGACCCTCGATCGCGGAACGCGCGGCGGCAACGAACTTCTCGGAGAGCTGGAGTGCGTATTCGATTGAGCCGGACTTGACGAGAATGCTGCGCACCTTCTCGAGATCGAAGCTCACAGGATCGTGGTCGCGGAAGAGAATCGCCTTGATATATTCCTTCTCGGAATAGTCAGAATGGTGCAATGCATGGATCACCAAGATCGTCCGTTCGCCGTTCTTGATGTCAAGTCCGACCGGCTTGCCCGTTTTCGCCGTCTCACCGCAGATATCCAGAATGTCGTCCTGAATCTGGAACGCGATCCCTAAATTATGCCCGTAATCCCGGAGGCTCCCGATTTCCTCGTCGCTTCCGCCGCCGAGCAAAGCTCCCGCTTCAGCGCTTGCGCGAAACGTCGCGGCGGTCTTGAGTTCCGCGACCTCCATGTACGACTGCTCCGACGCTTCCTGCAGATGGCGTAGCGTGAACTCCAGATACTGCCCCATCGCGATATCACAGACCGCGCTGGAGACCAGACTCACCACTTCGGGAACGCCGCATCGAGCGAGCATCTCGCAAGATAGTCCGAAGAGGAGGTCGCCGATGACGATCGCTTTTTTCTCGCCGTACATCGCGGGATTGGAGGGCGTTTTCCGCCGGACGAGGTTCTCATCGATGATATCATCGTGGACGAGCGAGGCATTGTGGAGGAGCTCAATGGCTGCCGCGGTAGTCAATGCGTTCTCGCGCGACCCACCGACCGCCTCGGCGGCGAGGCAGGAGATGATGGGTCTGAGCCGCTTACCGCCGGTATCTTTAATGTAGCTGAGCGCATCGCAGAGGATCTCATTGCGGCACGCTCGTAATTTCTCCTCGATCAGCGCTGCGAACTGCCGGTTGAAGTACAGCACTTCTTCCTCTAGCTGTGCTCTCATCTCTCAGGGGTATCAACCTATTTAATAAACTCGTTTATAAAAGCAAGCCACCCGGGTTGAACAGGTCGGGAACCGGTTCATCGGTGGTCATATCAGCCCCGCTCTCCATCGGTTGCTTGGCTGAGTGAGCAGAACGCGCTAAGACGACGACTCCTCGGGCGCGCTCTTCTTCTCCTGCCACTGGAGGAGATTGCAGTAGGGGCAGCCGAACTCCCACGGCCGCTTGCCCTTCCTGAGGATCTTCAGGTTGTAGAGGTACGGGTGCTGCTCACATTTCTGCTCGGTCACGACGACGCGGCCACTCTTGGGCAGTGGGAGCGAGAAGGTGCAGGCCGGATACTTGAGACAGCCGACGAATCGTTTCCCACGTGCTGAGGTAGCGAGGAAGAGATCAGAGCCGCATTCCGGGCACGAGCCGACGATCGTTCCCGTCCGCATCGCCTGCTTCAGCGAGTTCGCGATCGCGTCTCTATTGCTGAGCATCTCCGTGAAGACCGCGCGGAGCATCTCCCGGGAATCGTTCGCCACGCTCTCCTTACCTCGCTGCCCTGCTTTGATCTCCTCCATCTCCTGCTCGAGTGTCTTGGTCATTTCCGGCTTCGTAATGAGCGTGGCATGCTTCTCCAGCGCCTCGATGAGCGCAATTGCCTTCTCGGTCGGTTTCGCGGGGTCATGCTCCACGTAGCCGCGCTCGTAGAGCTTGCCCACAATCTCGTGCCGGGTGCTCTTCGTCCCCATCCCCAGCTCCTCCATCTTCTTGATCAAGCCCGCCTGCGAGTACCGTTTGGGCGGGGTCGTCTCCTTCTCCACCAGCTCGAGCTGGACAAGCTCGACTGGTTCGCCCTCGCGGAGCTGGGGTAATCGGATTTCTTCCCGCTTCTGGTAGGGGTAGATCGCGAGGAATCCCGCGTACTTCACGACGCGCCCCTTTGCCTCCAGGTTCTCGCCACCGAGCTCCACCTTGACGTCCGTATCTATCCACGTCGCCGGATCGGAGAGCGTCGCCAGGAACCGCCTCACCACCAGCTCGTAGATCTTCCACTCCGGCCCGCCGAGCGACCCTTTCGCCGCTCCGGAGACCGGATAGATGGGCGGATGGTCCGTGGTCCGTTTCTTACCCGCGGTGGGCTTCCAGCGTCCCTTCTGCGTGAGCAGTCGAGCGTGCGGGCCAAACACCTCGTGCTCGAGGAAGAGCTTCACCAACCCGGGTAAATCGAGCGACTCAGGATACGTCGTATTGTCCGTGCGGTGGTACGAGATGAGCCCCTGGAGGTAGAGTGTCTCGGCGATGTTCATTGCCCGGTTGGGCGAGATGCCGAGGATCGCGGCGGCGCGTATGAAGCCGGTCGTATCGAAGGGTGAGGGTGGTTGCTCGGTTCGCTCGCGAGCTTTAACGGTCCTCACCTGCCCGAAACGAGCAGCCGAGAGCTTCGCCCGTATCGCTTCCGCCTCAGCCTGGTCCCAGAATCTCTTGGTCTGGTGCGTGAGCTCAACGAGTTCGTGCTGCTCGGTCCTTACGGTCGCGTGGAGCTCCCAGTACTTCCGGGGCACGAAGTTGCGGATCTCGCGCTCACGGTCGACGAGCAAGGCGAGTGTGGGCGATTGGACCCGTCCGACGGAGAAAAACTCCTCACCCAGCCGGTTCGCAGACAATGAGACGAATCGGGTGAGCGCGGCGCCCCAGATGAGGTCGATGGTCCCGCGCGCTTCGGCTGATGCGGCGAGGTTGGTATCAACCGTGCTGCGCGTTGCGAAGCTCTCCTTGATCGCCTGCTCGGTGATCGCGCTGTAGCGCATCCGGTCAATCTTCACGTCGGGATTGAGCCGCCTGATCACCCTGAGCGCTTCAACGCCAATCAGCTCACCTTCTCGGTCATAGTCGGTGGCAATAGTGACGGTCTCTGCATTCCTCGCGATATGCTCCAGTGCGGAGACGATCGACGGTTTCAGTGCAATCGCCACGATCTTCGCATCGATCAGTCTATACGGATCGACCTTACTCCAGTTGCTGTAGGTAGTGGGGAAGTCGAGCCGGAAGACATGCCCGCTCAGCCCAACGACGACCTTGCCGTCGAATTCGTGGGCATCGATGTGCCCTAGCTTTCGCTTCCTCGCTTGACCTGCGGATAGAATGGTCGCGAGCCGTTGTGCCGTCGTTCCTTTTTCCGCGATGATGTAGTGCATTCGGTTTGAGGTGCAGTGCGTCCTCTGCCTTCGTACGTAAGTGTATAGCTTTGAGACCCCGGTATTTAAATCAGATCGCGGAAGGCGCTGGGCTTGCACGTCTGACTATGATACCTGCTGTACTGTACAAGCTGAAGCGTGCAATAAGTACCAGCTAGACCGGTTTTATAGCCGTACGTCTATTCCTTTCTTCTGCAGGTACTCCTTCACCGCGCCAACAGTATACTTCTCGTAGTGGAAGATGCTCGCGGCGAGGCACGCGTCCGCGCCGTTTACGAAAGCCTCGTACATATGCTCCACGGTCCCTGCACCACCGGATGCGATGACAGGAATGTCCACCGCTTCCGCGATCGCTCGGGTAATCGGAATGTCATATCCATCGGTGGTCCCATCCTTATCCTTCGAGGTGAGCAGGATCTCCGCGGCACCGAGCGCCTCCACCTGCTTCGCCCAGGCGATCGCATCAAGCCCCACGAATTCACGCCCACCGTAAATCACCACATCGTACCATGCCGGTTTACCAGCTCCCACGTCCACGAGCGTTTTGCCCTCCGCATGCTCGAATCGACGCTTGCAGTCAATCGCGACCACGACGCGCTTGCCAAACTGCTCAGTAGCGTCCTGTACGAGCTTCGGGCTCTTCACGGCGGCCGTATTGACCCCCACCTTGTCCGCGCCGGCGGCGAAGGCCTTCTCGAAGTCCGTGAGGCTCTTAATCCCGCCGCCCACCGCCAGCGGGATGGATATGTGCTCGGCGATCCGTTTGACCATCTCGATCATCGTCTCTCGCCGCTCATAGGAGGCGGAGATATCGAGGAAGACGAGCTCATCGGCGCCCTGTGCATCGTAGCGCCGGGCCAGCTCGACGGGATCGCCCGCGTACTTGAGGTGCTCGAATTCGACCCCTTTCACCACGACCGCGCGACCCTGCGCGTCCAGCGTGGTGTCCAGGCACGGTATAATTCGTTTTGGCATGGTAATGGCACTCCGCTCTTATGCTCCTTGATTTACTGGTTATACAACAAGAAAGAGAGAGCATTAAAAGGGTTTAGACCAAAGCGGCTTTACGTGCTGCTGAGACATCCGCTACTTCTACCTCTATGGGTGTCCCGTCCAGTACGAGGCACCTGATATGTCCGGCAGGTCTTCGAGCCCGAAACTCTCGATATAAAGCTAGCTCGATCGCCTCGTTGAGATTCTTCTGCGCGCGGTCACACCGAGCTCGAAGAGACGAGCGCCACAAAACAGATTTTCAGACACGCTGTATCGCCTCAGAATGGGCCCGAGTCGTTTCTGGCTGCGGGTAACTCTGCGGAATTGGGGTGGCTAACTATCCCGGGCAGGGAAAACGACAACCGAAATGACAACCGAAATGACGCCCGAGCCCCCAAATAATCGTGTGCGATCTTTGCGTCAATCGTTTCGTCAACCTACTTCATCACATAGTAGGTGGATTTCCCGGCCCCCTTTTGTTCGATGATATCCAGTTCCATTAAATTCTTTAGCTCTGTGTGGGTCGCCTGTCTCGATATCCCGAATATCTTCTGAATCTCGCCGCTGGTGATTCTGCCAGTGCTCTGGATGTGCTCGATAATCCGCATCTGCCGCTCTGAGAGTGCAATCTGGCCCTTCGCGTTTCTCTTACGCTGTTCGAGCGAAAGCTGCAAAGCTCGCTCTTTCACTTTGGGAATCGAAAGAAGGATCCCGTCGGTGAAATACTCAAGCCAGGCGGTGAGATCGATTGTATCTCGATTCACCGCATTTAACGCGGCATAATACGCAGCCCGGTCACTGTCGTAATAATCATCGAGGGCGAAGAACCGCTTGATGTCGAATCCTCGCAGATAAAGAATACGTGTGGCAAGCGCGCGTGCGGCTCGCCCATTGCCGTCAACAAACGGATGAATTCGTACGAATTCGTAATGTGAAATGCCAGCCACAAGGGCCGGATGGAGGTCTAAAGCAGGTTTGGCATTTAACCACTGAACAAAATCAGCCATAGCTCGGGGAACCTCGTCAGGTGGTGGAGGCGTGAATATCTGGTTGAATGATTTTTACCATTGGATGAGAGATTCAAAAGTGTTTCAAAAGGATCTCAGCATGCGGGGATCGAGCACGAGCTGCATCAAGGAGGCACGGCTCTATGAGCGCGAGAGTGAGAAGGTGCGGTGCACGACCTGTGAGCGCTTCTGCTTGCTGGCGGAGGGTAAGCTGGGGTTCTGCAAAACCCGGCTGAACCACGAGGGCAAGCTGTACACGCTGATTTATGGCAATATCGCCTCGCTGAGTGCGAATCCAATCGAGAAGAAGCCGTTCTTCCACTTCTTCCCGGGCACGAGGGCACTCACGATCGGCAGTTACGGCTGTAATTTCTCCTGCCCCTGGTGCCAGAACTGGGAGATCAGCAAGGCAGATCCGACACGGGCGGAGTGCCAGTATCTCGCCCCTGACCACTTGGTGCACCTTGTGGGTGCGTTGAACTGCCAGGGTACGTCGATCTCCTTCAATGAGCCCTCTCTGCTCCTGGAATATGCACTCGACGTCTTTCCGCTCGCACACCGGGCGGGCTACTACAATACCTTCGTCACGAACGGCTATATGAGCGCTGAGGCGCTCCGGCTGCTCGTGGAGCACGGCCTGGATGCGATGAACGTGGACGTGAAGGGCTGTGAGGACGCGGTGCGTCGATACTGCGGCGCCGAGGTGGAGCCGGTATGGCGGAATCTGCGTGAGGCGAATCGGATGGGGGTTCACCTTGAGCTCACCACGCTCATGATACCGGGCGTGAACGATACCGAGGCATGCCTGCAGCGTATCGCCGCGCGGATCAAACATGAGCTCGGCACAGATGTGCCGTGGCACGTGACCCAGTATTATCCCGCGTATCAGTCGCTTGAGGTTGGCCTTTACCATGGCCGGACGCCGGTGGACCTGCTGGAGCGTGCGCGTGAACTGGGGCGAGCTGCAGGGCTGCACTACGTCTATCTCGGGAACGTGCCCGGCCATCCGTACGAGCATACCTGCTGCCCGCGATGCGGTGCGCAGCTCATCGAACGACGCGGTTTCAAGGTTGTGCGTGATCAAGTAACGACCGCGAGCACCTGTCCGGCATGTGGAATGCGCATCCCGGTCGTGCGCCAGCGGCCTTTTATAGCACCGGGGTAATTATAATAAGATCATGGCCTATTCGTTCAACTACGATCTGACGAAACTCCCGCGCGGCTTCTTCAAGGACGTCGCGACGCTGGTCGCGAAACGCGAATTGCACAAGAAGTTCGGAGCCTTCTCGAGGCAGAGCGTGCGGAAGTTCCGGGTAGATAAGCTCCTGGGCATCCAGCTCGAGGATGCCATCTCGATCGTGGAGGACCTGGTAGATCTCCAGATAAAGAACCTGATCCACGAGGAGGGGTTCAAGAAGGCGAAGGATAAGGTGCTGTTTGTGCCGCACTGCTGCCGGAAGTACATGGATTGGCAGTGTAAAGCGGATATTTATCCCGAACTCTCTTCATATTCCTGCAACCACTGCTCCTCCGATTGCTGCGCGCACCAGGCGACGGAACTCGGCCAGGCGAAGGGCTACACCGTCTTCATCCTGCCCGGCGGCTCGTGCATCCGGAAGATCTTCGATCGTATGAAGTGCGATGCCGTATCGGGCATTGCCTGCCCGGAGGAGATCAAGTTGGGGCTAACTGTCGCAGAATCACGAGGTATGGCCGTACGGGGCATCCCCTTGACGCGGAACGGGTGCGCGAACACCCAGTTCAATCTAGAGAGCCTCAAAGAGGCACTGATCTAGCTTAACTGAGCACGGCTGGCTGATCTCTTCCCCCCTGCGGTGCACTACCCGGCGGCGAAGTTCGTGCCGCACTCCCCCTTGGACTGCTTACGTCCGCAGCATACCCCTCGAGCTCTGGATGGGTCGACGAGCGGTCAAATCAATTCTAATTCGGTTAGCTTATCCAGGAGCACCTTGACTGCGCGTTCACAATCCTCCAGCGTCTTGCCCCCGGTGATCACCAGCCGGCCGGAGCTGAAGATGAGTATCGCGCTCTTCGGCTCCGCAATGCGATAGACCAACCCGGGAAAGACTTCGGGCTCGTACTCCATCCCTTCAAGCTCCAACCCGACCACAATAGCGCCAAGATTCAGCTCTCTGCCGAGATTGGCGGAAGCGACGATGTTCTGCACCTTGAACTCGGGATGTTTCTCCACTTCAATCCCGATGTGTCGCAGCGCAGCGGCGAGCATATCGATGACTTTGCGAACGCCCTCCTCGGTCTTCGAGCCGGTGCAGACCACCTTCCCGGACCGAAAGATAAGGAAGGCGGATTTGGGATCCTTTGTCCGGTACACGAGCCCGGGGAATTTCTTCTTGGTGAACATCGCATCTTCCAGCTTGGATTCGATATATTCCAGATCGAGGCTCTCAGCAATCCGAGCATTGGCCACCACATTCTCTATCTTTATATCTACCTTTATCATCTTCTTCCCTCCACTCCACCAGGTTATTCGCTTCAAACTGCTTGTCAACTGGTACTTTGGATAACCAAAGTTGAGGCTAGGCTGAGATGCAGCCTTGCCTTATAGCTATACACAATCTCCGCACAATAATAAAAAGCTTTCGACATATTCGCCAGCCGCTTGCTTCTTCAACCACCCCACCGTTCCGCGCAGGTATGAAGCGATCATAAAAAGGTGTTACGAGGTGCTACAAGTGTCTTCTCGTTTTCCATATCTCCAAACAACGCAGTATTCCTGGACTTTGATGTGAGTAGTCCCATCTTTTTCAACTCCTAGGCAGAGCTCTACTGGTCCTTCCCAATCTCTATGGCACATCCGCAGCATCGCCTCGTCCAGGAGTTCGAGCAACCGTTCCATTTTTGGGTTCATTTTTTACTCCTTTATTCCGCCGCTGAGCCCGCTGAGCGTAGCTGACGCTTATGCTCGTAGCGCTCATCAGCTAAACCGCCTCACCTAAATCAAAAAAAAGAGATAGGGTTAGATAAAGCAAAGAGAAGCACCCCAAAAAATAGCCGTCCCGTTAGACGGCAAGAGTTGCGATTTCTGCGATGTCTCGCACCCGGCGTGGCTGCCACCATAAATCGCGATCGATTTCGAACCCTGGTGCTACACGTACTGCCTTCAATTCACTCAGGGATACGTATCCCCATTCGGCGTTCTGCGGTTCACCGAGGTTTACGAAGCCGAAGAAAAGGTCGTCGCCGTCGTATTCGGTGATATAAAAATCCGAACTGCCGAGGAAGAAATGCATGTGCACCACTTTTTCTTCGATGGGGATATTTTCAGTTTCGTAGATACGCGGTAATCGGGCTAGCTCTTCTGGTGTTGGTTCATTCCACATGTTGTATTCACCCCAATGCCAGGAGCAGCAGAAGCGCAGAAAAGGGCTTACTGCCGTCCTAGCTGACCGTGCGCACCTTGCTCCGCAGGTATTCGAGCGCCGATGTGGTTGTAGGCGACAGGTAGCTGATAGCGGTAAGTGCATCTTCAACCGTCATAGCACGCCGATTCGCTTTGGCGATGGCGAACGCGGTCCTCAGAACGCTCTCCTTCCGCCGTGCAGAGCCGCGGACCGATGCATCAACGTCGACGTAATGGTAAAGGATCTCACGCAGTTGCCGGTGCACCTCTTCGGTAATCTCCGGTTCGTAGGTCTGGATGCTCTGGAGATATGCACGAAGCTCATCGCCACGCTTATCTCCATAGAGCCGGTCCTCCTTTTCATCTTCTGCAATCCCTTGCT
>JADDYB010000721.1_pt1 | contig 10558 bp, 5 predicted proteins | sample 8641941 | NCBI WGS metagenome assembly JADDYB01 (sample SAMN16275377, study PRJNA637457) | freshwater sediment metagenome | isolation source: Lake Kineret sediment | place: Israel: Lake Kineret | collected 2013 | reverse complement strand
CGTCTCAGTATTGCCGCTTCTACCGATACCGGCCCGCCCGTATTCGGCTCTTCCAACACCACCGTACATCCACTACGCCGTGGATCCCGCGGTGGACGGGGTTGAGATCACCGTCCTTCCGAAGGGCGGCGGCTCGGAGAACGTGAGCGCCTTTACCATCTTGCCGCCAAGGCAGGAAGCGGAGGCGAAGGAAGCGATCACGCGGTTCGTACTTCAGGCGGTGGTGGAAGCGGCGGGCAAGCCGTGCCCGCCGACCATTATCGGGGTTGGTCTCGGGGGCTCCGCGGACCTGGCAATGGCGCTCGCCAAGCGCGCTCTGCTGCGGCCCGTAGGAGCGCGGCATCAAGAAGAGCGGCTCGCGCGCCTGGAAGCGAGCATCTTAGAGGCGGTGAATCAACTGGGTATAGGGCCGATGGGGCTGGGCGGGAAGACCACCGCGCTCGACGTGCATATCGAGTTCGCGGGCGCGCACCTTACGAGCCTCCCGGTCGCGGTGAACGTCCAGTGCTGGGCCGCGCGGCAGGCGAGGGCGACCATTCATCCCGATGGGCGGGTGGAGTATGCGTGAGCGGGATTATCCCATCTTTTTCACTTACCACTAGCTGCATGCCTAACGTCCACTCCGCCATTTGTACACGCGTACGTACGAGGTGAGAAGGATGCGGGTAGTGCTGGAAGAGCCGAATACGGGAGGGCCGGTATCGGTAGAAGCGGCAATACTGAGACGGCGCTCAAGACGGTCGTTTGAGCGAGCGAAACTGACAAAACAGCAGCTCTCGCAGGTGCTCTGGTCCGCCGTCAAGGCGCCCTCGGCAGGCGCGACGTATCCGCTAGCGGTCTATATCGTGGTCGGTGCAGAGAGCGTGGAAGGTATCGCGGCAGGCGTATACCACTTTCAGAGCGCGGAAGGCGCGTTAACGCTCCTCAAGGAAGGTGATCAGCGAAGGGCGCTGGCGGTCGCATCTTTACGGCAGATGTTCATTGCCGATGCACCAGTATCCGTGGTGATTGCGGCAGAGTATGAACGTACGACGCGGGTGTACGGCGATCGAGGGGTGCGGTACGTCATGATGGAAGCGGGGCATGTCTCGCAGAATATCTATCTGCAGTGCGAGGCGTTAGGGCTGGCGACGGTCGCAATCGGCGCGTTTCACGATACTGAGGTTGCGAAGGTCGTGGATTTACCAGGCAAGCAGCGGCCGCTCTACGTGATGCCCGTGGGCGTGCGTGCGGAACGGTCGTAACCGAATTCGCGCGCTAGTTCTGGTGGCATCATAGCTAGGATTATGCACGCAGAGGTTACAGGACAACTTTGCGGATGACGAGTATCCCCACAAGTAATCCGATACTGCCGCCGATACAGTGACACGTGAAGGTTGACGGGACCCCAAGCGGGACGATGACCTGAGGAAAGATGATTCAGCCGAGAACACTAAAAACTAAAAATAACCAAAACGGCAATTGCGATGACAAGTTTAGGTTTAGTCCATACCCACCAAAATAGTGGCGAGAGGCACGATTGCATGAGTAAAGGTACGTACGGCGGGAGTCCGTGCATGGCATGGATTAGCCGGTAATGGTAAAAATAAGATCGACGAATTCTCGTGATGAACTCGAATTCCTGTTCCAGAATTTCTACCTTTTTAAGGTATCGTTCGCTCATGTTTGCAACGCAACCATGCTCGCCGCTGGGCGATCATCTCCGCGGCGGTTTTGAACTGGTTGGTTTTTATCCGGACGTGCATATCGTTCCATTCCTTTCTGAACACGCGGAAGTAATGGGAGAGCTCAACTTCATCCCCTAGAATGACGCGGTGGTGTGCGATGATATCCATTTTAACAAGAAGCGGTAGCTCTTCAAAGATCTTAACATCGTAGGTCGCGCCTGTGCGCGCAAAGACCTTGCGAAGCACGTTCTTGTCCCGCGGGCGGACGAGCGCGATGTCAATATCTGACCGCGAGGTCAGCTCGTCCTTTGCCGCGGAGCCGAACAGGAGCACTCCGGTGACCTCGTCCTTGATGGATGCAAATACCCTTTTGAGCTCTCGTTCGGCGACCTTCATGGTTCCATTAGTAGCAGGGCCTCTGAAGATAAAGAGTGATGCGTATCATGCGATTCGCAGTCAGCTAGCTCAGGCGAATTATTGCTCCGCCGATTACCACCTCGGTTATCCTCTCTCCTCTTCAAACGCCTCGCGTTGCTAGTGGACCGTTTCTCCTGCGCGAACGCGCGCTCGTAGGGCCCCCTTCTCCGAGGCAATCCTCACCCCCTAATTCCGCATTGAGCTCTCCGCTTACATCGGGGGCTACCTTATATCTCATTAAAAGCTCTCTGAGTAATAGCTGCCAATTGAGAAGAAGATTCTCATAGAAATAGGCACTATTGTACTCGCGATAAACTTCTTCTCGTTTATTCTGGCCCCTGTCGCCTGGGGCGTCTTACAGAATCAGCCCTGCGACTTCGTTGCGCTCTGGAACCGGTGGGACGCGCCGCATTACGTGGCGATCGCAGAGAGCGGCTACACCGCAGTGGGCGAGAATCGCCATTTCATCGTTTTCCTGCCGCTCTATCCGCTTTTGATCCGGTTCTTAGCCGCGGTCACGGGGAATTTCGAGGTGGCTGCACTCATCATCTCGAATCTTGCCTCGCTCTTCGCATGCTTCTACCTCTATCAACTCGCACGAATCGATTATGTAGAGAGCACAGCACTGAAGAGCGTCTTCCTCTTCTCGATCTTCCCCACCTCGTACTTCTTGATTGCCGGCTATACCGAAAGTCTCTTTCTGCTCTTGGCGATTGGCTGCTTCTACTATGCACGGAAGGGAAAGTGGCATTTCGCAGGTTTGATGGGAATGCTCGCCTCGGCTACGCGAATCACCGGGCTTCTTCTGCTCCCTTCGTTGCTCTACGAGCTTCGAGCGCAAGAAACCAAAACGCGCGCAAGGCGCATGAAGAACGCGCTCTTCCTCGGCATGATCTGCCTCGGCTTTATCGCGTATCTCATGGTCAATTATGCGGTCTACGGTAGCGCGTTTGCGTTCATCGAGGTGCAGCGGGAGCACTGGTTCAAACAGCTCGCTCCTCCGTGGGAAGGGCTGGTAGGAGCGCTGTGGGGTATTTTTTGGCGAGAGCCGGCCGAAAAACTCATTGTCAGCGGTGCAGAACTCCTCTTCGGCATATTCGGGCTGGTTTGCGTCATGTATGCGGTTGGTAGCAAATTACACCCCTCGTATACTATCTATATGCTTTTTACCTGGCTCGTGGCGGCATCAACCAGGTTTTGGCTGAGCATGCCGCGTTACATGCTCTCCATGTTCCCCCTGTTCATCGTGCTCGCGGTAATTGGAGATAACCGAGCGGAGTGGCAGTATGGAATGACCATTGCCTTCCTACTATTTTACAGCTTCTTCCTCGTGCTCTTCACGCAGGGCTATTGGGCGTTTTGACCCTGTAAATCCGCCATTGCGCGCCTGTTAGTTCCTCGTCGTAGATGAGCTCATAGCTTCTTCCATCCTCAAACGCGGCCTCATTGATCGTGAACCGGTTCTCCTCAGCGAACGCGCGCTCGTAGGGCCCGATGCAGATGTACTCCACGTGATAGGTGCGAAGAAGCGACTCATCACCGGTAAACATCGCAATCATGTCCTTCTTCCGGTCGCTGATGCTCGCCCATGGGATCCCGTGCGACCACAGCCAGCCCTCGTAGCCCATCACCCGCGGTCGCCCGGTCAACGCGGGAATGGGGTGGTTGTGCGCGGTGCTCGTCAGGAAGACGCTCGTAGGCGCGGTATTCGCGCGCACCCACCCGGCCATAGCGATCTCTTCGCCTGACCACATCTCAAAGGTCTGCTCGACCATTGACGCGTGCGTGAAGATGCCAAACCCCATCGTGGCGATGAGCAGCGCGGCGAGCGCGACCGTAACGCACGTGCGCGCACGGCCTTTAGACTCGCGAATCCAGCAGAGTGCGAGCGGCGCCAGGCAGGAGCTCAAAGCGAGCCAGTGGAGCAAAATCTTATAGTTATCAAAGTACCACGGCTGGAACTTCACCACGTTCGCCACGGCGAAGAGCATGAGGAATGGACTGTAAAATATCTGCGTTTCTCTCTTCGACTTCAGAAATCCGAGGGTGAGGAGGACGAAGAGCCCGCCGGCGTTGAGTGCCCAGAAGCCCTCCACCAGGAGCGCGGATTTCACGGTGGACGAGATCGCCGCGGCGGGCGAAGCCCACGCGAAGCCCATGATCAGGTCCCGGTTCGTGTCCGCCCAGCCGGGGAAGAAGACGAAGAACCCCTCCGAGAGGCCCGTTCGGATACTCAGCAGCTGCGGCAGCGCGAGTGCCGCGAGCGGAAGGAGTAAGCATACCGGCAGCCGCCAATCGCGGTACTTGAGCCCTGCGTACGCAGCGAGGGAGAGCGCGACGAAGCCCGCGGCCATGAAGGAATGCGCATGGATGTACGGCAGCAGCCCGATGAGCGCGCCCGCGAGCACCAAATCGTTCAGCCTCCCGCGCAAAGCGGATCTGCGCTCCAGTGGCTCTTCAAAGAGCGCATGGAAGAGCAGCAGATAGACGATGAACGAGATCGCCAGGCCGAAGAGCGCGGGGCGCTGCGGCATGATCACCGCGTACATCGGGTTGAGGAAGTGAATATTGATCTCCTGAAGCCCTGCGGGGAACCCCGCGAGGATGAAGATGACCGTCGCGCCGACACCCGCGGCCTTTGACCCGGTGAGCCGAAGGGCAAGGTAATAGAGCATGCCGAAGAGGGCGAGCTGGAAGAGGATGTTCGGTATGATGATCGAGCCCCTCAGGCTCAAGCCCGTTTCCAGCAGCACGGCCGAGTAGCAATCCATGAGGACGGAGTAGTGTGTCGTGGCGCCGAGAAATTGCGGATTCTGCAGGGGGAAGGTGAACGTCTCGCTATACACTATCGAGGTAATTAACGAGCTATGCCAGGGGTAATCAGCCCAGACCGTAAGGAATGCGTGAAGGCCACCCGCTGCATCGGGGCGGAGGACGCCATAGAGGTTCATGGCGAGCACATAAACCAGCAGAGCAGCGAAAAACGGGAGCGTATAGTAGTCAGCGTGCAGCGGCGCGATCATGGCATCTCGTAAGCCCCTGACTCTCCATTTTCCCGCTCGCCGCTGCACGTACAGCAGCAGTATCGCGAACAAGAAGCAGAGGCTGGCAGAGAGCATGATACTCCTGCGGCTGCATGAAGCGAGATAGAGTGCAATGAGGACCGTCAGCCAGAGTGAGACCGCATGACCGACGACGAACGCGAACAAAGCGCGTTCTACGCGGTGAAAGGGATAGTGGAGCAGGAGCGAGAGTGACAGGCCGAGCAGAAAGCTCACGAGGATGAAGAGGAGCCAGAGGAGCATGGTATCTCTCATAAGCTCGCCGGCTTTTTAAAATTTGCCACCACGCCTGATCGGACGGCTACTGTACCGGTTTCCTGTGCCGCGCTATCTCCTTCTCCGCAGCCTCAATAGCGGTGATCAGGGACTCAAACTCTTTTAACGCGGATTTAGATCTCTGGATTTCCTCCTTGATCTCCACCAAATCGCTCATAATGCGATCTGCAACGCTACGCGATCCTTCGGGTGCAGCCAGCACTAACTTATTCTTTGCCGCGGCGACACCCATCGTATGCAGGAAGAGCACTGATTCCTCGAACTCATCCTTCATATGGAGTCTCATTGTATAACCAGCTATGCGCCCCACCAATCCCGCAGTCTTTTCTAGTGCTTCACTATGGTTGCTTTTTATCATCACATCGAAGAGTTTCACAAAAGACGTCACCATATACTTAATCATGCGGTATTTTTTAAAGGTGTACAATACTGCAGCGGCGTCGTGATAAAGCGTGAAAATTCGAGCAAGTGAATCCCCCATTCGGCAGTTAGTAGCTATGTATTCCTTGAGTATATCCTGCAATGAATCGATCATCTGCTGCGTCGCGACATCGTACTCTTTCATGATCTTAAAGCCGATGATGTTGATATTCTCCAGCACCATGTTCGTGGTCTCGTGCATTCGTTGGGAGATCGTATGCGTGCCCACCTCCCCGAAGATCGCTAATACCTGCACCAGTGAGTCGTCGTCCGCTTCGATGATCGCTTCTCGTCCAATCCCGAGGAGATGCTTCAGGAAGAGTGGCGAGACGTAAGCTTCACGTTCTTTGGTCAAATGCGCCATGTAGCAGCGGTATATCTCCTCAATCCCGAACCTCGCCGTCCCTCGGTCGCCACTGCTGATCGACTTCTCGATCACTTCCGTCACCGGGAGCACCTTATCCACCTCGCCGGGTATGCGCGTCTCACCTTCCCGGAAATAGCGCTGGATCGAGCGGAGATACTCATCATCTACCTAACTCAAGAGGTGGCTGATCACCGATTCGGGTTTGAGCCGGAGCATGGTGATGAAGAAGTATGGGACGAGCATCACAAAGCACAGCGCGGTTAAGAGCACCGAGAGCTCCACGTAACTCCTTTTTACGGGCTCTTCCAGCTGGAGCAGGGCGAAGACATTGTAGTGTAGACTGCCGAGGTAAATGGCAATCACCGACCAGAAGGTCAAGCTCTTGATGTGGAGGTCCATGATCCGGTGGGTGTAATGTTGTGACGCGAACTGGACAGCCATTAAGGTGAGCGAGATGACAATCGCAAATATGGCGGAGAGCCCTTCAACGCCAACGCCTTCCAGTATCTCCCGAGCGCCATCGAGATCGAGAGGTCTGGAGATGAGCGGCGTCACCCCGAAGAGCGTGAGCAGTATCAGCACCGCAAAGAAGCCGATAATGGCAGGTATGACGACCTTCTCCAGCCGCGCTACATTGAATCGCCTTGCCTGCCCGTGGGCGACGATGAGCGTCAGCACGTTCTTTCCAGCACGGTAGTCATAGTTGACCGCATCTACCCACGTCTTTATGAAATAGATCCCGAGTCCCGCTATCTCCTGCTCTTCCATGATCGCGTCGAGATCAGGCGTCTTTACTGAGGTGGGATCGAACGGCGTGCCTTCATCCGTAATGGTCACCACAATATTCCTCCCCTTCTTCCGGCAGGAAAGAGCAATAGTACCCCTCTTCTCGCGGTAGCCATGGTTTATGATGTTCGCACAGGCTTCGTCAACGGCCATTTGAAGGTCAAACACCTTCCGGTCGTATAAGCCGAGCTCTCTCACGGAATTCGCGATAAAATCACTTATTTTTGATAAATTCTCCAGCTTAGCATCTAGCTCGAGTTCAAAACGCTCTTTCATACTGCCACTCCTACTCGCCTCTTCCACGTTTATAAAAACGCATTGCTGATGACGATGCCCATCAACTACAGATAGTATGCCCGGCCATTACAGTAACTATATCCGGCACTTTAAAATCTTAATTTTTTTCGCAGTGTGTGTCTCTGCACTGCCTGGTGGTCTCCCTGGAAATGCGCACGGGCCAAAGGAGTGCTCACCAAACCATGGTCTAATATCAAGTAGCGGTTCTTCAGCAGTCGTTGCAGGATGTTCGTTGAGCGGCGACGAGGTGGTACGTTTAAGAAGAAGAGACGACCTTGGTAAAAGTACTGGGTGGCATACTCATCTGTAACCCCCACGGGTTTTCTCACCGTGAAAAAAGAATGAAGCGCGAGATAGTGCCCCGGAAAAGTGACTTAATCTATCGGTTGCGAAGCCTTCCAATGGCTGGTGCAGTTTTGCATCTTGGCGCCCACCCGGATGACGAGGATATCGGGCTCCTCAGTTATATGACGGGTAAATACGGAGCGAGGGCGGTATACTGGTCTGCGACGCGTGGCGAGGGCGGCCAAAACCGGATCGGGCCGTACAAAGGTGAGCAGCTGGGGATTTATCGAACCTGGGAGGCGCAGAATGCGCGTGCCCTCGATGGTGGGGAGTCCCTTTACGGCCCGTTTTTTGACTTCGGCTACAGTAAAACAGCGGACGAGAGCTTTCACAACTGGGGCCGGGAGGACGTCGTTAAGCAGATCGTCCGCGCCATTCGCATGGTTCAGCCCCAGATCCTCGTCGCCCGATGGCTGGGCGCTCCGGACGACTTCCACGGCCACCATCAAGCGATAGGAACAGCAGTCTATACAGCATATGAAGCGTCTGGAGACCCCGAGCAATACCGCGAGCTGGAAGAGGAAGGGCTCTATCCCTGGCAGCCGCAGAAATTCTATCAGAGTATGAATAATTCGGCCGGTGACCTCACGACTGGTGGTGCCCTCAATCTCCTGGGAACGTGCAATCCCCACTTTGAGCGGGACGGTATCCTGCGCATCAATACCGGCGAACTCGATCCTATCTCAGGGACCAGTTACCAGGAAGAGGCGTGGGAGGCATTTTGCAAGCATCAAACACAATCAATGGGGGTGATTTCAAAGCCCGGGGACTTCTATTACTATTTCACACTCCGCGGGAGCCAGGTTGAGGTGCCTGCTCGAGAGACGAGCATCTATGACGGCGTGGATCCGACTCTGACCGGCCTGGCGGACTATCCCGGGAGGGGAGCGCGCAGGTTGCGGAACGATCTGGAAAAGATCAAGACCAGGTGTGCGGAGGCGCTTCAGTGCTATCGGGTGGAGAACCCGATGGAAGCTGCGAGACCGATCCTGGAAGGGCTTGCACTGCTCAAAGAACTGAGAGCGAATCTGGTTGGCGGGGAGCTCGACCAGCTGGCTGAGCAAGCGATCAAGCTCTATCTTGCCCGTAAGATCGCGGATTTCGAAGAGGTCGCGGCGAGATGTCTGGGGCTCAGACTTGAGTGTCTCACGGATGATGCGCGAATCACTCCCGGCCAACGGTTCCGGCTGACTTCAAGGTTGTGGAATTTTCTGCAGAGCGAGGTTAGCCGTGTCGCGTTCACGGTACTTGTCCCCGAGACGTGGGAGATCAAGCGTATAGGCGATGCAGCGGCGGCATTGAGCGCGACTTACGAGGTGATTGTGGCTCCCTCCGCGGAGTTATCCACCCCCTATTGGTTGGCCAAACCGAGGGTGGGCGAGCAGTATATCTGGCCGAAAGGCGCGCCAGCAGGCTATCCCTTTGGGCCACCACCGGTGCAGGTTGCATGCCAGGTACAGCTCGGCAGGGATCAGCTCACCTTGCGAGCGCCTGCAATTCTCCGTGAGAAATTCCCCGGCGGCCATAGAGAATTGACCATGGCGGTTATCCCTCCAATATCGCTGAGCCCGCACAAGGGCCGTGAATTCCTGGTGGTTGGACCGGAGGATCAGCGGGTGAACCTGATGGTGACGGCGCGGAGCAATATGGAGCACGAGGGCGTTAAGGGCACGTTGAAACTCGACGTGCCTGATGGCTGGCACGTAGACCCAGGCGAAATCGAGCTTGCTCTGGGGCCGACGGGAGACTCCGCTTCCGCGTTCTTCACCGTTCGTGTACCCGGAACTACTCCGGCCGGGCATTACACACTCCGATACGTCGTTCGCGTCGATGATCGTGATTACGATGTGGTGCTCCATCCGATACGCATGGGAATGCCGGGTCTACCTGGTCTGCCGGATGAGACGAACTGTGTCAGGGAGGAATTTGCCATCACCCCCGCGGTGGTCGAACTGTGTCTAATCGACGTCACGTTCGCGAAAGGGCTGAGGTACGCCTATATTCGCGGTGCGCCGGAACCCATTCCTGAGGTGCTAGAAGCGTTCGATCTGCATGTTCATCCCATTACGGATCAGGAAATGGCGTTTATTGAGCTCACGCACTTTGATCTGATTGTCGTCGGTCCGAATGCGTATTTGACGCGAGCTGAGCTCAGGAAGAACTCCGCGCGGTTTCTGGACTACGTGGCGCACGGGGGGACGCTCATCGTCCAATACCAGGGCTACGGCTATCAGGGGACGGGCTTCGCACCGTATCCCTTTGCATACCATCAACCACATGACCGTGTGAGCTATGAAGATGCGCCGGTGACCTTCCTCGAGCCGGATCATCCGATTCTTACCTGGCCGAACAGAATCAGCCACGCGGATTTCGAGAACTGGGTCGTGGAGCAAGGCATCTATTATTTCGCGAGCTTCGATAAGCGGTACCAGCCTCTACTTGAAGCGAACGATCCGGGTGAAGAGCCCAAGAAGGGCGGGCTGCTCGTCGCGGGCTATGGCCAGGGCACCTATGTGTATACCGGGCTCTCCTTCTTCCGCCAGATTCCGGCCGGGGTGACGGGCGCAATCCGACTGTTTGCCAACCTCCTCGCGCTGCCCGCCGCGCGCCTCCACGAACGTGCGGAGGTTCTCAAGCGCGTCGCCTTATTTGCTCCCCTGTCGGACGATGAACTGTATGAAGTAGCAAAGCTGATGTCCGAGCACTGGGTGGAGGATGGCGCGTATCTCTGTCGAGTTGGTGATCCAGCAGATAAGATGTATACCGTGGTCAAGGGTGAGGTGGAGATCCTGAGGGACGTGGGCGGTAAGGAGGAGCTCTTTTATACGGAAGGCGAGGGCGATACCGTGGGTGAGATGTCCTTTTTTGCTGAAACGCCCTGCGAGGTTTCTATTCGCGCGAAGGGCGAACTTCAGCTGCTG
>JADDYB010000720.1_pt1 | contig 10571 bp, 11 predicted proteins | sample 8641941 | NCBI WGS metagenome assembly JADDYB01 (sample SAMN16275377, study PRJNA637457) | freshwater sediment metagenome | isolation source: Lake Kineret sediment | place: Israel: Lake Kineret | collected 2013 | reverse complement strand
CTTGTCCATGGTGTCCCTATTGCGTGCAGGAAATATGGGTTACAGCACAACAACCCCATAGAAAGACACAACCAGTTCATCGGGTGAGAGATGTGATCTGATGAGGGAATTCAAGAATGAGGACTCAGCAGCAACCTTCCTCAGTCTGAGCAGGGTGTACTACAACTACATCAGGCCGCACAGCGGCCTCTCCTGGAGAATTCCTGCTGAAGCTGCCGGGATCAACCCCCATATTGGAAGCAACCCATGGATTTTCCTTGTAAAAAAATTTTTCATCCCCTTTTACCTGGACATTTTCAGCAAAGAGACCCCATATTCACCTCTTCTGAGAGACTTCACCCATCACCACGGTGAGGATTTTGCAGAGGAGTTTGCCAATAATTGATTATCAATATTGCTAATCAACCAAAGGGAGATGGAAACCCCCTTTGTCACCTTTGTCACTGTGGTAACTTCTCGACACCATCACGGAGGCATCCGCACAACTGCAGAGAACCCACCCCAATCAGCACCCCTCACTGCTGCAGTCCCCCGGCTTTGAAGCCCAACCCCGTGGAATCCCATAAAAAGCACAACACTTAAATATCTGTAATATTCATCTAAACCATGAAAGACACAACCAACCTGTTTTCAGCTACAAAATCAGGTCTTATCAAAGGGGTACTTTCTAGAGGAGGAGTAATCCTCGGTGAAAAAATAGAGAACTTCAAAAATGTCCTGGTGAAAGACCCAACCTTTGCAAAAGAGATAGCCAAGACTATGGAGAAAAAAGTGGGGGTCAAAGGATTTATCTCCACGGATGAATTGCCCGCTTTCGGTATATCAGAAGGAGAGAAGCATGAAATTGAGAAAATGTTTCAGTGCAGTGAGAAAGATGTCGTTGTTCTGGTAGCTGACCAAAAAGATAAGGCTGAAGCTGGATTGAAAGTGTTTCTGGAGGAAATTGTCAAAAAATGAACGCTAACTATACAAAGGTAGGAGATATAGCCTTACTGCGTATACCAGAAGAACTGGAACCCATAGAATACCAGATTGCTCGTCAGATCCTCCAGAAAGAGCGTGCAGTCAAAGTCGTGCTCCGGAGACTCGGACGATACGGAGAATTCCGCCAGCAGAAAGTGAAACTGCTCATTGGGGACAGGACTGATACTGTTCACACAGAATATGGGGTAAAGGTTCACATCGATTTAGAGGAGACCTATTTTTCGGAGAGGGAAAAAACGGAAAGGCAGAGACTGAAGGAGTTAGTCTTAGAGGGAGAGAGAATTCTCGTGTTGTTTGCAGGGGTTGGCACAATACCTCTGGTGATAGCAAAAGAGAAAAAAGTAGAGATCACAGCTGTTGAGAAGAATGGGAAAGCTTTCATGTTCATGGAAGAGAATATAAAGTTAAATTCTCTGAAAGGTTCAATTGAACCCGTACTACAGGATGTTTATACCTTTGATAGAAGAGAATTCGACCGGGTCATTGCACCCCAACCTTATGACCACCACTCCTTTGACCACGTGAAGGAATTTGTGAAAGCGAGAGGGTTCCTCCACTATTACACCTGGGATGCCACCAACCAGGATTTGCCCGATTTTCCTGGGTTTCAGACAATCAGGACAAAAAACCTGTTCTCTTACGCACCCGGAGTGTGGAAGGTCTGCATTGATATGCAGAAGATGTACTAACCTTTGGTGACTCTTTTGACATTCTTAAAATGGACTTTTGCCACCAGGGGGAGAACCTCTTTAGGGATTGTATCTGGATGTGCATTTTTCAGGTCAAGGCCACATTTCTCATTCAGCTTTTTCACTTCTTCCTCAAAGGTGAACTTTGCCAGAACGCTGGCACAGGCTACAGCAACCTCAGATTCACCCCCTGTTTTCTGGGTTATGTCTGCTTTAAATTTTCGGAGAAGTTCAACCTTGTCGAAGGTTGCATTCTCATCAAACTGATCAATGACTACTTTTGCCTTTTCAGGATAAATTCTCGCCAATAGATCGTGGATAATTTTTGTGTGGACCAACAAAAGTATATCATTCAGGTTTTTGTTTTCTTTCTTAAAATCTTCATACAAGGAATTGTATTTTTCGGGTGAGAGTACTTTTACTTCTTTTTCGATTTCAGATTTCTGTAGAAAGCCACCGATCTCGTAGATGCGGAAAGAAGACAGGGCTTTGCTGTCGCCAACCCCCATCTTTCTCAGGTCAATCGTCTCTCCAGGTGTCAATGCCACACCTGCCACCACTAAGGGACCGTACCACTCACCCTTCCCCGCTTCGTCTGTCCCAATGACGTGATACAGCTGTTTGGTGAGAATCTCATTCAATACGTCATCCATACCTTCTGATTCCTGGAAAACCAATTTCCCTGTCTTATACAAGACAAGAAAGATATCTCTGTCTTTTACTCTCAAAGACTCGTATGGGTTGGTTACCTCACTCTTTCTCAGATTCCTTTCAGCCACCTCTTTAGTGAGGTTATCTACCTCTTCGGGAGACAGTGTTAATGATCTCATTTTCTTCACTACTGCAGGTTCACTCACAGAGAATGATCCTATCTTTGAACTTTTCTCCAGATAATCTGTAATCCACAAAACCTCACTTCACCAGAAGGAATACGAGGACCACAGATTGTGAACTGTCAAATAATCTCAAATGAGTCAATCATTTTCTGTATAACATCCAAATAATAAGAATAACTATTTATTTCTGCAGTATACGTAATAGAGTACATTTTGTTGTTCTTTACTGTCCATATCTGGATCCACTTCAGAGTATATTCCCTCATTTTTCCACTGTAGACTATTTTATACGCAGGAACACCTGCAAGGGTGGTATCAGTTGACTCAATGATGGTAGCGTTTTGTATGAGCTGCTTTACTTGGTTAATTGTTTCCTCAGTGACCACATTCAAGGTGGTGGAGGCAGGTAGATTTTGGACTATTATGTTAAGGTTTTCCTGGAAAGGATCTGAATCATTTTGTTTTGGAGATAAAAACACCACAACTGTTCCCATAGCACCTTCCGTTTTTGTCCACTCCTGTGGATATTTAATTCGAACGCCATAGGAACCATTTTCGTAAGTCAAAAAATTCTTTGGCTTGTAAAACTTTGAATTTTCTTGCTGGAGGCAGCCACCTGTCAGGTAAAGCCCAAGCATTCCTAAGAGGAGGAGAATCCCTAATTTTCTTTTATGTATCTTCATTGTTATCACCTTCTTTGATATTTATTCTTTTTTTTCTCTTCTTCAGAGAGATAGAGTATTTTCCATTGTTTGTTCGTGTACTGCAGATTGTTTTTGAGTCACGTTTTCTACCATTTTTGTTTTTTATCCATTTATAAATCTTTCTCTTTTAGGGGGTTGTCAAATTATGTGGTGCTAGAAATGGTGTGACCTCTCAAATTGTCAGCCTTTCTCTTAATTGAATTACTCATAGGAGCAACTTCCTCTATTCTGCGCTGCAACGTGAGGAGCACCATAAGACTTGACAACCCCTTCTTTTAGGCATGGGGGTTGGAAGGACTCATCTTTCAATCAGAAAAAGGAGTAGTGAGAGGAATATCCAAGAAAGGGTGAAGTCTCAAAAATGGAAAATGAGAATAGAAACCTACAAAGAAGAGCACATTCAATTCATGGATCAATGTAGTGGAAAGGAACTTTCAAGACCTCACAAATTAGAAAGAAGTGTTTATCCCCAGATACAAGAGTGAAGTTTCTGGGAACATCTAGTGCAATCAGTATATCTCCTACATCAAAGCAATTTCTAGGATCTTCTTTCGTCTTATCTGGATTATTGACTATTTCATTGAGGGTCCAACATATTCTTAGTATCTTGTGATCTCCTTTCAAATTTTGAATCAGTGTTGCTCTAACTGCTTCAAATATAGTTTTGTTTTTTTCAACAATTTCGACCACTCTGCACATAGATTCTATCGCACGACAATGGTATCTCGGCATGTAGTGCCCTTGCTCACATTCTGTCTTGCTTGGAATAACAACTACTTCTCTGAGGAGGATAGAATGATACTCTCGAATCCACATTTCCAATATCCTCTTGGCTTCGTAATGGCTTTGAGTATTTTCTGTTATCCTCTGAAGAAGTAATCTGAGTCTGTCTTTCATGTTTAAAGAATCGTCTAGTTTTTCGATTCTCTCCTGAATTTCTCTAAGATTCATGCCTTCATAAAGATAGGTTCTCAATGTTTCAATATCAGCCAAAAATGTTCTATTTATTTCCATACACACATAAGTAGAAGTTTTCTTGCTTCTTTCTTTCAAGAAGTTCTCTATTCCAATACTCTTCTCTTGGTTAATACAGAATTCTCGTTTTAGAATTACACAAGTATCAAGAAATAGGTCTGGATTCTCCAACTAAATCTCACCTTGCCTTTCGTAGATTTCTGCAAGTCCATTAAACCTTGGTAACGGTGTGAATCCTACAGATATCAGTTCTTTCACGATTGTATCAACATCAGATTCATTCAGTCCTTTGTCAATTCTATAAATGGCAGTTTCCAATGTTTTAATCTGTTCACGAGTGAGATTCTCAGAATATGAATTCTTGGTTGCATAGAAAAGACATAATATCAGATCAAAAAGGGGAGGATCTCCCATAAAATCTTTCTTAATTGATTCGAGGACTTCTTTGAAATTAAATAATGTTATTTGCCTATATCTTAAATCTTCAAAATTGTCTTCGACATCTTTGATTTTTTTTATTAAGGTGTTTCTTATCTCCAAAATGCTGCGCTCTTTCTTTGAAAGAGTTACATCAGAAGATTCATAAATCACTTCAGGTTCTAATCGTAGATATTTCACACTGGATTCACAAGTCTCTAGCTTTCTTCTAGTATCAAACCAACCGGGGGTTTTGTGAGGGTTTATCGTCTCAAACATTTATTTTACCTCCTTCTTCTAATGCTTCTAATGCATGTTCTACCTCCTTCAGAGACTTAATCATATCTTTTACGCCTTGCAATGTACATTCAAAAGTTACTGTCTCCTCCACATTTAATGGGCACGCCATTGATGTGTTAGGTTTTAGAAAACTCATTTTTACTAATGATACTGGACGCCTCATACTGACTCCGCCATCCTGTATGACTTTTGTTGAGATTTCCCACGTAAAGTTTTCAAGATATTGTGTCTTACAGAATGATTTAAATCGAATGTCATCTATCATGTCGGGGAATTTAAGGAACCATTGCTTGAATATATCTAATACTCTTCCCGTTTTATCAGATTTCCCATATTTTTTGAATACCCCTTCTTCGTCATTCATAATCAAAGTTTTAATAAAAAAAACAATATCACGAACCAACTCGCCAAAGTTTTCTTCATTTAGCTCGAAATCCTCAAGAAACTCATTCATAGTACCATTTCTCATTCGAATACCAGATGTGAAAGGATCAACTTCTATCTTAATATATCTATTACTATACTCTAAATATATCTTATTGAGAATCGAATCAAGTTGTTTCAAGTCTATTTTGAATATGAAATAATCTTCCTTGCTGATCACCTTCATCACCTACACCATGACATTACTTCATACTTATAAATGTTGTGTTGAACATTTTTTATATGATCATCTAATCTCATGATGTGCTTAGTAGTTTTTGAAGTAAATAAAGTTTTCGTTTTGATTTTTGAACAATTCTTAGTATTGCTATCATCCTTTTTTTCCATTAAGTTTCAATTAGATGGGTGGGTTGCTCTTTTTCTCAAAAAAAAAGAAAAAAGAAAAGTTACATTACTGCTCTTTCAGCATCTACAAGCCCGTACCCGTAGTAGGGGTCCCAACCAGGAGCCCCTAAATCTTCTGCCGTATTCCACATCGTCCGCCTCACCTGGTCATTCGTGTACCCAGGGTGGGCTGCAATCACCAGGGCTGCTGTTCCTGCGACGTGGGGGCACCCGAAACTGCATCCTGACATGGTGGCGTATCCACCGCCGCCAGCTGTTGAGTATATACTGACGCCAGGCGCAGCGAGCTCAATTTCAGGACCGAAGTAACCGTAGACGTTATCCAGTCGGTCTGTAAAAGAGATAGCCATGACAGAGAAGAACTGTGCGGGGTAACAGCCCTGTGCCCCGTCTCCAGCAGGAGCCACCAAGACTGCACCAGCATTCCAGGCTGCATCACATGCGTCATGGAGTGCTTGATTATACGTATAGGTGCCCCAGCTCATGTTGATGACCTGCATCTTGTTGTCTACACACCACTGGAGCCCCTCGACAATGTCTGTGATAGTTCCTGAACCTGAGGCGTTCAACACTTTCACACCGTACAGCCAGGCATCAGGTGCAACACCCACGACACCAATTCGGTTGTTCACTGCTGCAATAATACCGCTGCAGAAGGTCCCGTGCCCATTGTCATCGTTGAAGTCATTCGTGTGGGTAATAGTGTTGTATCCGCCGTGGATGTTTGCAGCCAGATCCGGGTGATCTATGTCTATACCAGTGTCAATGACTGCAACCCTCACGCCCTTCCCAGTGGATATGAGCCACGCCCGGTCAGCGTCGATACGGTCGACCCCCCAGGGTATGACCTGATGGAGAGGTTCAGAAGGTGTGAGGGATTCACTCACGAACTGGACGTCGTCATCTCGTGCAATGTACTTGACGGCAGGATTTTTCTCCAGAGTCAGAAGAGCAGGGGCAGGAATTACTGCTGCAATGGCAGGGATCAAGTGGAAGACCTGGTAGACCTGAGCTCCCTGCTGCTGGAGCACAGTTACATCTGGTGCAGTGTTGAAGACGACGATGACACGCTCAGAGGGGGGAGCCCACAGAGAGCAGCTCGTGACCAAGAGACAGAAGATTAGAACTCCGGCTACTATTTTTTTCATCTTTTCACCTCCTTTCATGTTGTTTCTTTTAGGGAGGGTGTCCTTATAAACATTTGTTAATCGATGAATATATCTGCTGCTCTCACAAATTATATTTTCCAGTCACAAATACAAGAAAAATGGCACCACAGTTCTGAAATGGGTGATGAAAATCAGAAAGTGCCTCTCGTATGTCTGCACCTGCAAACGAATGAGAGGAACATCCACAAATTATTTAACAATGGAATTAAAGAAAATTCATGCTCACCATTTTATTCACCCGTCATTACGAAATGCTGGGAGAAAACCACACACGACAGATTAAGGAAATATCTGAAGACCTCAAAATAGTTGTGTCTGAGAATGTCTTAGACATCATCCCGGACGTTGATATTTTGATTGCCGGTACCTTCAACAGGGAAGTCCTTGAGAAAGCTCGCAAACTAAAGTGGGTTCACACATTGGCTGCAGGTGTTGATCGACTATTGTTTCCTGAATTTGTAGATTCGCCCATTATTCTGACCAATTCTTCAGGTGTCCACCCCATTCCCATATCTGAGCATGTTCTGGGCATGATGCTCATGTTTTCCCGCAAGTTAGATGAATCTGTAAAGAACCAGCTCAAAAAAGAGTGGGAGAGGCCGCTACCTCAAGAACTGTACGGGAAAACGTTAGGGATTGTGGGGTTCGGTTCTATTGGAGAGAGGGTTGGTCATTTAGGAAAGTGTTTCGGCATGCACGTCCTCGGATTGAAGAGGGATATTACGTATAAAACGGAAGATGTCGACGAGTTACTGCCTCCTGAACGATTGGATGACTTATTGAGCCGCTCAGACTTTGTGGTGGTAGCTGTCCCCTTTACCAAGGACACGAAAAATCTGATTTCAGAGAAGGAAATGAACCTGATGAAAAAAACGGCTTACCTCATCAACATTGCCAGGGGAAAAATAATTGACCAAAATGATTTGATAAAGGTGCTGGAACAAAAGAGAATAGCAGGTGCAGGGTTAGATGTCTTTGAGGAAGAACCCCTCCCCTCTGATAATCCATTGTGGAGGTTCAACAACGTGATTCTAACTCCCCACTACGCAGGTTCTACTCCCGAGTACTTCAACAGGGCTATTACCATCTTCTGTGATAATTTGAAGAGGTTTCTCAAAGGTGAACCCATGCTCAATGTAATAGACAAAAAAAGAGGGTATTAAGGTCAAAAGATATCGTTTCTGTACACTTACAGCGCCGCAGAGGGGAATGGGTCAGGTTTCATGTCTTTAATCTACAAAGGTCAACAATATCAGAAGTTCATCCCTCTTTCTTTGAGGATTCTAGTCACTAACCCATGGATACCTGTGAAAGCAGATCCGTATTTCCGCGAAACGTGTTCTCCCCATCCGTACGTGTCGTACGTCTCCTTGTCTTCTCCTTCAACCTGTATTTTGGCCTGCAGCTTCTTGTAATACCCTTCTCGTATCAATCCTGCATCCATCACCTTCAAAGCTTCACTCACTTCTTCATCGGTGAGGTCATGGTAGGTTTCGTAATGCAGCACACATTTCAAGGGTATCCTGGGGCGTACTGGTGGATCTTCAGCAGGCCATCCCACGACCATGCCCACGATGGGTATGACCCTTTCTGGAAGCCCAAATATCTCTGCGAGCTCTTCAACCCACAAAGCCCCACCCAGAAAGCAGGTTCCCAACCCCTCAGATTCTGCTGCTGTTACCACATTCTGGGCCATGTAAGCCACGTCCTGGACCCCGAAAATTAAGAGACCCACCTCTTCCATCTGGTTTTCCCTCCCTTTTGCTGCAATGAATTTTTCCAATCTTCTGAAGTCTGCACAGAAGAGCATGAAGACGGGAGCCCGATCTGCCAGACCCAAATGAGCTGCAACTTTCTTCTTTTTTTCTTTATCCTTACACACGATCACCGAATACGTTTGACCGGTAAAGGGAGCTTGCTGACCTGCTCTCACGATCTTTTCAATAGTTTCGTCAGGCACCTCTTTGTCAGTGAATCTCCTGATAGACCGGTGGTGCAGAATAGTGTCAATAGTTGGGTTCATAGATTCATATAGATGCTGACTTTAAAAAGATATTACTGGGGTACTTTGGAAAGTGCATGCAGAGCCTTTGCGAACTTCTCTGAAAGTCAACTTGTTTGACCCTTCTCATTTTCTCTCTATCTATACGGTAGGTCTCGCGTGGGAGAGGTCATGGGTCATGGGGAAACCTTTATATCGGAAACCGTTGGTGAGGTCACAAGGTGTTACATTGAAGGCCGACAACAGTGACAGAATAGCCCTCATAACAGGAGCCTCGAGCGGCCTGGGAGAGGCGTTTGCCAGAGAATTGGCTGCCAAGGGGTACAACCTAATACTCATAGCACGAAGGGAGGAACGCCTCTCTGCGTTAAAGAGTGAGCTTGAGAAGGGCTACCCCGTAACAGTTGAGGTATTGGTTGCAGACCTGACCAGAGATCATGATATAGAAAGGGTGGAGACCAGGATTCGCCAACTGGAGCATGCCGATATGCTCATCAACAATGCAGGCTTTGGAACAGTGGGTACATTTGCACAGACAGATTTTGAGAAACAGATTGAGATGATAAACCTTCACGTTGTTGCCCCGACTAGATTAATTCGTGCTGTCCTGCCCAAGATAGCAAAGGGCGGGTCAATAATCAACGTTGCTTCTCTCGCAGCTTTCATTATCCTACCTGGTAATGTTACCTACAATGCTACGAAAGCCTATCTGATTGTTTTCTCAAAAACACTGCAGTCAGAACTGAAAGGGACAGGCATCCACATTCAGGCTCTATGTCCAGGGTTTATTGCGACAGAACTCCATGGTAAGGTGGAGGGATTTGATAGTTCAGTTGTTCCATCATTCTTGTGGATGACACCTGGTGATGTGGCCAGAGAATCGTTACGCGAGTTAGAGAAAGGGAATGTTGTGTATGTCCCTGGCTTGAGGAACCGTCTCGTTTTCCTCTTGGCCCGTACAGGCATTGTCACGCCCCTCTTCGAAAGAATGTTGCGCTCCCGGAAAAAGGGTACACAATAAAAGGTGCGCTTTCCTCTGGTGTGGAACACTCATGCAGACAAATGAATGGTGAAGACAACATTTATAATGCAGAGATTCACCAGAAAGTGATGTCAGAAAGATATGACCCATTGACTACTCAAGAGTGGATAAAACATTTGAAATATCAGGCTGATGAAACAAAAGAGCACCGGCATCACCTCTACGAGAAGGTGGAGTTAAAAACAAAGAGAAGGATTCTCGATGTGGGGTGCGGTCCTGGGTTCATTACGGCAGACATTGCTTCTTTAACTGAAGGGCACATCACAGGCATTGACATTGATGAAAAGAAACTTGAACACGCCAAAACGCTCGTATCTTGTAATCGCATCACTTTCGCAAAAGCAGATGCACTGCATCTTCCCTTTAAAGATGAAACGTTCGATCTGGTCGTCTTCAGTTTTGTCCTCATGCATATAAGAGAGAAGCAAAAGGCAGTCAATGAAATGGCGCGGGTAACCCAGAAGAACGGGATAGTGCTGGCTACCATGGAACCGGACAATGCAAGTGCTATATCCTACCCTCAAGATCAGATGCTCCCTCTTTTCTTAAAGGACCTGAGAGATATGGGCTCTGATCCGCGCACGGGAAGAAAATTACAGTTCCTTTTCCGTAAAGCAGGATTGAACCCAGAGGTGGGCATATCCACCCGCAGTAGTACTATGAA
>JADDYB010000719.1_pt1 | contig 10582 bp, 11 predicted proteins | sample 8641941 | NCBI WGS metagenome assembly JADDYB01 (sample SAMN16275377, study PRJNA637457) | freshwater sediment metagenome | isolation source: Lake Kineret sediment | place: Israel: Lake Kineret | collected 2013 | reverse complement strand
GAACAGATTAAACAAGTTATTTACCAAAAATAGCCCCAAAAAAGCCTTAAAACAGGTATTTTTGATGGTGGGACCGGTGAGAATTGAACTCACGAACTCGCACGCCCCAGGCGCGAATCTTACCAAGCTAGACCACGGTCCCAGCCGCACACAAGATACCTCACCTACACTTTAAACCTTACCATAACCATACCACCCGCCATGAAGACCCTGGTAGTCTACTATACACGCTCAGGCACCACAGCCAAGGCGGCCCAAATGATCGCTGCCGCCCTTAACGCAGACAAAGAAGAGATTAAGGAGAGCAGCGGCAGGGGTGGCCCCCTGGGGTGGCTCAGGTCAGGCATGGAGGCCAACCAACGGAAACCCGCAGAAGTGAAGCCCCTGGAAGCGGACCCCACAATTTACGACCTCGTCGTCGTGGGCACCCCCATATGGGCGGGCACCGTCTCAAGCCCCGTCAGAGGTTTCATCGAGAAGCACAGAGACCTGCTCCCTCGAGTCGCCTTCTTCTGCACTATGGAGGGAGACAACCCGGTCAAGGCCTTCCAAGAGATGCAGAAAGCTCTCGGCGCGAAGCCCGCGTCTACACTAGCCCTGCAGAAGAGCACGGTGGACGGCGGCGAAGCCCAAGCTAGGGTCATCGAGTTCGCGGAAGCCCTAAAGGCCCAGGGCCCCTAGGACACCCTTGAACGCGTCGTCGCTGGGGCTCACCTTATACACTTTCAGGGCTGAAAGAAGCTCATCCCCGTCCACGCCTGGGAACCACCTCTCAACCACATGCTTGAACCCCCCTCTCAGGAACATGCTCTGCACAGTGGAGGTCACGTTCTGGACCCTGCGACCCAGGCTGGCCGACTCGAAGTCGATGATCCTCGGCCCGTTTCGGGTCACTATGAAGTGACGGCGGACTCGTGTGAGCTCGCCGTGGTCCAGCCCCGCGACGTCTAGGAGCCTCACCTGCCGCAGTAGCTCACGCACCGCGTCCCTGAACCCATCGGCGTCACCCTCGTACCGTTTCGCCCAGTCCCCGAAGTAGGGCCCTTCAAGAAGCTCCATCACCAGGAAGTCCCTGCTGTGGGCGTAGAGCCTGGGCCCAACATCCACTGCGTTGGCCGCCTGCAGCAGCTCGGCCTCCTCCATCATGCTGGGCCTGTCCGCGTCTGTGCGCCTCGCCTTAAGAGCCGCCTCAAAGCCCCTCCACATGCACCTGAGCACGACCCCCACGTGACCCTTACCCAGGACCCTGCGCTCCAGAACGCTGTGGCGGCCGCCTAGGGCCACCGCCTCGACGCCCAGGCCTACCAGCTGCCTGAGCCTGTCTGACACTGTCTCATCGTCGTAGACGGGCCAGCAGATGAAAGAACCTACATCCGAGCCGTGGAGCTCCCCAAGCGCGACGAATTCACTCAACCCAGAACGGCCTTCCCTTCAGGAACCAGTAGAGGTGCCCCACGAGGCCGCCTTCCAGGTATGGTCCGATCTCTCCGTTGAGCAGGAGCCTGTGGTGCTGCAGCACCCGTATGGATAGGTTGCGGCTAACGCCCACGCTCCTGCCGCCGTCCTCCAGCAAATGGGATAGAAGCGCCCTGACATCCGTGAACTCGCGCCTCGAGTACACCACCCACCTGCCGTCCTCGACACCCGGCCCCGCCACCGTCGCCTCAGATGCCAAGTGCGCCTCCATGAACCTCTCCGAGTCCCTGGCCAGGCCCACGGGGGGCCCCCACCTCTTGGCCACCGGCGGCAGCTCCCCTGACTCCACCCTGAAAGCGAAGACGTGGCGCCTCTCCTCGTCGCTCCACGCAGTGGACGCCAGCACCCTGAAGTCACTGGCTTCCAGCTGCCTGTGCAGGGCCTCCCTGCTCTTATGTATCTGGCCCCATAGGCTGTCAGCCACTTCTGCTCTGCTCTCCTCCACCACCAGGAACACCACGTCCGTTGATCCGTCCAGTAGCCCCAGCACATCATCTCTTATGGGCTTCACTTTGGGCCCCCAGAAGTACTCCTCCCTTGGCTTCACTGTGAACCGCCTAGCCGCGGCCACAAGTGTCCAGAACGTGTCCGGTGACACGGCCGACGCAACGTTGCGGCTGGGGTCCACTGGGTCAACGACGACCAGGGGCTCCTTGAACCTCTCGCGCAGCATGTCCTCGTCCACGGGTTCTCCCACCTGAACCACGGTGCCCCTCCTCCACTCGGCAGCCGCCTCTATGAGCCCCATGAATGAGCTGTGCCCAAGGACCAGGAGCTCGCACAGGTATCCGCTCAGGCCGCCCACCCTGATCTCGGCCCCATAGACTCCCCCGCCCCTGGCCCACTGCTTTAGGAGCCTCACCTCATCTCGGAGGCCGTTGTCCAGCGCGCCCTCCAGGTACCTGGTTTGGTGGTGTGTCCTGTCAGTGCTGGACATTATCCCAGCCGCAGGGTCCACCCTGAAGCACGGCACAAGGTCCACCTTGTAGCCTTCCAACCTGGCCCTGAGGTATGGGTGCTCCGCGTACGCTTCCACGTAGTCTCCGTCCAGACCCGCCTTGAGTACATCCAGCGCCCGGCTTAAGTCGTCACGGCCGTACCGTGGACTCAACACTATGAATATGTCCAGGTCTGTCTCGCCGCTCACCCAGGTGCTGTGGGCGACGCTGCCATGGAGCTCAGCCGCTGCGTCGAGCCCCGACTCCATGAGGAGGGCATTCACCCTGCGCAGGGTGGCCTCGGCGAAGCCCCTGATCCGCTTCTCCTCCTCGGCTCCGGGCTTGGCTCGGGCCAGCACTCTCCCCCTCAGCGCACTCCACCTCAACACGTTCACCTACTGCTTCCTCGACTCGACCATGTTCGTGTAAACGGGGCCCTGCCGGGTGAGCACACTCTTCTTCAATATGACTCTATCTACCTTTACGGAGCCAAAAACCATGTCCTCAAGCTGGTTCAGCTCGGCGACTAGCTGCGCCCTGTTCCTGCCGCTCCTGACCCTGCAGACCGTGAGGTGGGGGCTGAACCTACGCCGCTCCTTCTCGAAGCCTAGCCTGCTCAGCCTGCCCTCTAGGTCCTCGAATACCGCGGCCAGGTCCGTGACGCCGTCCGTGATCCCCGCCCACACCACGTTGGGCCGGCTGGGGCTCGGAAAGACGCCGACTCCCTCCACTAGGAAGCTGAAGGGCTTGAAGCTCATCTCACTCACAGCCTCCGCCACCTCCCTGGCCCTCGCCTCAGGTATCTCGCCCAAGAACTTGAGGGTCAGGTGGACGTTCTCGGGCTCCACGAACTTGAGGTCGGCTCCCGTGGGCCTGAGGCGCGCCTCCACGTCCCTGAAGCCCCTGAGCACCTCCTCTTCTCCGCACTCCACGGCCACGAAGCATCTCACACTCATATTCCATCTGAATGTGTGGCCGCAGCCATTTAACGTTACCATGATGGCAACCGATAAACGGCGGATGGGTGGAACACTATGCATGAGCCTCTGCTACGTCAACCCCTTCAAGGAGCCTGGCGTCTGGTTGAAAGGCAACCTCCACACCCACACCGTGCACAGCGACGGCCACCTCACACCCGAGCGGCACGCCGAACGGTACAGGGACGCCGGGTACGGGTTCCTCGCCATAACGGACCACGGAGAGTATGTGGACACCCGCGCACTGAGCCGCCGCGGCCTCACCATGATCCAGGGAGAGGAGCTCAGCGTGGGCAGGTCAGCCGCCGGCACCCTGATCCACCTGGTCGCCCTGGGCATCCGCGAGAACCTCCCATTCGAGGAAGCGGATTCCACCGTGAGCCCGCAGGCGGTCATCGACCACGTGAACGGCGCCGGGGGCCTCGTCGCGCTGGCCCACCCGTACTGGTCGGGGCTAACCCACGGCGAGGCCATGGCGCTCAAGGGCTTCGCCGCCGTGGAGGCGTACAACCACGTCTGCGAGCTGCTGAACGACAGGGGCGACGCGGCGGCCCACTGGGACCACATGTTGACAGCGGGGCGCAGGGTGAACGCCCTGGCAGTGGACGACGCCCACAGCAAGGAGAGGGAGAACATGCCAGACGACTCCTTCGGCGGGTGGGTTGTGGCCAGGTGCAGGGACAGGTCAGAGAAGGCTATACTGGACGCCATACGCATGGGCCTCTACTATAGCAGCAGCGGCCCCACCATCGAAGGCGTCGAGGTGGGGGACGGCGAGGTCAGCGTCACATGCTCGCCCGCCACGAAGATCGCCTTCGTCAGCGTCCCATGTCTGGGCGTCTGCTACAAGGCCCTGGGTGACGGCCTCACAGGGGCCTCCTACTCGCTCAGGCCGGGGGAGCGCTACGTCAGGGTCCAGGTGACGGACAGCCGCGGCGGCAGGGCCTGGACCAACCCCGTCTATGTGGAGTGAGCGTCGTGGAGACGCTGCCCTTCGCCCTGGTGATGGTATCGGCCGTGAGTCACGCCCTCTGGAACCTCCTGGCCAAAGAGGGGGGCGACAAGGAGTCATTCATGCTTCTGCTGAACCTGGCGGCGCTGGTCCTGTTCCTCCCTGTCTTCTGGTTCATCCTCCCTGACTGGAGCCTCCCCGTGGAGGCGCTGCCCTTCCTGGCCGTCAGCGCCGTCTCAGAGACCGTCTACTTCCTGGCCCTGGGGAAGGCTTACGAGGGGGGCGACCTGAGTATAGTGTACCCGGTGGCCCGTAGCAGCCCCGTCTTCGTGGCGGTCGTGGCCGCCGCATTCCTGGGTGAGACCATATCGGCTTGGGGCCTAGTGGGCATCCTAGTTATCTTCATGGGCGTCTACACGCTGCACCTGAGAGGCCTCAGTTGGGGCGACCTGCTCCAGCCCATCCGGGGGCTAAGGGAGCCCGCGTCCATGTACGCGTTGGCCGCGGCCTTGGGCACAACGGTTTACTCGCTGTCGGATAAGCTGGGGGTGACCACCGTGGACCCCATACGCTACTCGTTCTGGCTGAGCTTCTTCATCACGGGCTGCCTCGCGGCCGTGACTCTGCGGAGGCGGGGTCTGCGGGGCGTGGCCTCTGAGGCGCGAGGGAGGTTGCTGATGGTGTCCGTGGCCGGGTTCCTGATGAAGGGCGGCTACATGCTGGTCTTAGTGGCCTTGAGCGTGGCTCAAGTGAGCTACATTCTGGCTCTGAGACAGGTGAGCGTGGTCCTGGGTGCCCTGCTGGGGGTGGCCCTGCTGAAGGAGAGGTACGGCTGGATACGGGTGGCCAGCAGCGCAGTCATATTCCTGGGCGTATACGTGCTGGGGGCCTTAGCCTAAACCTTGAAATTGGGGCTCACCATATGATGGGTGATTGATTTGGCCCGGGTGGCATCCATGAGGATCGGCGGGGTCACGGACATGAGCACCGTGGACTGGTACGGCAACGTCTGCCTCGTGGTCTTCTTCGCGGGCTGCAACATAAGGTGCCCCTACTGCCAGAACTCATCGTTGCTGCCCATAGACTCAGGCCAGCACGTGCTCATGAGCTACCTTGAGGAGAGGCTGCGCACAGGGATGGAGCCCGTCCCGCAACTGGACGCGGTAGTGTTCACGGGCGGTGAGCCACTTCTGCAGCCGGACGCCGTCATAGAGGCTGCCAGGCTGGTCAAGGGGCTGGGCCTCGGCCTCATGCTCGACACGAACGGCACCTTGTACGGGGCCGCAGAGAGGGTGCTCAAAGCGGGGCTCGTGGACAGGGTAGCCCTGGACGTAAAGGCGCCCCTGAACGCGGCGGAGTACGGACGCGTGACGGGCGTACCCGAAACAGGCGCAGCCTCGGCGGAGTCTGTGGACGCGGTCCTCGACCTCTCCAACGAGTTAGGTTTGGAGGTGGAGGCACGCACAACGGTGGTGCCGACCGTCAGCGACGACCCAGACTTCATCAGGAGGATCGCGGAGGACTTGAAGGGCCGAGTGAATGTTTACTACCTACAGCAGTTTGACAACCAGGGGGACGTCCTCTCGCCGACGCTAAAGGAGATGGAGCGCCCGACGAAGGATCACATGTTCACGCTGGCACGCGTGGCGCTGGATACGGGTTTGAGCCCCGTCTACGTGAAGACCCGGTTTGAGGGTTTAGTGAGGGTTGGTTGATGGCTAAGAGGCAGCTACTACTTATCACAGGCATGGCCGGCTCAGGCAAAACCACGTTGGCCAACCTCTTGAGAGACAAAGGCTACACCGTGTTCACGATGGGGGACGTCATACGCCACGAGGTCAGGATGAGGGACCTGTCACCGACCCCCGAGAACCTGGGCAGGATGGCCGAGGAGATCAGGGAGACGGGAGGCGACGCGGCCGTGGCCCGCAAGTGCATCCCCCTCATCATAGGTGAGCCCAACGACAAGGTGGCGCTGGACGGGGTACGCAGCCTGGACGAGGTTTACGCCTTCGAGGAGGCCTTCAAGATATACATGGTGGCCGTCCACGCGTCCCCCGAGACCAGGTACAGGAGGCTGCGGAGTAGGGGCCGCAGCGACGACCCACCCAACAGGCAATTGTTCAGGGAGCGGGACCACAGGGAGCTGGGCTTCGGCATGGGAGAAGCCATAGCCATGAGCGACTACATTATCACCAACGAGAACGGCGTGGACGCGCTGGAGAAGAACCTGAACAGGATGCTGCAGAAGGTGATGAGCATCGACGAGAACCCTGATTAAGGCGCAGCTCCACCCCACAGAGGACCCCGAGAAGGTGGCGGAGGCTATACGGAACGTGTTCGGAGACATAGAGCTGCAGGTTGACCAGACGAACGACGTGATCTCGGCCAGCCTAGAAGGCGTCCAGGCCCTGCGCGAGCTTAGGGGGAGGTTCGCCCAGGACAGGATCAGAGACACGATCAGGCGCGTCTTCACGCGGTGGACGAGGGGCGACGAGCTCAGCTTCGGCCTCAACAGGCAGGCCGCCTACGCGGGCCACGCGTCGGTGAACCTGGAGGGGGAGGACCCCATGGGCCCCATACAGGTGAACGTGAGGGGCGACATCGAGGGGCTCATCCGGTTCCTCACGGACAAGTAGCCCGGAGTATTTACAGTAAATACGTTAAGCACGCATTTAATTTTCGACAAAAGACGGGGTCGAAAACAATATATGATTGCATTTTAACCCAATATAGATTCCCAGGATGCCTAAGATAGGTGCTAAACCGGAACGTGCACATGAACTCGTCCGCGGCGACACCAGGCTCCTGGGCCCCATTGTTCATGTTTAGGTAGGAGATGCGATGGCTAGAATACTACTCATAGGATTAGCAGGGGACAGCGGCTGCCAAGTCGCCGCCCTCGGACTCCACGAGGCCCTCGTCGAGATTCTTGCGGCAAACGAGCCCGTATACGCTCCCACGCTCCTGGACGCCAAGGAAATCCCGGACGGAATCGACGTGGCCCTGGTGGAGGGCGGGATAAGGAACACCCACGAGGAGGAGATCATCAAAGACATCCGCGAGAAGAGCAAGGTGGTCATCGCCCTCGGCGCCTGCGCCGCCTTCGGAGGCATCCCGGGCCTCGCCAACCTCGAGGACGGCAGGCAGCTCATGGAGATGATCTACAGCGACCACAGAGGCACAGACAAGGGCACCGTCCCCACGCACCTTGAGAGCCTCCCCGAGCAGCACCCCCTCAAGCACTTCGTCAAGGTGGACTACACCATACCCGGGTGCCCGCCCGAGGTCACGGACATCGCAGGCACACTCACATCGCTGCTGGGCGGAAAGGAGCCCGAGGTCAACAGGACCCAGGTCTGCGACGACTGCCCCAGGAAACGACTGGGCGAGTATGATAAGAGCCTCAAACGCATCCACGAGGGCCTCCCCGACCCCGACAGGTGCCTCCTGGAGCAGGGATACTTCTGCATGGGTCCAGCCACCATGGGCGGCTGCGGAGCCCCTTGCCCACAGTCAGGCAACACATGCGAGGGGTGCCGAGGCAAGTGCCTTGAGGTAGACGACCAGGGCCTAGCCATGATAGACGCCATGACCGGGCTGCTGACACAGCTCAGGGAAGGCTTCGACGCTAACACGTACAGCGCCATGCTCTACAGGTTCACGTACGCGGAGTCCGTGATCTCGGAGCTGGCCAGGAGGAAGTGAGATGCCGTACACTTTCGAGGTGGACCCCCTCACGAGGATCGAGGGCATGGGTAAGATCAGGGTGGAGATCAAGGACAACCAGCTACAGGACCTCAAGTTCCAGATAACGGTGGCGCCCAGGTTCTTCGAGTACCTGGTCACTGGTAAGCGCGCAGAGGAGGCGCCCAGGCTCACACAGCGCATATGCGGCATCTGCTACGTGAGCCACCACCTTGTCTCGGTCAAAGCCATAGAGAACGCGTGGGGCGTCACGCCCCCCGAGACGGCGGTGAAGCTGAGGAGGCTCATGAACGCAGGCGGCTACGTAACCAGCCACAGCCTGCACAGCGCTTTCCTAGCCATCCCCGACATGGCGGGGCTCCCTGCGGATGGACGCAACTTCATAGCCCTCATGGGCAAGTACCCTGAGATCGGTAAGGCTGCGCTGAAGATACACGCCTACGGCAACAAGGTGGTCCAGGCCACGGGGGGCAGGATAGTCCAGGTGGTCACAAGCGTCCCCGGCGGCCAGACGCTGCAGCTGAAGGAACAGCGTCGCGACGAGCTTCTGGAGGAGGGCAGGGAGGTACTGGAGCTCATCAAGGCGTACGCCAACTTCGTCTTCGACATATACGAGAAAGACTCCCTAACGTGCAGCCAGTTCCCAGATGTGGAAACCAACTTCATGGCCCTCGTCGGCGGAAAGGACGGCCACTACGACGTCTACGACGGCGACGCCAGGATAATCTCGGGCACAGGCAAGCAGCTAGCCAGGTTCCACCCCTCAAGGTACTACGACTACATACAGGAGGCCGTGTGGAGCCACAGCAGCACCAAGGTGCCCTACTACAAGCCTGAGGGCGCCAGCGGCAACATTCGCGTGGGTCCACTGGCGAGGCTCAACGTGGCCAGCGGGATACCCTTCCCCGTAGCAGCCGAGTACGAGGACCGTTACCTCAAGCTGTTCCCCAGAACCTGCCTGCAGGTCCAGGGATTCAACCTGGCCAGGATACCCGAGCTCATAGCGGGTCAGGAAGAGGTGCTCCAGATGCTGGAGGACCCCGGCATCACGGGCGAGGACATACGTGTGCCCGTGAAGAGCAGGGGCGGCGAAGGGGCAGCGTTCATTGAAGCACCCAGGGGCATCCTGACGCACCACTACGTCATCGACGACCAGGGCCTCATCAGGTACGCCAACATCATGGCGCCGACGACGTACAACCACCCGCTCATACAGCAGGATCTCTACGAGAACGCTAAACTGTACGCACCCGAGCTGGCGGACCCGGCCAAGAGGGCCGAGGCGTGCTGGAGGCTGGAGAAGATCGTCAGGTGCTACGACCCGTGCACCAGCTGCAGCGTCCACGCCGTGGACTTCGACGTGGCCGTGGACGGCGGAATGGTGGAGGTAAAGGAGGTGAAGCAATGAGCGTACAGGTTCTGTTCTGCACGTGCGGAGACGTACTCAAAGAGAGGCTGGACTTCGACGAGCTCAAGGCCTTCGTTAGGGGCCTGGACGGAGTAACCGAGATACTGACGACGGAGGCCGCCTGCACCAAGGCTGTGAAGGAAGAGCTGGTGGAGGCCATGGAGGGCGGAGGCGACAAGGTGGTTGCCTTCGCGTGCACAAGGTCCGTGTGCGGCAAGCCTCTGGAGGCCGTTATGGAGGGTGCCGGCCTGGACCCCCAGAGCCTGGTCATACTCAACTCCAAGGAGCAGATAGCCTGGGTTCACCCTGACAAGGATAAGGCCACGGGCAAGGCCAAGAGGCTGATGGCAGCAGCCGTGGCGAAGGCCAGGTCGGTCCGCCCCATGGACACCGTGACGTACCAGAGGCACCAGACCGCGCTAGTCGTAGGCGCCGGTGTGGCCGGGCTGACCGCGGCCAGCGAGCTGGCCGACCAGGGCTATATGGTCCACGTGGTGGAGCGGATGCCCGCCATAGGTGGCACCATGCCCCTCATAAGCAAGACGTACCCCGAGGAGGACTGCACCAAGTGCCTGAGGGGCCCAGGGATGATAGGGCTCCTCACCAAGCCGGGCGTCACATACCACGTTGGCACTGAGGTGAAGCACGTGGAGAGGACCCCCAAGGGATTCAAGGTGACTCTTGAGAAGACGCCTGTGGAGCTGGACTTGGAGCCCAAGGCGGGCAAGGGCCAGCCGGTGGAGGTCATTCAGGTTCCTTCTGCCCAGCTGCCTAAGTACAATCTAGTGTACAGTGGGGGGCCCACTGTTGCCGCCGTCGAGGCGGTGGCCAAGTCCAGGTGCGGCAGCTGCGCCAGCGTGTTCCCAGCCGCCCTCATGAGCTTCGACGAGGAGCCCGGCCCTAAGACCCTCGATGTGGGGGCAGCCGTGCTCGCCACAGGGTTCAGGGACTTCGACCCGACGGGCATCCCCAAGTGGGGGTACGGGCTCCCCAACGTAATCACCCAATACCAGATGGCCAGGCTCCTGGACCCGCTGGGCCCCACCGGCGGTGCGCTCGTAAGGCCCAGCGACGCGGCTAAGCCGGCTAGGATTGTGATGGTCCAGTGCGTGGGCAGCAGGGA
>JADDYB010000718.1_pt1 | contig 10602 bp, 6 predicted proteins | sample 8641941 | NCBI WGS metagenome assembly JADDYB01 (sample SAMN16275377, study PRJNA637457) | freshwater sediment metagenome | isolation source: Lake Kineret sediment | place: Israel: Lake Kineret | collected 2013 | reverse complement strand
TTTTAGATCGCGGGGACAAACCCTTTTACTTGGAGTCTCCAATTATTTGGGGAGCAAATTTGGCTGTTAAAGCAGATATTTTTAAGAAATACGGACTATTCAACACCGATCTTGGTAGAATTCCGGGAAGACTTTTCTCAGGCGAGGAAACCGATTTTGTTGCGAGATTGCTGCATAAAGGTGAAAAGGTTTTATATTACCCAAATGCTGTGGTCCATCATTTCATCTCCAGAGATAGAATTTCAAAAAAATATTTTCGTAGATGGAAATACGATCAGGGAATATTAAAAGCCTCAACTTTAGATCATTTTGAGCATCAGAAGTATTGGAGAATGCCGTATTATCCAATAAGCCATCTTTTCAAGGACCCGATCCTGCTTCCCAACAGACTACGGGATTACTGGCAAAAAAGGTTTGTTTGCGAGTTGAACTTGATATCCTATATCGGTTTTATTTTACAAAGGATAAGAAGCCATAAGCGGACCTCAAAATCCTTTGAACCCCCTAACTAATACAAACGTATTAATTTATGTTACCCCCCACCCTCCCCTCCCCCTCAAGGGGGGAGGGTTAGGGAGGGGGTGATGTCACTTTATTTATTGCGTTTGTATTAATATAGGGTGAAACCCTTGTTTCAGAAGTTACCCTTTAAGTTAATGTTGTTTCCGAGTTCTGAAAGACTCGCTTCTTTTTTGTCATATTTTTGGTCATTTCGACCAAGAGTAATCGACATCGAATTAACCAACCGATGTAATTTAAAATGTAAAATGTGTTGGTTTCACGGAGAAGGAGGAATCGGAGACAGATATAGAGGGTCTGAACTTAAACATGATGAAGTGGTCAAATTCGTAGCAGAGTTAGCGAGCTATAAGTCGAGAATTTATTTGGGTGGGTCTGAGCCTTTGATGAGAGAGGATTTTTTAGACTTATTGGAACACATAAAAGGCCACGATCTATTCGTTACTTTTGCCACCAATGGAACCTTGTTCGATTCGGATAAGATTAAGAAAGTCGTAGAATTAGGCATTGATCATGTGGTATTTTCAATAGATGGTTATGAAGAATTACATGACGAAATAAGAGGTAAGGGAGTTTTTAAAAAAGTAACATCAAATATAAAAGAACTTTTTAATTTGAAAAAAGAGAAAAATTGTGGAAAACCCGTGATTTCTATAAATATTATGATAACCCCTCTTATTGTTGGCCACTTACAGGAAAGCATCACTGCAATAAAAGAGGCAACTCGAGATGGGGTCGATTTCTACAGGATTCATCATTTATGGTATATCACTGAATATGAGTTAGGAGCGCACCTATCTCAAGTAAACAAATATCTCAATTGCTCAGCTCCAGGAGCGGTTTGCCATCTTACTCCGTTATCAAAAAATATTAACCGGTTAACGCTTTCCAGTGAAATTCTTCAATTGAAAAAAAATCCGAAAATCAAATTTTTCCCAAATCTCAATGTCAAAGATCTTCTTGATTATTATTCAGAATACTCCCGGGTTAAGTATCGATGCCTTGCCCCATTCTATCGTGCAGTCATCAAGCCTAATGGCGATGTGAAATTCTGCCCAGATGAATGGATAGATGATTATATCCTGGGCAACATTCGTAATGATGTTTTTGAACCTATCTGGAATAGCAAAAAAGCACAATACTTTAGATCCGTAATTTTATGGCACAAATCTTTTCCCGCTTGTAAAAGGTGTAGCTGGATGTATTCTTTTAGACAATAAATAGGATCAATGGCCATTGAGAGGGTATCTTCAATTCTTTGTCCCATTTAAAGTAGAAAGAAACCTAATATGCCTTCCTCATTAAAAGTCTTATTTCTTGCAATGGATGCAGGAGATAAACATTTAGCACAAAAATGGGCTATGGATGGAACTCTCCCTAACATCCGTTCATTGTTGACAAGAGGCCTTGTGGGTGAAACGGTGAGTTTAGAAGGTTTATATGAAGGTGCCACATGGCCATCTTTTTACACCGGTGTAAACCCTGCTCATCATGGGTTTCACAGTGTTCTCCAACTCCATCCGGGGACTTATAAGTTCTATCGTCGCTATCCTGGGGAGTTTGTAAAACGTGAGCCATTCTGGAATTACTTAAGCGCCGCCGGGCTGAAAGTGGTTATCTTAGATATCCCATTGTCTGGGATCTCAGAGGGGTTGAACGGGATTCAAATGGTCGAATGGGGGTCACACGATGGGGTCTATGGGTTCCATACATGGCCACCGAAAATAAAATGGGATGTGTTAGCTCGTTTCGGTCGTCATCCTTTGAAAATATCATGCGACTCTTATGGAAGGACCCCAAGTGATTTTTGTTCCTTTAAAAATAAACTCCTCGAAGGGATACAGAAAAAAGCCGAACTCACCATTCACTATCTAAAAAGGAGTGAATGGAATTTTTTTGCACAAGTATTTTCTGAAAGCCACTGCGTTGGACACCAATGCTGGCACCTCCATGATCCGAAACATCCTAACCACGACCCTCAAGTTGTGCAGGATATAGGGGACCCTATTCTTGAGGTGTATAGAGCCATCGATAGTGCCATAGGAAAAATCATCGAACATGTCACCAGTGATACAATCCTATTTTTTCTTGCATCTCATGGTATGGCGCATCATATTGGGGGTCAATTTCTCCTCTCGGAAATCTTAGATCGGTTAAATCTGGAAAAGAAATTGCCTCATGATAGAGCATCGAAGAAGTCGCACAGTTGGATTAAAAATATTTATGATACCCTTGGGCAGGGCTGGCAGAAAATTCCAACAACGATTAAGACACCGCTCAAACCTACTCTCTGGACTCTTCATAACTTGATTATGGATCGCGTTAAGAGAGAAGATCTCCTCCTCCCATTTCCCATCACTCAAATTGATTTAAGAAACAGCAAAAGTTTTCCACTCCACAACGGCAACCCCGTCAGCGGCATTAGAATAAATATGTCAGGGAGAGAGCCTAACGGTCTTATCCAACCAGGCAGAGACCTGAAAGATTTTTGCGATGGGCTAAAAAGAGACTTCTTGGATATTGTTGATTGCGACCATGGAACACCAATGGTGAAGAGTGTAAAGAAGACCTGTGAATTATACGAAGGAGAATATGGTGATCATTTGCCCGATCTTTTAATTGAATGGAATGATGAGAGATTATTAGGCAGTGTGAAGTTAGGTAATATTAAAGGGAGTCGTTTGCGAATTACTTCGAAGAAGATTGGGGTGGTAGAAGGGGTGAATTACTCTTGCCGAACAGGAGATCATCGACAAGGGGGATTATTCATTGCCTATGGACCTGGTATCAAACCGAGACGTTTGGAAAGGACTATTTCTATAATGGACTTTGCGCCCACGTTCACTGGACTGCTCGATGTCGAGTTACCCAATGCTGATGGTGAACCCATTGCAGAAATCTTGGAGGGGCGTCTAAGGCAAACTCAAGATTTTAGCAAACACAGAAACCTATCATTGACCTAAATTTAGCAAACCGAATCTTACTATCCATGACATTTTTAAAAGAAAAAATTTTTCATACGTAAATTATAGGATCAAACATGAGCCAAGGTATCTTTGGATTAGTTAATTTTAATGTTGATATTGATAACCCCAATGATGCAGCAGACAAAATGGGGACTTTCTTTGAAAAAGATGAAGCTGATAAAGGGAGAATCTCTCGTATATGCTGCAATCACTACATCCTGGGAATGAAACGAATTGGCAATAGTGCATCATACCAATTGCCCCAGATTGCTCAAAATAGAGAACTCGGGGCTCTCTGCCTTATCCACGGAGAGATAAATAATTATGAAAATTTGCTCCAAGAGGGTTTGACAGGAAACCCTCATTGTGAAGGGGATCTTGATTTGGTGCTCTACCTTTATTGCAACCTTGGACCCGAATTTGCCAGAAAGTTGAACGGACTATTCTCTCTAGCCATTCTGGATGAAAGGAACTCCTCATTCATTCTTCTGAATGATCGATTTGGTATGGCTCACCAAATATACTGGGCAATTATCGGTAACAGATTTTACTTCGCCACCCACCTCAAATCATTATTAGCATGTCCGGGGATACGAAAAGAGATTGACATCGAAGCCTTAAATCTTTTTCTAAAATATTCATATATCCCTTCACCTTGGACAATTTTTAAGGGGATTAGGAAACTTCCCCCTGGCCACATGCTCACTTACAAAAAAGGAAAAGCAACCGTGGAGTCCTATTGGGAGTTCAGTTCCCCTGATGGTACCATTAGCGATCTCCAAGAGGCGGTCTCAACCTATAAAGATCTATTGAGAAAATCCATTTCAAGGAGACTTGATAAAGATAAGGCAACAGGAATACTTTTGAGCGGGGGACTTGACTCCAGTGCCAATGTGGCCTTGGCTGCTGAGTGTACAAACCAAAGGCTTAAAACTTTTTCTGTAGGTTTTGATGTCCCTGCTTTTGATGAACGACCTTATGCTCAGATTGTTTCTAAACACTTCAACACTCAACACTATGAGACTTCTGTAACCGGCAATGAGATAGAGGATCTACCTAAGTTGATCTGGCATTTAGAAGAGCCTTACTTTGAATTCGGCCTCTTTTTGACTTACGCAGGACTGGCGGCGGCCCAAAAGGAGGTAGACATTGTCCTTGGTGGGGAAGGCGCTGATCAATTATTTGGCACAGGTGGGTTTGCCGGAGGAAGGCCAGCTGCTCTCCATTATCTTTTGAAAAAATATCACATGTTTGGTCTTGGTAAAAAGGGTGGTAAGATATTCAAAAGCTCTTATTTTTACGAGCGTGATAACTTCGCTTTTAAACTACGTATGCTTTGGAACAGAGCAATTGACCTGAATAACTGGTATTTCTACGGATATGATGAGAATGAATTGAAACTTCTATATAGAAATCCATCGTTGTCAAACATTCCAGAGATTTTTATTGATCATTCCAACACCCTATCCCCTAACACTCAACCCTCTTCTTTCTTTGACTTTTACCTTGAGACCCAAATCAACCAAGATCTCAAGCATTATGTGAATGAAAATGTCATGGTTAAATCGGGCCGCATGGCTGACATGTTGGACTTGACTTTAAGGGAATCCTATCTTGATACAGAAGTGACAGATTTCTTGGTTTCTCTAGATTATCCTTTGAAGAGATCCGGAGATTTATTTGATCACTTAATAGGGAGAATTAAGACGAAGTTCCTCCATCGAAAGGCCATGGAGGACCTGTTACCTTCCGAGATCATGACAAAACCAAAGCAAGGGGGCTTTGTTCCGGTGATGATATTCCTTAAAGATGTGGAGCTAAGAAAAAACATCTATCGCTTTTTACTTAATTCACAAGTCATTAAAGAATATTTCAGGACGGATTATTTGAAAGCTCTGTTTGCAAACTATGAGGCGATGCAGGGCAAAAAGATTAACTGGTATAACTTTTACAATTCAAAGGCTAACCAGATACTATTCCTTTTAACTTTCGATATCTGGCATCATTTTTATGTGAATCATAATGCCTTAGAAATAACAACGCCACCTTGTTTGAGCGAATATCTCAATTCGTGAATAGCTAAGTGAGCAAAACTTTAAATGAGGGCAACCGAAGCCTTTGATCATCAAGTGGACCTAAAGCACGTCGAGTGAGGATCATATGATGTATAGCCTTGCAATGAGGACACTGTTGATGCCCCTCATAGACCGCTTCACAGGGTTTACCCTTTGGAGAGAGTATACGAATATGCTCAAGACGGAGTATCTATCGTTAGACGAGCTAAAAAAAATTCAGTGGCTAAAGCTTAAGGAGATCCTCGAACACGCCTATGCTAAAGTCCCCTTTTATCGAGATAAATTCAGAGGGGTTGGGATCACTCCAGATGATATAAGAGGTCCCGCTGATCTTCTCTATTTACCGGCTACCACTAAGGACGAAATCATGGAAAATTTCCCTGATGGGATAACTGCCGAAGGGGAGGATAGAAGTAACTGGCAATATGTGGCCACTGCTGGAACTACCAGGCAGGTGATGGCGATTCATGATGCCCATAAGAGGAATGTGAATTGGGCTGCCGGCCTAAGGGATTCCAAACTCGCAGGAAATCATAATTTAGGGGAAAAATGGATGCAGATCCCCCCACACATGTGTACTAATATTTGTGGGATGAATGATCAAGGCCCTGTGGAATCCCTATTCAGCAAAAGATTGTTCTCTTTGTTACTATCAAACGATTTCGGTAACCTGAAAAAATACCTATACCAACAGATGTACAATAGACGTGAAAAATTCTATCGCAGGCTCACCCTTCCTTCTTTCAGTTCTGAGGGGACCAATATTTCCGAAGAAGACTTGGATAATTATATAAACCAAATCCGTCAATACCGGCCCAAAGTGCTTATAGCCCTTCCAACCTATCTTTATACTTTCGCTAAATATATCATGACAAAGCAAATCCAGCCACCGCTTGTTAAGGTAGTAAAACCCATCGGCGGGTCTACAACAGCTGAAATGGTTAGGGTGATTAAAGAGGGATTCCAGTGTGATTTCTTTGACTCCTATGGCTGCAGCGAAATGGGTTGGATCGCTTGTGAATGTCCCGAGCACGATGGGTTGCACCTTTTTATGGACCTTTACTACCTTGAAATCTGCAGAAACAATAGACCGGTTGGATCAGGGGAACTGGGTAGAATATTGATAACCGATTTGTCAAATAAAGCTATGCCCTTTATCCGGTATGATATTGGGGATGTGGGAAGATGGGTGGAAGGTGTTCATCATTGCAGTAGAAATGCCGTTCTTCTGGAAGTCACGGGGAGGATACAAGATACATTGTCAAATAGCAGGGGACGGCTCTTCTCGAGCGATGATATCTGCAACTTTTTCTATCGGTATCCTTCCATTGACAATTTCCAGTTGATCCAGAAAAATTCCTTGAAGTTTGACCTCTTATTAGTGCCTAAGAATGGCTTAAAAATGGACTCCCATTCTTTAATTGGGGATTTCCAAACCTTCTTTGAGGAATCCTGCTCCTTAAATGTATATATCGTTAAATCTATAAAACCTGAAGAAGGTGGTAAATTCAGGTTTGTAAGGTTAAAGAATTATTCTTTCATTTAAAATGGACGTTAATAGCATTCGCTCGGATTTTCCATTCCTGAAACGACTAATCAATGGTAAGCCTATCATTTATTTTGACAATGCTGCAACTACCCAGAAGCCTCAACAGGTAGTAGATACGCTTGTCCAATACTATAGCAACCATTGCTCAAACATTCATCGCGGAATACATGTTCTTTCGGAAGAGGCCTCCGAGCTTTATGAAGAGGCAAGAAGCAAGGTAGCACGATTCATTAATGCCAATGATGGCGAGATCATTTTTGTGCGTAATACAACAGAGGGAATAAATTTAGTCAGTCAATGTTTGAAACGCCCGGGCAAGATCATTTCTACGGTGATGGAACACCATTCCAACCTCCTCCCATGGATGACGAGGAGAGAGGTAGAATACATAGATATTGATGACAATGGCATTGTAAAAATCGATGATCTTGTCAGGAAAATAGATAGTTCTACGCTTCTGGTAGCGATATGCCATGTCTCCAATGTGTTGGGAGTGATCAATCCAATTCAAACAATAATCGAAGCGGCAAAGGAGAAGGGAGTTCTAACATTAATAGATGTATCACAATCTGTTCCACATCTTAAAATTAATGTGAGAAAATTGGGATGCGATTTTCTGACCTTTAGTGGGCATAAGATGCTTGCTCCCTCAGGAATAGGAGTTCTTTATGTCCGAAGAGAATTGATGGAAGAGATGGCTCCCTTTCTTTTAGGCGGAAGCATGATTAAGGAGGTTCACCTTGAAGGATATATTCCCGAGGACCCTCCTCTTTCCTTTGAGGCGGGTACTCCCAACATCGAAGGGGCTATTGCATTGGGGGCAGCAATAGACTACATCGAGCATATTGGTATCAATCAAATCTATCAACATGGAAGAAAGTTAATAGGCTTTGCTATGGAAGAAATGAAAGCTATTCCAAATTTAGAGATTTATGGTCCATCCGATCCTGATTTGAGGATATCGGCTATTTCATTCAATAGCAAAAGCTTAGGGGCCCATGCAATAGCGAAGGTGTTATGCCAGCGGGAAAATATTATGATACGTTCAGGATTCCACTGTGCGCAGCCCCTACACGATCGGCTAAAAATTCCTCCCAGTGCGAGAGCTTCCTTTTATCTCTACAACACTGAAGAAGAGATTGAGACGATGATTGACCTACTCAAAAAGGTCGTGAGTTTCCTGTAAAAACAGACAGCTCTAACCATCAGGAACAACCTCAGGACTATTTTGATATAGTTCAAGGGCCCATTCAATGATCTGTTTTCGCCTTTTTGAAAAAGAATCTGGTCGCCAATCCCCCAATTGGCTCTCTTCTTCGCCTGGGCCCTGGCCGAGATCTTGTTTAAATTGCTGCAATTTCTTTTCAATGAGGCTGGCTTTGGTATCGTTTCTCTCTTTTGCAGTAGAGATCAATCTTTTTAAAAGGTAGATATATTTATAATCGTTAATTCCATCTCTAATGGCTTCCCAAGTGGGTGTCGGGAGAGGGCCATTCATACCAGGATAAGCAACCATAACCTCAGGGCCATCGAGGACAGTAAAGGGGTTCCCGTTACATCCTTGGCTCAATTGGAAAGTCCAGGGAACAACCCCATCCACTCCCCAGCGCCACGCACCAAAGCCAAACACATAACGAGTATAGCTCCTATTTTTGGTATCCAATGCATCATTGGGGTAGATCCACCATCGTTTTCCTGTCTTTTTTAGTTTCCGTGCTTCTTTGTCATCACTTGGTATGCCCGTGCAGATAACATCTAATTCTGGCCAATCTCTGGTCACCAAAGTTTTGAAACCCATCTCTCGGGCTATTCTATTCAATTCTTTTCCGGCCGATATCCGTTCCCGATCGTCAGGCTCGTCTACGAGTTGGACAATCAATTTTTCCTTTGAGATGCCCAGTTCCTTTGCCATTGCTCCAAAAAGATTGAGGAGCTTAGGGAGGCGTTTCTTCGCGACCTCAGCGTCGTAGTTGTCTATACTAGCTGGGTGAGAAGGCTTGGCTGTCTGAAGAAGATGTCCCAGATACCAACAATAGGGACCGGGGAAATTAAGTTTTTTATAGGCTTCGAGGCTCGCCCTTAAACTGTGAAGAATGGGTTGACCATCAGAATCAAATTTTAGATAGAAGTGAGAATGAGGATAGATCATCGTCATCCCATGTTCTCTGAGATCTTTGTAAATCTGAATACCCTGTTGTTTGATCAGGGTCTTCTCCGTCTGAGTCCACCTGTCATGATCAAGTTCATAGAAGGCATAAGTCATCATCATCCCATACTGAATATCCGTATCGGTTAATTGCAGTGGCAACACCTTCACATGGATGGGAACCTGGGTTTGACGGCCAAATTGAGGTCTGATGGCGATAACGCCCTGATAGTCTCCGGGAGTAGTATTCGCCCCAGCTTTCAAAGTGATCCAATAGCCCTGAGTGCTACCCTGAGGAATCATTACCTCTTTAGACTCAATGATCTTAGGAGCCCAACGATAATAAGTAATATCTCCTCCCTTTTCCGTTTCCACTATTTCTGTCAATTGGCCGATTGTTCCAATGCTGATCGGAAGGGTCCTGCTAGGGTGATGTTTATTAAAAGGGGAAGTTACCGTTACTTTCACCTTACCAAGGTTTCTAAAGCTTCTTATGTAAAAGGTGTAGGGTTGATATTCGTTCCTCGAGATTTCCATGTTAATAGCTTCCATCAACTCAGAGGCGTGAGGTTCCGTATAGGGGTAAACCCTCTCTAAGTAATTTTTCTGGAAAACGATATAGTCTTTATGCTTAAAATTGTTTGTTTTGGTTTTAGAATATAAGGATTTGGATTTTTTCGCTTTGTTATTCATAGCGATGTAGTGGGGTGGGGGATAGGTCTTGTCGAAACCGTAAAATCGTCGGCCAATTTGATTTCTATTTAACTCCTTTTTACACTGGGCAAGGAGCTGCTGATGTTGATCATATAACCTAATAATAATTATGTATTTTCCTTCAGGAATACCCAACAACTTATTATAATCAAAGTCCCCTGATGCTAAAGGTATATCAAACCCCAAATTGTTTCCTGGAAAATCAAGGTTTGAAATCTCATCCTTTGACATGAGTTCATTATTCCAATAGAGTTCTCCCTTAATTATCCAACGGGGTAAATCTTTTAGCTTAGGTAAAATCTTGAAAGCAACAATAATCATAGACCTCATTTCTAATCTCTTGAGCGGTATAACTCTATCCCTGACCACATAGGAAACGATTTCTATATTGATCTGGCTATCAGCACATAATCCTGACAAGGGGCTGAAAGTGGATAAAATAAAGACAGTCATTAAAAGGATGGCCCATCTAAGGATTTTCACTTTTTTTCTCAAATGAGGACTTTGAATTTCTTCAGAATGTTATCGACCTATCAGAAATTTTATAATAGTAAATCCTGAGAAATCAAGTGATTCAATTGGTGATGATTTTAATGATAAGCCCTTTTGTGAAAATACTTATTCTATTTCCTT
>JADDYB010000717.1_pt1 | contig 10602 bp, 7 predicted proteins | sample 8641941 | NCBI WGS metagenome assembly JADDYB01 (sample SAMN16275377, study PRJNA637457) | freshwater sediment metagenome | isolation source: Lake Kineret sediment | place: Israel: Lake Kineret | collected 2013 | reverse complement strand
GAAACCCTTCAAAAAGAAAAAACTGTTTATGAGAATAGAAGAAATGATCAGAAAGCACGAATAAACTGGGGATTTACAAGAGAAAGAGCAAGAGAGAAATTTGGACTTCAAACATGACATATTTAAAATATCATGGTACTAGTGATGAAATAGGGAAGAAATGGTGGTCATGATTCTATTCTCTCAATGGTATCGTTACCCTCTCTTTGTTTCTGAGGCGAATTTCATTATAAAGATCAATTGCCTTTGAGTGTTTTATGGACACAATTACCGCATAATTTTGTTCATAGTTATCCAAAACCCACCTCTTCTGGCATATTACCACGAGAACCAAAGGACAGTCTTTGTTAATTTTTGGTTTTTTACTAAATACTCTAATGCCTTTTTGGTGAACACCTCTTTTTCTTAGCCTAACATGGGGGTACAATTTGATTTCATTCTTCTTGATATCACTTGGTAGAGACTCATCTGCATCTTCTTCTTCACTTGTTGAAATTCTGCTAAATGCTCTGACTACATCTTCAATTTCTATATTCTTAAAAAGATGTGTCTCCATTGTCACCCCAAAATAATCTATCCTATTCCTATTTGTCGGTGGATCGAACATAAGTGTCACCGAAATTTCCCTCCGTCCTTTTACTTCCAAGAATACATCAGGTAAATAAACAGCATAGAAATGGCATTGATCAGGCTTTATTGTGCTTTCACGTGTTAAAAGCACATGATTACTCTCTGAAAACAATGCTCGATCAAAACTGGGTTTACCATACCCATATACGTTTAACAAGTCGTTCAGTTTTCCTGAGGAGGCGTTAGAATCCAACTCAATGCTATCAAGTGGCGGAGGTCTTTCTGAAGGAATTGAGGCAGAGGAGAGCAATAATGCTTTAATCATGTTGGGTGATTTATCTGGATATTTGTTGATCAATCGTGCAAAATAATTAGAAATCTTGGGAGCGCTAAAACTTGTCCCGTACACCAGGGTGAACAGCCTCCCATCCTTAATCCAATCATGGTTAATAGTTACTACGTCCAATTCATCACCAAAGCCTCCTCCCCCATTCTCAACCACTTCTGGCTTAATCATTCCTTTGTATCCTGGCCCAACTCTTGTTATGGGAGAAGGATGTTCCACACATGTACCAGGAAGAGCATTAATACGGGGCTTCCAACAAAGAGCACCCACAGAAATTGCAAGAGCTGATGTGGCGGGATCAGTTATTTTCGCCTTGTCAATCCTTCTTTCCAGTAGGCAATCTGGGTATACCTCAGAAGAAGTGTATCTATAATTTCCGGCCGATATAACAAAAATCAAGTTCAACTCCTTAGATAAGTCATCTACCTGTGCTGCCAGCCTAAATTGACGTTTTCCTTTAAACATTCTCAATGCTGTATTTCCAAGGGATAAATTAATGACTTTACAATTTTGATAATTTTCTGCGATTCTCCTGACAGCTGTATCTAATTGGTGTTCAAGCAGCTCTTCTTCATCATAAGCAGCTTTACCAGATTCATCTTTGAACATTACTTTTGCGGAAAATATCCAAATTTCAGGTTTAAAGGCCTTATTGTTTATGCACTGCTGAATATCTCCATAAAGAGCCACGCCCGCTACGTTGGTGCCATGACCAACATCGTCAAATGGTGCATCTTCTCTTATTCTGCTGCTTTGCGTTGTGGGTACTGCGAAACATTCTCCAACTGCATTTTCCAAAAGAGGATGGCCTGGTAGAATTCCTGAATCCACTACCAAAATGCCAGCAGCATTTTCTAGGGGGCTCCCACTGACTTTCAACTCCTTTATATCTGTAGCAAGTGCTGTTTCTATCGCTATTCTTGGGGGTCTATCAACGTGGGCAACTTCACGCAATTCCAGGATATCCTCAAGTAATTGTTTATCTGTCTTAATTCTCAAAAGATAGAAATCTTTGGCTAAAAATTCATCACAAGTCTCTCCATTCCTCTTATCAACTAAATTTATAAATCCTTCTCTAAATTTTTCGAGTTTATCATTCTCCATTCTCCATATTTCTACATCTATATAAGAGATCTCGTTTTCACTAAAAGGTTCTTTTCTCAAAAGTTCTTCTATCTTTTCTTCTGGGGGAATTTCAGCAATCCCATCGATAGCATTGAAGAATGCATATTTATCATGCTGAGCATAATCTTCCAGTTTTCTCTTGAATTTTTGTAGTTCTTTGTCTTCGGCGAAAATAATCCAATAGCCTTTGTTATCTGGGGATGGTGAGATCACCTTAACACCAGCCCTCCCAAGGTCATTTCGGAAGTTATCTTCCCAAACATTTTGATTTACGTTGATCTTGAATATCAGGCTGGGGTCGAGATATTCATTAAATTTTATCTGCTGTCTCTCGAATGCTTGTTGTATGCTCTCAGATTCTTTTAATTTAGCGGTGAAAAACTCATTCTTATCCCTTTTTTTAAATACTTGCAAATCTGGCTTTTTCTCCGTGACTACATATTCTTTTCTTTCATCAATAATCCGCCATTCACATTCACTTTCTGGTTTCCCTTTCCTCTTTGATACTTCGATTCTAGAAATTTCAGACAATGGATACATATTCTCTGCAAAAATATTCCTTAACTTCACTGATATTCTCCTATTTTCAAAATCTTCTTTAAATTTAAGTTCCAAGCTAAAAAGATATATTATTGCCTCTTCATAGCCATGACGATGATGATCTTGTTCTCTCGTTTTTCGTTCGAATTCTTCTTTAACTTTCGGTAATATCAGATGATCATATCTTTGAGCCATATTTACACCTTTTGAATTATACTTTTTTTGCGTTTTTGTTGATTGATTGCCCATTCAAGATCTTCATAGAAAATTTCCTTTCTATTTTCTAAAATAATTCTTTTAAGTGCTTCTTCACAAATTTGAGCAACATCTGCAGGTGAGAATCCCTCAGTCATCTTCGCCAGGTTAGAAATATCCAGGTCCTTGGATCTTTTTAATACTCTCAAATACTTGTCAAAAAGCTGTTCTCTACGACTGATATCAGGAATATCAAAAAAGAGGATTTCATCGAATCTTCTCCATATTGCAGTATCTAATAAATGTTGGTGATTTGTAGCAGCAATGAGGAGACTTTTTCCTTCATAGTTGTCCATCATCTGCATAAAGTTATTTACCACGCGCTTTATTTCGCCATGTTCATAGGGATCATCTCTTTTCTTACCAACAATATCAAATTCATCAAAAAGGACTACCCATTCTCCATCGTTGATAAAATCAAATATTCTCCTCAAGTTTGTAGCAGTTTCACCTAAATAGGAGGACACAATCGAGTCGAATCTAATATATACAAGAGGATATTTAATAACTGAACTCATGACTCTTGAACTCAATGTTTTCCCCGTACCAGGAGGGCCGCAAAAAAGAACTTTCTGTTTTGGCCTCATTCCATAGGCAGCAAGAATCTCCATGTGCCGAAATTCCTCAATAATGTATTTGAGTCTTTCCTTGAGTTCATGCGTTAGGATTAAATCATCAAAATTGAGATAATGTTCTCTTATTTCAAGAAGAGGAAATCCTTTTTCAGTGTCGCGCGGTATGGGTATGTTTGTCTTATATCGTTTAGAAAAAGTGTTCAATGAGGTGTTATTTTGTGGCATGGAGGAGAGAATTTTCTTCAAATCTTTTACCAATAAGTTATGTTTCTTTTTTTCTTCATCTTCAATAATTTCATTTGCTACCTGGATGAATTTCTTGTTATCGTTATCTGCATAAGCCTGAAACAGCATCTTCATCAGATCACTTCTCATTGAGTCACCTTTCTAGTACCATGTCAACTAGTTGAAGATAGAATCTTTAGCATTATAAGGTTATCCCTTTCGTTCCAGTTTGATTAGTTTTGATTTATCATTGGTGCTCGATCCGTGCTTGGGGGTTGGCACTCCTAAAGAGGATGAGAGGATATGCACCTGACAGAGTCTGTGAGGGGTTGCAGAGTCTAAATAGATTATGAGAGTATCAGAAACCACAGTGGCATTTTGGTATGAGACTGTTTAACACCTGCAACCTGCAACCATAAAGAATATAAGGAAAGGTCTACATGGGTTGCCAGTCAGAGGAGGAGTTGCAAGATGGAAGAAAGCAAAACGATCATGGTCCCTCCCCAGGTGAAGACGTTCCTGAAGTGGGGAGAGGATGATTTCCAATCATTCTGGGAAGATGCAGCTTTAAAGGCAGAAAAAGAGGTATACTGGTTCAAAAAATGGGACAAGGTCTTTGACTGGAGTGGTCCCACGTTTACGTGGTACAGTGGCGGGATAACAAATATTTGCTACAACTGTGTGGATTTCAATGTTGAAAAGGGAAGAGCAGGAAGGGCAGCCTTCATCTATGAGAGTGGTGAAAGAAATGAAGTCAAGGTCATAACGTATGGGCAGCTCCTCTCCCTCGTCAAGCAGTATGCTGCTGCTCTGAGAGGGCTCGGCGTGAGAAAGGGTGATGCAGTCGCCGTGTACATGCCTATGGGGATAGAATCGGTAGTCTCCATGCTGGCGTGTGCCCGAATTGGCGCCATTCATGTGGTCATCTTTGCGGGGTTCTCTGCAAAGGCAGTGGCAGACAGGATCAGCATCTCTGAGTCGCAGTATCTATTGACCCAGGACGAAGGGCTGAGGAGGGGGAAACCAGTACTGCTAAAGACGACCATAGATGATGCGTTAAAGATGGTGCCGGGTCGCATAAAGAAGGTAGCTCTCTTGCAGACCAATGTAAAGGACGATCCACCCATGGAAAAGGGAAGAGATGTACTCTGGGAGGAATTTCTGGAACTGGGGAAGGGCCAGAGTGGGGCAGTCGAAAAAGTGGAAGCTAATGAACCCTTGTTCATGCTTCCCACGTCAGGGACGACCGCCTTACCCAAGGTGACAGTCCAGAACCAGGGAGGGTATCAAGTGTACGTATACTCCATGGGGAAGTGGATCTACGGCATGCAGGACACAGATGTGTGGTTCTGCACCTCTGACATTGGATGGATTGTGGGGCACAGTTACAACGTGTACGGACCTCTCCTTTCAGGTTGTACCTCTTTACTGTATGAGGGGACTCCAGACTTTCCGAAAAAGGACATGTGGTGGGACATACTGGAGAGGAACAAAGTGACTGCCTGGTGGATTTCCCCCACAGGGGTGAGAGGGTTGATGCGGCTGGGCATTGAGGGTGCACAATCTCACGATCTCACGAGCGTGGAACGGGTCTTCTGTGCGGGAGAGGTTTTGAACCCTGCTGCGTGGAAATGGTTACAGATAGATGTTTTCGAAAATAGAATACCAGTCATTGACCACATGTGGCAGACTGAAACGTCTGGTCCTTTAATTGCCAACCCCTATGGATTAGGGATGATCCCCATGAAGCCAGGATCATCTGGGTTACCCGTACCGGGCGTGACCGCGCAGGTGGTCGACGGGAACACGGGTGAGGCACTCCCTCAGGGGATGAAGGGTGTCTTAGTCGTGAGAAATCCCTTCCCCGGGTTGACTCCCACCTTGTGGAAGGATGAAAAAAGGTACCGTGAGGAGTACTGGGAACGGTTTAAAGGGTTAAAGGTTTACTACTCGGGCGATGCAGCCTACACGGATGAGGACGGGTATATCTGGTTCGTGGGGAGGAGTGATGAGGTCATAAAGATTGCAGCCCACCGAATTGGTACCATTGAGATAGAGAACGCCTTAATCTCCCACCCTGCTGTCGTGGAGGTGGGGGTGTCTGGCGTCCCGGACGAATTACGTGGAGAGGTGGCTTCTGCCTTTGTAGTGCTCCGTTCGGGGTATACGCCCTCTGAAGAATTGAAAAGAGAGTTAATCCAGCATGTGAGAGACACCATGGGTCCTATTGTGGTGATACGGGACATCGAGTTCGTGAACATGCTACCCAAGACACGGAGCGGGAAGATCATGCGGAGGGTCATGAAAGCTTTGTGGGTTGCCAAAGAGGTTGGTGATCTCTCCACCATAGAAGAAGAAGGTTCAGTGGACGAAATCAGGGAAGCTATAAAGAAGATGAAAACCTAAATGTGCGGAACAATGGGTAACACGAAGAACAAAGTCAGAAAATAGAGGAACACTAAACAGCACAGCAAAGTTCGTGTCTCAATGTCAAACCGATCCTTCAGAAGATACTTGAATAAGAAAGCTGCCAGAAAAACTATTAAAAACCCGTATACAATGAATAATTTCTCGTAGACGGCAGGAGCCAAATAAGAATAATCTGGAAATCCTCTCAGCACCGATAGCCCCCCAACACTCAAAACGAAGAGAAGGTACTCCACGCCTCTCACCTTCGCCAGTGTGTCTTTTAATTGAAAGAAGCGAACACTGAAAAATCCGGCCACCAGTAAAACAAGACCCAGAAAGTTATCCTTAACCATCAAGGGAAAGCTGAATAAGAAAGAAAGGGCAAAGGAATATAAATAACGAATCCGAAGATCTCCCACCTCTTCTGAGAGCGTTCCCTTCCTGGCTGAGGGGTTAGTATTCCTGTACACTAAGTCGAACTTACCATCATCTCTGAATCGCACATACATGCAGTGGACGTACCCTTTATCATCACCAACCAAAGAGGGTGCTGTGGCCCTTTCCCTCCTCGAAGTAATTGTTCCCAGCTCCTCGTAGGTTGAATTCTCATCGATCCGCGAGTGGAATATCCTCAATCCAAACCCATTATTAACGTAGGCCACATCAATGACCCCGTTTCTCTCTGCTACAGAGGGCATCCATGACCAGACCCCGGGAGGATACTGGGTCAGTCTCACAGGTCGTGCCTCATTTTCTGTCAGAGTCATACAGTACAGGTTGTGGAACCCTGTCCTCGAATCAGACCACACGCAGGTGACCTCCTTCCCGATGACAATCTGAGGGCCAGAAAGCAGGGTCAAGCTCACAGGGTCTAAGTGGATGTACTCCCCAAGATCGCGTTCTGCAACTACATTCCCTGAGAAATCTATTTGTTTGTACATGATGTGGTCATACCCACGTTTTTCCAGGTACATGACATGTATTCTATCATCCACAACAGTCGAGGCTTTCCAGGCTGAAAGATCTCCGGAAATACATTTTTCTACGAGAGTAGTCCCCTGTTCGTCTAAGATAATCAAAAATATGCGGGACACTCCATCTCTCAACTCAGTCCAGGTGACCACACGTTCATTATGCGGACCAATACGCAGGGAGACATCTTCCTTGTACGTGTCTGTGTCTGTCAACTGCATCACGTTTCGCCCATCCACCGTTAAGAGGAAGACCTGCCATTTTCCGTACCTGTTGTCTAAGAATGCGGCATAAATTCTCTCTGAAGAATCTGCAGCAATACTCACTGACTCCTTCAGGGATGGGTATTCAGTGACATTCTGGGGGGAAGAGACGTTTCCCTCTTCAATGGACACGTAGAAGATATCAAAGAAGTCACCCACTTTATCGTAAAAGAGTGCGTGCACCCCACCCTGGGAATCGACGGTGAACTGTGGAACCCTCACCATAGGAGGGATTGTCTGAACTACGAGAGGCTCTCCCCATGCGGGTGACTGGGGAATCTCCTGTATGGTGATGGGGGTTACGGGACTGAACACAGAGAAGAGCATCACTGCCAGTGTCAATAAGAAGAAATAGAGGACGATCATCCGGCCAGTGGGTTTTCCTGAACTCATGGGGTGGTATCAACCTTTTTCCTTATAAGAGTATCTGACAGAGACACCCACTCTCAGTCTCCTCATGTGTTGAGCAGGTTCCGGGTGAGGGCTGAAAGATGAAGAAATTGCAGGTTTACATTACCAGAAGTGGAAGGATACTCTCCACAATCCATCCATTAATTGTTTTTTCACAGGGTAGGAAACTTTCTCAAAAAGGGTCAAAGCTTTTGTGTTTTCCTCCAATATTTCGGCAGTGATCCCCCGTATCCAATTCTTTTTTGCTATCTCCACAAGAGAGAAGTATAATTCCTTCCCCAACCCCTCACCCTGCCAGTCGTCCCTGATGACGATGGCCACTTCTGCCATGTTCGTCGTGGGATTCACCGTGTACCGGGACACGCCCAGAATCTCCTCTCTCCCCTCGTCCACGGCAACTAAAGCCATCTCATCCTTGTAGTCCACGTGTAGAAATCGCTGCAGATCCCGATGAGGCATGGCCCTGGTAGGCTGTAAGAATCGCCTGTACACGCTGATCTCAGAAAGGGAATAGAAGTGTTCTCGCAGCATCCCCTCGTCTGTCACCTTGATGGGTCTTATCAATAAATCTCTTCCCTTCGCAAAAATTCTCTTCTCAAACTGGTCAGGGTACTGCGAGGCAAATATATCCTCCATGACGTCTGAATACACGTAGTTCAACCTTTTTGCCTCTTTGAGGAGCCACCTTCTGAATCGGGGGTGCGCTATGCTGATCAGAGACAAGGCTCTCTCACGGATGGTCTTTCCATGCAAATAGGCAGCACCCCATTCCGTCACCACGTAGTGGGTATCTCCCCTCGTCAAGGTAACACCTGACCCCACCTGGAGATGAGGAACAATCCGGGAGGCTTTCCCCTCTTTTGCCGTAGACGGCAAAGCTATGATGGGTTTCCCTCCCTCAGAACGTGCAGCCCCCCGCGAAAAGCTCACGTGACCGCCGAACCCACTGTAAAAGGTGAAGCCTAAAGACTCGGCTGCCACCTGTCCCGTGAGGTCGATCTCTAAAGCGGAATTAATGGAGACCATCTTCCCATTTTGTACGATGACTTCAGGGTTATTCACGTAGTTAATGGGGTGGAACTCAAAGAGTGGATTTTCGTCGACGAAATCGTACAATTTTTTGGAACCCATGCACAAAGAGGCCACCACTTTTCCCTTGTGGAGGGTTTTCTTCTCATTGGTGATAACGCCCTTCTTTATGAGGGGGAGCATCCCATCAGAGAATATCTCTGTGTGGACGCCCAGGTCTTTCTTATCAGAGAGGAAGGGGAGCACCGAATTGGGTGTTTTCCCGATGCCCACCTGTATGGTAGATTCATCCTCCACGAGGTGTGACACGTACCTACCTATCCTTTCAGAGATCTCATCAGGAGGGGGCGGCAGTATTTCAGAAAGGGGTTCGTGGCTTTCCGTGAGGACGTCCACGTCTTTGAGGTTGATGAAGGTGTCACCGCACGTTCGGGGGACTTCTGGATTTATTTCTGCAATGACCATTTCTGCACTCTCTGCTGCAGGTTTCGTAATGTCAATGGATACTCCAAAACTGGAGAACCCATACGTATCGGGCGGTGAGAGTTTGATGAGGGCTGCATCTAAGTGTACTCTCTTACTTTCGATGAGTTCACAGGTGTCTCGCAGGAATATTGGCGTGTAGTCAGCCCTTCCTCTGTTGACCGCTTTCCTCGTGTTATCTCCTATGAAAAAGGCGTTGTGTCTGAATTTTTCTTCAAATTTGGGATCCATGTAGGGAGCTATACCCAGAGTGAGAATATGAATGATTTCTGTATCTAGAAGTTCGTCTCCCCTTCTTAGCAAAGCTTGTATGAGCTTTTGAGGCTTAGAAGCCCCCGATCCTATGAATATTCTGTCCCCGTTTTTGAGGGTAGAAACTGCTCCTTCTGCTGATTTCAATTTTTCGCAGTACTTTTTTCTCCAGGCCCGGTCTATCACGAAAGCACCTCACCAGTACATGGATGAGTGAGTATTTATTTCTGTTGGTTGGCTCAGGGTATTCCTGTTGAAGTGGTATAATGGGTCACGCGCAGATTCAAATTTCGCAACACCCAAACGACCTGCTCCTCTGAATTCAAGGGGAAGGCTCACTTTGAAGAGCTCCTTCGCGATGAAAACCATATTGCTGGTATCTGCAGTATCTCTGTCACCGAATCCGGCAATGAGGCTATATATGGTATCGAGCATCTCTCTTGTCAAGGTATCACCTCCTTTTCATTGTCTATATTATTTCTCCCTCTCATCTTTCTCTTCCCCATTTCTGTGTAATGCTGAAGAAATCAATCCCCAGTTGAGTAACAAAAAGATGGCAGTTACCATGACGAGTACATAGGCAACTGCAATAGCATCCTGGGCATTCATGGGTTTCCCTCTGTCAATTTGGATGAAAGGTGACTAATTTCAATTAGCTCCTCCAGACACTTCAGGGTCTTTCTCCCTTTCTCTGTAATAACATACCATTCTTGCCTCACCGGCTCTCTCTCCAGGGAATGGTTGATGAGGCCTAACTGGAGAAGCTGTCTCAACCTGATATTCAAGGTAGAAACACTAACTCTTACATCAAAATCAGAATAACGACCTTTCTCGTGGGTGCTTAGATACTGGAGTATTCCCACCGCACCTTTTTCTGAGAGAATCATGAGAAACTCTCTGTCGGAGTCCTCTGTAGAATCTCTATCTGGCATGTCCCTTTCCTCCTGGCCAAGGATAGGTGGAGTTGTAGAGTCGGGAAACACAAACGTGTTTTTATCCTTCCTGTTTCTCTCCACAGGACTGAATGTGAAAGGTTTTCTCTTGTCTTCCCGATTTCCCCACTCCTTTTTCCTCTGGGATCTCCACCTCCTTACTCGAAGAGATTTTTTCTCTTTCTTAAGCCAATTTGGTCTGCTTGACATGAGGT
>JADDYB010000716.1_pt1 | contig 10612 bp, 11 predicted proteins | sample 8641941 | NCBI WGS metagenome assembly JADDYB01 (sample SAMN16275377, study PRJNA637457) | freshwater sediment metagenome | isolation source: Lake Kineret sediment | place: Israel: Lake Kineret | collected 2013 | reverse complement strand
CCCTCCGGCTGCAAACTCGGTAGTTCCGGTGAGATAGTATGTGGTCATTATGCCAAAGAGGAGGAAGGCGCCCGCAGTTATCAAATAGGCAAAATATTTATGACCCGCCCTCAAAGCCTCCGGCGTTTGCTCATGAATAACTAGTGGATATGTGGATATAGTTATTATCTCAAAAAATATAAACATGGTGAGCAAATTCGCTGAAAGCGCAACTCCCAACGCCCCAAATATGGCCAGACAGAATGCGAAGAAGTATCTGGTCTGAGCATGCTCTTTTAGCGCTCGCATGTACCCTATGGAGTAAATGGAGACCAAAATCCAGAGAGACGAGGTAGTGATGGCGAAGATCTCACCAAAGGCGTCCACTTTAAATCCAACATAGATATTTTTGAACATAGAATGGAATATGGTGAATCTTATTGTCTCTCCTTTTAGAATCTCTGGTGCCATGGACAGTACGAGCAAGAACATCGCTACGCTTGCCGCTATGGTCCATCCCTCTCTTATGTTGGGATGGTTCCTGGATGGCAGGATCAAAGCAGCGGCAATTGCCGGACACAGGATAATTAACAGCGGCGTCATTAGCTCCATTATACGGTCACCCCCATTCTCAAATTCGATAATATGTGATTGATCAAAGGCAGAGGAATATCTGTGAGCCAGATGATGCCCATGATGATGCAAAGAGACGCCAGGATCAGCATAGGCGCGGTCATGCTAAGCGGAAGAGCTTTTTTGGCCATTTCTTTGATCACTCCAGCATCCTTTGTCTCCTCGGGCTTTGCAAAGTACATCTGATCAATCACCCTCCAGAAGTAAACCAGGTTAAGGAGGCCGCTCAATAGCAATATTGCTACGAAGGGATATTGAGAGGCATCCAGGGAGGCCAAGATCAAGAACAACTTCGAAGCGAATCCTGCCATAGGCGGAATACCTATCATGGAGAGCGCAGCAATTGTAAAAGCCGCACTAGCATACGGCATCTTCTTTCCAAGGCCTTGAAAGTCCCTTATATCCTTAAGTCCCTCTTGCTGACTAATAGCTCCAGCACACATGAAGAGACAGCCCTTACCTATGGCGTGATTTAGAATGTGTGCTACAGCGCCAACAAGTCCCCATGGTGATAATGGGGACAGCCCCACTCCTAGGAGTATATACCCCATCTGAGATACCGAGGAATACGCCAGCATCCTCTTCAGATTCCGCTGTTTTATGGCCCAGATTGAACCTGCAAGGATAGCTATTGCAGCTACCCAGCAAATTAACATGTCAAGCCCGATATATTGCCGGATGAAATCTAATGTGAATACTGAGTAGACCATCCTTATGAGCATATAGAACATCACTTTAACATGCACTGAGGCCATCAATGAACTTATCGTGGAAGGTGCATAAGTATATACATCAGGTTGCCATAAATGAAGGGGGAATATATACGCCTTTATCATCACTCCCACAACAATCATGGCAAAGGCCATTTGAACCGCTTTATTATCATACACTAGTGGCAATAAAAGCCTCATGTCAGCCATATTGAGTGTTCCGGTGGCGGAATAAAGCCAACAAACGCCAAAGATATAGAAGCATGCGCCGATGGAACCCATTATTACATAGTTATAAGCGGGTCGCAGCGCCCTACCGCCGGCCACAGCAATCAATGCGTAAGCCGTCAGAGAGGCTATCTCCAGCCATATGAACATGTTGAACAGGTCACCGGTAACGGTTATTCCGTACAATCCGGCCGCCATGAGCTGAACAAGTGTATAGAAGGTGGCATGCTTCCGCTCCTCTATTTCATATTCTACATTCCTCTTAGAATATATTAATCCTAATATAACAATCGATATAACTATTACTAGCAGGTAGGCATTCATGGCATCTACAACGTACTCTATGCCCCAGGGCGGCCTCCACCCACCCTGCCAATAACGAATAGGTCCCACTGTGAGAACGTGATTCAATATGAACAGTGATATGATGAGGAAGAAGGAATTCATAGCCAGGGACATGAAGAACGGGAGTCTCCTGTTCAAATACCCCGCCAGCAGCATAGTGTAGGCCAGGAACATCGACAATCCGACTATGAGCACGGGGAACTGTTCAACCAAATACATTTCTTACTTCACCCCCCTCTCTCTCAAATTCCTTCTCCTTCTCAATTATCTCTCCTTCTTCTATCGTTCCATATAGCTGATATATCCTAATCACAATTGCCAGAGCCACTGCAGTCGTAGCTGCACTCACAACGATCCCTGTCAGCATGAGAACATGCGGGAGAGGATTGGCATATATGTATCCTTTCTCGGCTGCCTCTGTCCATAATATGGGTGGAGTCTGAGTTTTCAATCCCCATGTGACCAATACGTTTCTCCCTACATCTCCCAGAGATACCACCCACAGGAAAAATGCAGTTTGAAATATGCTCAGACCAATGAGCTTCTTTAGGAAATTCTCTTTTACTACACATGCGGAGAGGCCTATAATGATGATGAACATGGAGATCCAGAAGTTATATTTTTCAAGGATATGCAGAGTTATCCATTCGATATTCATCTTTCACCACTCTCCATCTCCTCTTCCTCTTTCCATGCCAGGTCAAAATACTGCGAGACGAAAGAGGCCATAACCGTCAATCCTATGCCTATCGATATCATATATCCAACCAGAAATGATCGGGACCCAGCCACGCCCAGATAGTCTGTCACAGGCCAAAAAGCAGGCATGTTGAGCCACTGCGCTGCAGCCAGGCTGAAAAGGACGCATATCCAGCCCGCTCCATTATAGAAGAACAACCCAAGGCTTTTAAACAAGGCATTGACAGACTCGGGCATCTTCTCTCTGCCTTTGACGTGGCCAAATACGGTTATGTAGAGAATGAAAGCGGCTGCAAGTATTGTCCCCCCCTGGAATCCTCCTCCCGTGCCGCCCGTCCCCATCATTATATAAAGCCCGAATAATAATATCAGAGGGAACATCAGATTCGTTGTTACTTCTATTATGATGTCCCTCTTGTATGTTTTAGTCTCCGGAGTCATAGTCTTCCTCTCCTCCTCATCAACAGTATAACGCCAATAGCTCCGGTGAGAATGACCGTTTCTTCTCCCATCGTATCATAGCCTCTGTAATCTGCTAGGCCTGAGGTAACTGCATTAATGATGAGCGTCTCCTCTTCTGTCCTCTCATTTACCCTGACGGGCCAGTTATACCTGTAGACGATTAGCTTTCCATCAGACTCTTTAATAAAATAATACTGTTGGGGTTCGTTGTAATATATTTCTCCATTGTGAATGAGAACATCCCACCCGCCCTCTATGTAGAGCCGTCCGCCAAGCCAAGTTCCATTCTCAATGTATTCGATTTTGTAGTTTCCTTCCTCCAGAGTGGGATAATTCTCATCTTGGCAACCTGGGCAGGTAGGACCTTTAATGAATCCCATCTTTTCTATTCCATTTTTGATTTCTTCAGGGAGAAGGCCTGCATTTAGGCTATCCACCAATCCGGCAGATTCAACGCTAAATAGTTTAATATATTTATTTGCAGGAGAATTCTCGTCCCCGAAAGCGGGCAGATCTTCAACTGCGTATAGGGATACTGCTGTCAAAAGTATGGCTGTGATGAGCCCAAATAAAGTCATGGTTTTTATTTGCCGGGGCATCATTACTTCTCCCACCTCGGCACTCTTGATAAACAGGCCATCATTAGAGCAGTTGAGGCTCCAGCACCTACCGCCGCTTCGGTAAACGCTACATCGCATGCGCCCAGTTGCAGCCAAATATTGGCCATAATAAAGCTATAAGCACCGGTTAAAACTATGGCCGCCAATAGGTCTTTCACCCATAATGCTGCTATTCCCACTATAAGAAGAAAGAATAGTAATAATAAGTCAACAGGAACTATCATTATCTCCCCTCCTTTATTCCTCCATGAAGACATACCCAACTTTCTTTTGCATGGTCTGGTCTACTGTAAGGGAATCTGCAGGCCCCTTCGCTATGGCATGTACTATGTATCTCCCCCTTTCAGGATCTGGAATATCGATTGTTATAGTCCCAGGAGTCAACGTTATAGAGTTGGCAAATGAGATCAAGGCAAAGTCGCTTCTCAGAGTTGTATCAAACTCGATAATCTGGGGATCGACCTCCAGAATGCCGAAGACGCGTTTTGCAACATCGACGGTGGCCAGATATATTTGCCATAACTCCCATCCCAGATATGGGATGAACCTTCGGGTCTTCAAAAGCACATTCTTGCCTCTACTGGGAACAAATATCTCGTAGGTGAGAAATGTAACGATTAGTGCTGCCATCACGCCCCTCGACACTTTGGTGAAATCATAAGGTTCAGGAAGATAGACGGTCCAGGCAGAAAGGAGCAACCAGATTATGAACATGACACTAAAGGTCAGGACAATCTTAAATGTCCTGCTCTCATCTTTCATCTCTGTCGTATCATCACATCCTTTTGTCGCCCTTCTTCCACACGGGCACGCCGGTAACATATGCAGCTTTCATCAACGCATGCGTGCTGGTAGGGCCTACTAATAGATAGAAGGCCGCCACCAGGAGAAGCTTAATGGTTATAAATGTAAAACTTTCGTAAATCATACAGCCGACAATTATGAGAATCTGTCCCAGGGTATCGCACTTGCCCGTGGCATGCATTCGTGTATAAAAATCCGGGAATTTCAGGAGGCCCACAGTTCCGGTTATCATGATGAACGATCCGGCTGCCAGGAACATGGTGGATATTATATCTATGGCGAGCATAGTTCTCCTCTTTCAGCGTATTTGGCAATAATCATAGTGCCAATGAATACAATTGCTGCATACATCAGTGCAATGTCCAAAAAGTGCGGTCTTTCGATAATATAGCCAACTATAACCAAGAGACAAATTGCCTTCGTTCCTATCACATTTGCAGCAACGATGCGGTTAAAGGTCCCTGGTCCGAAGATCGCTCTATATGAACATATTAATATGGTACAAGCGATTATTATCCCGACTGCAACAAACGGCAATATCACTAATACAACCCTCCTGAGTGCTAGCGATCCTTCCTACATTGGCGGCGGGTATGTCAAGGGGTTGAATAAATACCTTTCGAGCTAATGCCATAGATTCGTCAATTAATAACAATGGTGAACACTTTCGACAGAAAATTTCGACCTAAAGATTTATCAAAAAAGGGAATTGTGCTTTTTTTAAAAAGACATTTAACTCTTCACTCTCTTTTTGCATGTAGAGCATGATTGCACAATTGCATGCATCATGCATCTTATTTTAAGACCTTAACTCCGCATCACGTAGGGAATATGTTTAATCCAAGCTTTTCTTCAAGCTCCCTGATTTTCTTGGGAACTTCCATAACTTTTCCGCTTTCTCCGAAATTAATGTAATAAACTTTACTGAACTCGAAAATCAAATCCAATGGTGTAATCCTTTTATTCAAGCTGGCGATCTTTAATAGCAATTCCAGTTTGCAATAAGCATAGAGGGACAAAAATGCAATAAATACATGCCCAAAAACGCTCTCATCATCCTGTAAGTACAGTCTATCGGCAGATAGCGTCGATTTGTAGGTATCAAACATTTTTTCAACACTTTCTCTTCTTTTATATAGCTCATAAGCCTCCTGCTCTGACATCTTTCGATTGGAGATGATGAGGATGCGACCTGCCTTTTTCATCTCCTCACGAAGCTCAACCTTGTTGATCTTGCCTGCATCCAGTTTATCGTAAAGAGTGTTACGCTCTTCATGCATGAGGACTTGATCCTCAAAGAGGTAGAGGTACTTGTTTTCGCACATCCTGCTTCCGCATCTAATTAGGCGCTCATGATAGCGGAAGTGTCCATCGAGGTGAATGCGAGTATCATAGTAATGGCTGTTTCGTCTTGCCGGAATGAGATACGAGATCTCCGATCCATTCAAGAAATTAAGGACATCTTCAGAGAAAAATCCTCTATCAAGAAGCAACACTTTGCCGCGAATATCAAGTTCAAGAATTGAATTGATTAAGGTGGTTATGTCCCTGACACTGCCAGGCAGAGATCTTATCATCGTTGGCAGTCCGGTATCCGCGCTACAAAGCAAAGCGATATTGATCTGTGGAATGTGAATTCTGTCCTTGTTGTAGCCTCTTTCTGCCTGGCTTATGCTCACAGAACGCGAGAACATGTAGCTCAGATCGTAAACAAACTGCTCGCTTTGATCAAGAAGTCTCTTGAAAACTACACGTTGGCCTTCACGATTCGTTCCAACGCTGCGTAGCACCTTGGAAAGGTTCTTGGGCTTAAGATTTGGGTCAATTGATTCAACATTATACAGCTTTTGCCATGCACTATCTGCCCTCTTTAATGGAATATTGCCAGTTGCTCTCAGCTTTGAGAGGGCGTAGATCTCTTCCCAATTTTCTGGAAATCCTTCTCTCAAAAGAGGTTCTAGATCTTTCATAGCTTCATGTAGCAGGACAGAATTGCCATATTCCATGACACTTTTTATCTCAGGTGACTGTGTCTCAGTAGACTGATTCTGATGCCGTTCCTGCGATTTGATCAAACCCTTCTCTTGATCAAGTTTTCCAAGATACTTTGAGGTTTTTATTGCTTTTTTGGACTCTTTATCCCAATAAGTTGTCGAATGATAAACATAGTATTTTGTTCCACGTCGTTTTATCTCAAGGCATTTCACTCCAGAAGCTCTTTGATTTTCTAGCCATTCTTTAGCCCAAGTCTCCATATTCGTCATATAGGGAATAGTAATATATAAAGAATTCCCTCAAATCGCTATTAATCGATAGAAAATGGGCGCAAGAACCTAATATATTCCCCAATTGCGCGAAGTTAAGGATTTAAATCACGCCAATAGTTATCTGGTAAAACCGCTAGGAATGGACCAATTTCTTCGAATGACCAGAGATCTCAGCATACATTGGCTAGAGTGGAACTCGAAATGCCAAGATGACTTGATTCAAAATTAGCATATCTATGACCTTCAATAGATTAAACTCAAAAACCTATTTAAATAAATTCGTTAACAACAAATTAGCAAGAAATTTTAAATAGTCGTCAAGCTTAATTGGATTCATGCAAATTATGTTTATTCAGCCTAGGGGCAGGTGGAGTTTTTCTACTTGTCCAGAACCTCCTTTGGGACTTGCCTATTTAGCTTCATCCTTATTAGAATATAATGCTGACCTCCAAATAGAGATAATGGATGGCTTTACTGTGGCCTATGAAGATTACATAAATAAAATATCCAATACAAAAGCGGACATTGTTGGAGTGACAACAACCATGTCACACCTCAATGAAGCATTAAGAATTCCTTCTCTCATAAAAAATAAGCAAGTCAAATTAATAATTGGAGGGCCTGGAGTTACAAACTTAGATAGCTTAAGAATTTTTCAAAGTGGTTACTCGATCATATGTTTTGGTGAGGGAGAGAAAACAATTGTTGAATTAACTAAAGTTTTTGAGAATAAAATGGCCTTAGCAGACGTGAATGGCATATCATATCTCCTAAATGGAATGGAAATAAAAACAAAAACTAGGGAATTAATAGAAAACCTTGATGATATTCCGCTTCCTGCCAGAGAGCTATTAAATATGGAAAAATATATAGGAACGTGGAAAGAAAAAATGGGCGTCGCCTTGAGTCAAATTGTATCTTCAAGAGGATGCCCCTTTTCTTGCAGATTCTGTGATCATAATCGATTTGGAAAAAAATTCAGATTTATGTCAGTTCCTAGAGTAATTGAGGAAATGAGACAACTTTATGAAAAATATAAAGCCGAAATGATTTTTTTTGAAGAGGATTTATTTGTATTGAATAAAAAGAGAGTCCTTGGTTTATGCGAAGCAATCAAAAAAGAATTTCCCGATAAAAAATGGGGCGCAAATGCGAGAGTCGATTCGATTGATTCTGAAATGCTCTCTAAGATGAAAAATGCAGGATGTACTGATCTCAATTTTGGCATTGAGAGCGGAAGTCAAAAAATATTGGATTTTTTAGGAAAAGGAATTACTATTGAAGCCATAAAAAAAGCGTTCAAGATGCTAAACGAAGTGAGAATAAATGGAGGGATGTTTTTGCTTATAGGCGTTCCTGGCACGACACAAAAAGATATAGATTTGACAAAAGAATTGATTGATGAATGCAAACCGTATATGATAAATCTATGGTATTTAACTCCATTTCCGGGAACCGAAATATTTGAAACGACTAAGAATCTAATTCGGGATGATATTGATTTCTATAATTGGAATGATTCATATGAATCTGTTTATAGGAAAGATATTTTTGAGGTACAACCTAGAGAAGAATTTCATCAAATTATGAATTTCTTTTTAGAAAAATTTGAGGGCAAGGTTGATCCAAAACTGAGTATATATGATGGCACGATGATTATAGATAAGGAAGATCTATCAAGGATGTGATTGCCACACCAATTATATTCATCGGCTCCCAGCATAAATAAGAATTCATGAAGATATACTAAAAATATATTAAATGAGATGTATCTTATAAAAATCTATCAAAAGCAGAGCATAATTGAAGGTAATGGACTATTTGCGGCTGAGTTCATCCCCAAGGGTACAATTATATATTTATATGGTAATACTGACAGGTTCTATTCAAAGGAAGAGCTTATTCGGCTTTCAGAAGAAGAAAAACAGAATCTATTAAAATATGGAGTAGAGGATGAGTTCGGAAATTGGAACATGACTGATACAGGCCAATGTTTAGTGGAAGCCAATCATAGCTGCGATGCAAACATTCTATCTTTATTTGTTGATGGAATCTATTGTGATATTGTTATTAGAGATATTCAGCAGGATGAGGAGATTACCATTGACTATGGTATGTTCTATAGCTCTTATAAATGGCATTTGGACTGCAAATGTAATTCACCATTATGCAGAAAGATAATAGGATCCAGCGTTCCCATAAATTCTGAGATAAGAAATCTATGGCATTCTCGCATTTCAGATGCTGTGAAGCATATATTCTTAGTTAAGCAACCGCTTTTTCTTATTGACAATATTGAAACCATGAGTCTAGCTCAAGCATTAAAAGGTAAGCAAAACCAATCGGTATTTCCATATACCAAATTTTGTCTAATGTCAGATAATATTGATTAAATTTAATCCCATAGTTTTCGAATATTCAACAGACGGTGTTATTAAAATTGGATAAAAGCTAATATAAAATGATATAAGTATTATGCTATATTTTGTCTTCAGCAAATAGCTTTAATAGAAAGAGGATGTATCATGCTCATAGGAATAAATGTTTCTTACTTATATGAAAATAGCATGACGAATAGCAAAAGGGGAAATATGATGGATAAGTGAGTTGATTAAAACATTTAATAATCTATATAAAAAAGATTTGCCCATGAAAGTAAATCAAAATATGAACAAACCTATTAATATGCGCTATGCTATTATAGCAGCCGCCTTCATAATTTTATTTTTTGTCTCTAATACAATTTTCTTAAGAGAAAATTTGGAACTTCGTGGCAAAATAAGCGACTTAGCAACTCCTATAGTGGATTTTCTTGCCACATTAGGATTGATTTATGGGGCCTATAGCTCCAGATATGATAAGCGAATAACACTGGCTTGGGGCTTGCTTGCAATAGCCCAATTCAGTTTTACTCTGGGAGATATCATTTGGGAATATTATGTGTATATTCTGCAACAAGAGCCTCAACCATCGCCGTCTGATTTTTTTATGTTGGCATATTACCCACTATTTGCTGCTGGAATCCTTCTTCTGCCCGCAATGCCTCTCACAATCAATGAGAGATTGAAGACGATTCTTGATATGGGGATAGTCATGATTGCCGCTATCCTGATATCCTGGGTTTTATTGATTGCTCCAGTTATAGCATCTGGATCAGAAGAGGATAAATTAGTCCTAGCTATTTCTGTTGCTTATCCAGTCATGGATCTCGTGCTCTTTTTTGCTGTCTTGGAGCTAATATTTAGGAGAGTCGAATCCCTATCAATTATGCCTGTATTTTGCATTGGAGCTAGCGCTATTTCTTTTCTGGTCACAGACCTTTTTTACTCTAGCCAGAATCTAGCAGGCACTTATGTCTCGGGAGACTTTTTAGATACAGGCTGGATCATAGCTTTTGTGCTTAGTGGGCTTGCTGGCATTGCTCAGGCTAATTCCAGAAGGTTGGATATATCATTTGAGAAGCCTGACTATATAATAATTCAGTTAGGCTGGCCACTTTATTTGCCTTATATTTCTGCAGCATGTGCCTACATTCTTTTGCTATGGAGCCGCAACCATAATCTTCCGGTCAATTTCGATTATTTGTCTTGGGGCGTCGGAGTCATAATCGCTCTTATAATCATCCGTCAAGTTGTATCCTTAAGAGAAAACGCTATGCTTTACGATGCTACCTTAAAGGAGGTCGCTGAGCGCAAGAAAGCAGAGGAGAACGTCAGGAAATTGAATGAAGAGCTTGAAAGCCGAGTTATTGAAAGAACCGCCCAGCTTCAAACCGCTAACATAGAGCTTGAAAATGAAATTGAAGAGCGGGAAAAAGCTCAACAAGAACTTAGAAAGGCCCGCGATGGCTTGGAAATTAGGGTTA
>JADDYB010000715.1_pt1 | contig 10614 bp, 8 predicted proteins | sample 8641941 | NCBI WGS metagenome assembly JADDYB01 (sample SAMN16275377, study PRJNA637457) | freshwater sediment metagenome | isolation source: Lake Kineret sediment | place: Israel: Lake Kineret | collected 2013 | reverse complement strand
CTCCAGTTTATTTCCCTCTCCCTTGATGGGAGAGGGTAGGGTGAGGGTGATAAAGGATGGTTCCCCCTCCCCCTCATCCCCTCCCGCTAGGGGAGGGGGGATGTTTATAGGAATACGTTCCGCTCTTCCCCCCTGTTTTTTTAACAAGATGGATATTGGAAAGAACGATTCCCCGATCAATGGCCTTGCACATGTCATAAATGGTGAGGCCGGCAGTGGCTACAGCCACAAATCCTTCCATCTCTACGCCTGTCTGGGCTTTAATTTTGACTTTTGCCTCTATATCGATCCGGGCCTCCTTTTCAAAAGGATAGAAGTTGACCTCCACATGGGAAAGATTGAGAGGATGACACATAGGAATGATTTCCGAGGTCTTTTTTGCTGCCATGATTCCAGCTACTTTGGCCACCGCCAAAACATCTCCCTTTGCGATTTTGCCAGACAGTATGCTTTTAAAAGTGTTTGGATTCATGAAGACGGATCCACGAACCACAGCCTCCCTTAAGCTCTCTTTCTTTTTACTGACATCCACCATCTTTGCCCGACCCTTCTTGTCGAAATGTGTAAGTCTTGGCATCTGTTCCCCCTCACAAAATAATGCATAGCGCAGAGCGCTTAGCGCATAGCGGATTTATTAAATTCATAATTTATAACTCATAACTCTAAATTGCTTTTATCCTCCAATCGCCGACATATTCCTCTGGCATTTTTTAAACTGGTGCGTGTTAATGGTGTGTCTCTCTGGCTTATTTTTGAGAGCGACAAGAAGTTGTCCCTTTAGGTCACGATCAGAACCCCCATTCCTGAGAAGTTCCTTCACATCAATCTCCTCATCAGAGAAGAGGCAAGTTCGGATCTTACCATCAGGGGTCAGCCGAAGACGATTGCAATCATCACAGAAATGACTGCTCACCGGCCCGATCAACCCAATTTCTCCAAGAGCTCCCTCAATTCGAAATCTCTTAGCCGGGCCATCCCATCGGTCCGAAGGAATGGGGATCAGTTTCCCAACATTTTCAAGACGGCTCTTGATTTGAGGAATGGTTAACATATTGATTTCTTTCCAATCCTCCCCATTGCCAGAAGGCATATATTCGATATATCGAATGATTAGAGGGAGATGAAGGGTTAATTGAGCAAAGGATTCGATTTCATCATCATTCATTCCCTGGATGGCGACCATATTAATTTTAATGGGGAAGAGTCCCACTCTCAATGCCTCTTCTATTCCTGCCCATACACTTTCAAAATCATCCTTCCGGGTAATCTGGAAGAACCTCTCTTTTTTCAGAGAGTCCAGACTGATATTGATCCTTTTTAAACCAGCCTTTTTAAGATCTTGAGCAAACTCCTTCAAAAGGATTCCATTTGTGGTAAGACTCAAATCTTTAATCTCTTCAATTTGGGACAGGCGGGAGACGAAATCCACAATCCCCTTTCTGACCAGCGGTTCTCCTCCGGTCAGCCTAATTTTAGAAATTCCTTCTATAGCAAAGACACGGACAATTCTCAATATCTCTTCATAAGTTAAAATCTCCTCATGAGGAATGATGGTAATCCCTTCCTCCGGCATGCAATAACGGCATCTCAAATTACATCGGTCCGTTACTGATATTCGGAGATAATTTATTTTTCGTCTAAAAGGGTCAAGTAACATATTTTCCAATTTGCGATTGCGGATTGCAGATTGCGGAATTAAATCCAAAACCAGCATTCCGAAATCCGAAATAAAATGGCCAATACCCGTGTTAGAGATATTGGCCATTTGAGACCCATTGTCCATCTCCTTTCCGAACACGGGAGGTATAGCCGTTTCCAGCCATGCCCTAACGGCCAATTTCCATGACCCGCTCCGCCCGCCCTCTCCACTTGGGGGAGAGGGAAAGGGTGAGGGGCAAGATTTAGGAAAATGGCTCGGAGATTAAATTCAATTTATTTTTAATTGATTTATTGAGAAAAGTCAAGCAGCGAATTGGTAACTTTCTAAATTCAAGAGCTTTTTATGGCATTGACATTGGGGTTCATTCGGGTCCGTTTTACCTTGACAACTTTTTGTGCCCTTTATATCATTTGAAACAATCAGATTTTATTGAAGGGGGTGATGAAGAGAAAGCATGAAACAGTAGCGATTCGAAAGTAGTTAAACAGATCTAAACCAATAAAAAAGAGAAAGGGGGATTTTCTAATGAAAAACTCAAAATTCTTAAGTCTTGCAACAATTATTTCACTGATCCTTTTAACCTTTAGCCTGAGTTTTGCGTTTGATAAGGTTAAGTTCGTAGCCATTTCTGATCCACATATCTCTATTCCACAGCAAAAAGGGGTTTCCGATGGATACAAACTTGGTTTAAAAACCGTCATGCTTACAGAGAGTGCGGTTGCGGAAATTAACAAGATTCCTGATCTGAAATTCGTTCTCGTTGCAGGGGACCTCACTCAAGATGCCGAGCCATGGAACATCGATGAACTGAGAAAGATTCTTGACGGGCTGAAAGTTCCTTATTTTGTAGTTCTGGGGAATCACGACCTCAGCCTAGTCCCTCACGAGAAAAAAGACCAGCCGGTCAGTCTTTCGAAATATACAGTGGCAGGCGCTTTTATTGGCAAATCCGGTGGGATGAATCCAGGGATGACCTACTATACTCATGAAGTGGCCAAAGATCTTGTTTTGATTGGGCTTGATACTTCAAGGGCTCAGGTATTCTCACCCGAAGCAGGTTTAAATGATTTTGGAGGAAGAATTGATGCAGGTCAGATGAGATGGTTGGAGTCGGTCCTCAAGAAAAATCAGAATAAGACCGTCATCATCTTGACCCACCACAGCTTCGTTCCCTGGAATGAGGGTGATAAGACAAACCATAACTATTGGCGATGGTTCTGGATAGATAATGCCGAAGAAGTCAGGGCGCTCCTTAAGAAATATGGTGTCAAATTAGTTTTTTCTGGTCATCGACACATATCCACCCGTTATCAGAAAGTCGATGACATCTATCATTTTATCACTCCTGCCATTTCTACTTACCCCATGAGATATACGGTTTATGAGATGACCCCCAAAGAATTAAACTGGGAGGTAAAGGATGTTCCGGCTCCACAAGAGGTGTGGGAACTTGCTAAGAAGAACTTCCTTGCCAATAAATGGTGGAGGGGGCCTGACCATCCAGATACTCCTGAAGGAAATCAGAAGTATTTGGAGTTCTATGAGAGTCCTGCGACATTAAAGGGAAAAGTGACCTATAAGTAATTAGGCAAATAGAGAGGAGGAGTTTGGATGAAACGGATCATCATTGTATTGACTGTTTTATTGATGGGGTTCTTATGCTTTGGAGGAATATCGTTTGGACAAGCGATTGAAAATGAGCTTTACCTCATCACTCCTGTCTCCAAGGATGTCCACGACCCGGCATTAAAGGCCTTTGCCGGGTATGCCAAGAAAAAATGGAACATCGATGTGAAGACCAGTGCCATCCCTAAAGGAACGCCTGTGGCCTATGGACAGATTTTGGAATGGAAAGGCAGACCTCAGGCAGATGTCTTCTGGGGAGGCGAAGGGACGCTTTTTGATAATTTGGCTGTAGAAGGTTTCCTTGAACAAGTGAAGATTCCCCAGAAGATGTGGGATGAAATTCCAGTCACCATAGGTAAACCCGTAGGCTTACCCTTGAAAGATCCAAAGAAATTCTGGGTTGGAACAACCTTGGAGCCATACGGAATCATTTATCAACCGAAATTAATGCAACGGTTGAGAGTAGCGATCAAGGACTGGGATGATTTACTCAATCCAAAACTGAAGGGACAGATTGCTCAATGTACACCTGACCGTTCAAGTTCAAGCCATGCAAGCTATGAAGTGATCCTTGCCATGTATGGATGGGAGAAGGGATGGGAGTGGTTGAAGAAATTAGCAGTGAACACCGGAATTTTTACAGCCCGCTCTCGTGACGTTCCCAATGTGATAGCCAAGGGTGAATTTGCCGTTGGGTTTGCCGTACCGAGCTACATGGCATTTGCTGAAGTCTTGGCGGGATATGATGTGATGTTTGTTTATCCAAAAAACGCCTATGTCACACCCGAACCAATGGCTGTATTAAAGGGTGCGCCTCATCCCAAGGCAGCCCATGCTTTTATTGAATTTCTCTTAACTGAGGAGGGGCAAAAGCTTTTTGCAGGTCTTGGTCTTTACCCTATTACTCCGAAATTTAAGGTTCAGGGCCCTCCAGGCTCCAACCAGGAGAAGACTGTTCAATTTACAGCAGGTATAAGGTCTTTCTATGACATTCAGGTGGGAAATGTATACGATGATAAGATTGCCGGGCCAAAGAAGAGGATTGAGGAAGTGAATTCTTATTTCCGGAAGGAGATTGCCGAGAAACATAAGGAGCTCATCAAAGAGAAGTGAGATTTTTGACCTAAACACAAATCCCTCCATTTCCCCTTTTCATAAAGGGGGGGATGGGGGGATTTAATTTGATGGATCAGAATTTGCTATGAATATTCAACTGAAGGATATCGTAAAAAGGTTCGGTACACTGGAAGCGGTAAGCCATGTGTCTCTGGAAATCCACGATGGTGAGCTTTTTACACTTCTTGGACCTTCGGGTTGCGGGAAGACGACTGTTCTTCGATTGATTGGAGGATTTCACAAGCCTGATTTAGGAGAAATCTACTTTGATGGAAAGCCTGTCACCCCTATCCCTCCCTATGAGCGGAACATTGGAATGGTTTTTCAGAATTATGCTCTTTGGCCCCATATGACCATTTCCGACAATATCACATACGGCCTCAAGCTCAAGAAGATTCCCAGAACAGAGATTGTCAATAAGGTTGCTCACGTTCTAAAACTGGTCAACCTCACAGGGCTTGAAAAGCGGTACCCTGGCCAGTTGTCAGGAGGACAACAGCAAAGAGTGGCCCTTGCCAGAGCCCTTGTATTAAATCCTGACGTTCTCCTGTTGGATGAACCCTTAAGTAACCTGGATGCAAAGATCCGTGTCCAGGTGCGTGCCGAGATCCGTAAACTTCAGAAGGAGCTGGCTATTACGACCATCTACGTCACCCATGATCAGGAGGAGGCCCTGACTCTTTCGGACCGTATCGCTGTCATCAATCACGGTAAATTAATGCAGATCGGAACCCCCCGGGATCTCTATGATAGGCCTCATAATCCCTTTGTTGCAGATTTTATTGGAATCAATAATTTGATCCCAGGAGATGTCCAAGAGATGAACGCTTCAGAAAATTGGATGAGAGTACAGACCCAAGTCGGATCTTTGATTTGTACCCCTGAAGAGTCATTCAAACCTGGAGACCGATGTATGATTACTGTTCGACCGGAGACAGCCTTGATCAATCAGTCAGAAGAAGTTCAAGACAGATTCAATTGTATTAAGGGGACCGTTAGTTTTGCCTATTACATTGGGAATACGATCCGCTATGATGTAGAGGTTAATAATGAAACCCTCTTCAAAGTGGACATTCAAAACCCTATCGAACACAAACCTTTCTCCATAGGTGAGATGGTTTATATCAGTTTCCCTGTGAAGACCACTTTAGGGATTCCCCTCACCCAACCCTCTCCCCGGCGGGGAGAGGGAAAGCCTGCCTGGCGGTAGGCAGGGGTGAGGACTGAGAAGAAAAGGTGAACTCCCACGCTGAATCAACGATTGCATTAAGTCAGCCCCATGTTGGGTCTAAGGTACATATCGGCGGATTGCTCGGTTATGCCGCCATCTGGGCTTTCTTCGCTATCTTTTTGATCTACCCTCTCATCCGACTCTTCTACGATGCTTTTACCACCGATCAAGGTGTCTTCACCTTGATGAACTTCTACGATTTTTTTATTGATTCCTATTACCTCAAGTCCCTGGTGAATTCCCTTTTGCTTGGAATAGGGACAGTGATGACCACTTCAATCCTTGGTATCACCATCGCCTTTCTTCTTCTGCGTTACGAATTTCCAGGAAGAAATCTTTTCTCCTACCTTACCATCATTCCCATGATCATGCCTCCACTCGTGGGAGTCATGGGATTTGTGTTCATTATGGGACGGGCTGGGACAGTGAATGTTATTTTAATGGACTACCTGGGATTTTCTAAGCCCATTAATTTTATGTATGGAATTCATGGGGTTCTCCTCGTTGAGACACTTCACCTCTTTCCACTGATGACCCTTAGCATTGTGGATGCTCTGGGGAAGATCGATCCTTCATTGGATGAAGCAGCAGAAAGCATTGGGTCTCGGGGCTTGAGGAAATTCTGGGACATTACTTTCCCGCTCACCACTCCGGGTTATGTCTCGGGAGCCCTTCTGGTTTTTATCTGGACTTTTGCCGACTTTGCCACGCCACTGGTCGTTGGCATTGATGACCTCCTTGCCTCACAGGCGTACCTCAACATTGTCCAGTTTGTTGATCGAAGGCTTTTTAAGATGGGGATTGTGATCTCCGCCATCATGGTTATCCTTGCGATTGTCTTTTTAATCATTGCCAAGAAATATGTAGCCATCAAGGATTATAGCTCCCTTTCTTATTCAAAGATCGAAAGAAAGAAACTCTCACCCTGGGGAAGGGCAGGGGTGCTTATTTTTTTAATCGTGGTTCTCATCTTCGCTTTCATCCCTTATTTAGGAGTTGCTCTTGACTCTTTCGGGAAAGGCTGGGCCCTCACCCCAATTCCAGTGAAATATACTTTAAGGTATTTTGAAAGGGTTGCCATTGAAACGCCCAAGTTCATCATCAATAGCTTGCTCTACTCAGGTCTCACTGTTTTCATTTGTATCGCTGTTGGAGTTCCTGTAGGCTGGATTATGGCCAGAACCAAAGTCCCAGGAAGAGATCTTTTAGATTCACTGACGACACTGATCTTGGCTCTTCCAGGAACTGGGATTGGTATCGCTTACCTTCGAGCTTTTAGGGAACCTCTACCGATTATTAACACCGCGCTGATCGGCATATGGATTGTGATCCCTCTTGTACTCGGTGTGAGAAGACTTCCCTATACGGTGCGAGGAACCTTTGCTTCCCTCCTGATCGTTCACAAATCTTTTGAAGAGGCAGCTGAAAGTGTCGGGGCTACAAAGATGAGGACTTTTAAAGATGTGACCCTTCCACTCATCTGGAAAGGGGTTTTGGTGGGGTCTCTCTATTCCTTTATCCTTGCACTCCAGGAAGCTTCGGCAACACTTCTCTTAGTGGTTCCAGGACATGAGATGATGACTGTGGGGATATTTAATTTCTACATCGGAGGGTCTGTGAACGAAGCGGCTGCCCTCGGCTTGATTTTGATTATTCTCGGAGCAGTCTGCCTTTTTGCTATCAGCAAGATTGCCGGGACCAAAATGGGAGGAGTGTTTGGATAATGGAGTTTGCAATCATTGTCATTTCACTCGCTCTTTTCTTCGATTTTTCCAATGGTTTTCATGATGCGGCAAACGTCGTTGCAACGATTATTACCACCCGGGCTCTCTCCCCAAGAAAAGCTTTGATATTAGCTTCGATTTGTGAATTTATTGGCCCTTTCCTTTTTGGAACGGCGGTTGCCCAGATGATCGGGAAAAATATCATCGACATCTCCACTTTCGATTCAAGTGCTCTTCATCTTTCAATGCTCCTCATTATTGCGGCTCTCATCGGCGCTATTATGTGGAACCTGTTGACCTGGTTTTTTGGTCTTCCCTCGAGTTCTTCACACGCATTGATTGGAGGAATGGTAGGTGCGGTACTGGTTGCTTATGGGCCGGATAAAATTCTGTGGGGAGGCCTTCTTTATGTAGTTGGCTCGTTAGTCCTTTCTCCTTTATTGGGATTATTGGTGGGTTGGCTCTTTCTCAAAATGACTTTCCGTCTATCCCAGGATGCCACCCCTAAAATAAATTATTTTTTCAATCGAATGCAGATTCCATCTTCTATTGCTCTCGCTCTTAGCCATGGTGCAAATGACGCCCAGAAATCGATGGGTTTGATATCGATGTCTCTCGTTATCCTCGGTTTTTCCCCTAGCTTTTATGTCCCCTGGTGGGTGATAGCCAGCTGTGCAGCGGCGATTGCTCTTGGAACAGCGAGCGGCGGATGGAAAATCATCAAGACCATGGGCTCAAAAATTTATCGCCTGAGGTCTGTTCATGCATTCTGTGCTCAAACTTCCTCGGCAACGGTCATTTTAGGGGCTGCGCTGGTGGGAGGTCCGGTCTCCACGACACACGTCGTTTCTTCGAGCATCATGGGTGTTGGGGCTGGCCAGAGGATCTCAGCCGTCCGGTGGGGCGTGGTAAAAAATATCATCCTGGCTTGGTTTATCACCATCCCAGCATCAGCCGTGATGGCCGGATTGAGTTTTTTTATTATTCGGTGGTTATTTTCATATGCCTAAGCTTTATTTCCATTAAGAAAGGAGGGTAACGGGATGGGTAAGATCAGGAAAATAATCTTGGCTCATATTGTTGTTATTACAATCCTACTCTCTTATTCAATCCTTTCCTTTGCTGAACAGGCAAAGAATATCATCCTCATGATTGGCGATGGGATGGGCCCTGCCCACATCCACATCACATGGCTTTATGCAACAAGACAGTTGGGGAAGAATCTTGTGATGACCGAAGTAATGGATAAGGGGCAAACTGCCTATATGATCAATGATACTGCAGATAGTACAGTCACGGAATCTGCTGCAGCCGCGACCCAGATGGCAACAGGAGTGAAGGTGCTTGCAAGATCTATTGGTATCGGGCCGGATGGTAAGAATTTAAAGACCATTCTTGAAATGGCGAAAGAAAAAGGGAAGGCCACAGGTTTGGTAACGACCTCCGGGATCACTGATGCCACTCCTGCTGCCTTTACAACCCATGTGGAACGAAGGTCAGAGGAAGAAAAGATTGCGGAGCAATTGGTTGAATCGGATGTGAATATCCTTTTTGGAGGGAGGAAGGGCTTTTTTCTCCCTGAGGCAGAGAAAGGGAGGAGAAAAGACGGAAGAAATCTTCTCCATGAGGCCAGACAGAAAGGATATGTTGTTGTGGAGACGGTAGAGGAAATGAAGAAAGCCCAAGGGGAAAAAATACTTGGGCTCTACAACATGGGGAATATGCTTTTTGACATCGACCGAAAGGGGAGTACCGAGCCCAGTCTTCCTGAAATGACTGCCAAAGCACTTGATCTTCTCAGTAGAGATCCGGATGGATTTTTCCTCATGGTGGAGGCGGGAAGAATCGATCATGCAGCTCATATGAACGATATCGGTGCTCTCATTTGGGATACCCTCGCTTTCGATGACGCGATTCGGGTTGCCTATGAGTTCCAAAAGGCCCATCCAGACACCCTGCTCATCATCACAGCAGATCATGAAACCGGAGGGGTTGTTGTACTTCCTTATAGTCTCACAAGCAAAGAATACGAAGGCATCAATCTTGATGCGATTTCAAAGATCAAAAGCTCATCCGAAAGAAGAAATAAGGAGTTGGGGGAGGATCCGTCTCCGGAAAAAATCAAAGAGGTGATGAAAAAATATTATGATATGGATTTAACAGATGACCAGACCAAGGTAATCCGGGAAAATCCCCTCGCGCAACTCGATCCCAGGCATTTCCGATATGGGAGGAACGCAGCGATAGCATTCGTTTTGAGACTCCATCACCGGATTGGATGGGCGACCGATTCCCATTCTGCGACCCCCCTTTTTTTATGGGGGATTGGGCCAGGCTCTGAAAAAATAAAAGGATGGAGGCACAACACAGAATTGTTTAAAATCATGAAAGAGGCCTACGGTTTTTGACTAATTGTTCGTGATGAAGTCATCACTTACGAACGATGAAAATTGAACCTATCTCCCCTCCCCCTTGATGGGGGAGGGTGAGGGTGGGGGTGGCCCTCTCCCACCAGGGGAGAGGGGGAATATCGGTTTTATTTTATGGGTAGACAAAAAAATAATTGATAGAAGCAAAAGGAAAACCAATCGATGTTTAAGGGATTCATTTTTGATTTAGATGGAACGGTTTACCGAGGCGATTCACTCATCCCAGGAGCGGATAGGGTTATCCGTCTCCTCCGGGAGAAGGGAAAGAAGGTCGTCTTTCTCTCCAATAAACCTCTTCAGACCAGAGAAGATTATGCCTCCAAACTGACCCGGCTCGGAATTCTCACTCACCCTGATGAAGTGATCAACTCAACCTTTGTGATGACCAACTATCTCAAAAAGAATGCACCTCAAGCGAGCCTCTTTGTGGTAGGGGAGACTCCTTTCATAGAAGAATTGAAAAAGGCTGGTTTCAAAATCACCGAGGAGCCGAAAGAGATTGAATATGTGGTCGTGGCGTTTGATCGTACATTTGATTATAAAAAACTTAATATTGCCTTCCAGGCCATTAAGAAGTTTGGAGCCCATTTTGTTGCTACCAATCCTGACCGAACCTGTCCCGTAGAAGGGGGAGAGATCCCTGATTGCGCCGGGATGATCGCTGCTATTGAGGCAGTGACAGAAAAGAAAGTTGAGGTCGTCGTGGGTAAACCCTCTCCCATCATGATTCAAACTGTATTGGATGTGATGGGTTTAAGACCTGAAGATTGTATTCTCATTGGAGACCGTCTCGAGACAGACATCAAAATGGGTAGGGATTCCGGAATT
>JADDYB010000714.1_pt1 | contig 10628 bp, 10 predicted proteins | sample 8641941 | NCBI WGS metagenome assembly JADDYB01 (sample SAMN16275377, study PRJNA637457) | freshwater sediment metagenome | isolation source: Lake Kineret sediment | place: Israel: Lake Kineret | collected 2013 | reverse complement strand
CTTCTGTTTGTGCCTTTTTCAGCCCCTCTTTTCCATCATGGGCAACAGTCACTTCATAAGATCTACTTTCTAAAAGGAGCTTGGTAGCCTCCGTAAAATCTTCGTCGTCATCTACCAGTAAGATTTTCTTTTTTGCCATCTTTTTCTCCTTAATCCTTGCCTTCTTTCTTGAGGACTTTTTCTATACGTTCTAATAATACAGTATGCTCAATGGGTTTCTCTACATAATCGGCAACGTCAAGTTGTACGCCTGTTTCTAATTCATAACGACGCTTGCTGGCATCTTCCCTTACACTGCTCAGAATGATAATGGGTATACGGGCATACTTTGCCCACCGGGGATCTTTCAATTCTTTGCACACTCCAAAACCATCCAGCCTTGGCATGAGGAGATCCAGAATCATCAAATCAGGGTTATCCACTTTAAGCTTGTTCAGGCCATCAATCCCATCTTGAGCAGTGACTACGTTATAGCCATTAGCCTCAAGGATGAGGCTGATAGCTTCTCGGATTTCCGGGTCATCATCAACAACCAATATTTTCGCATTCATCATTTTCCTCCTTATACCCTGAACTTACTAAGGTTCTCATAATTGAAAAAACATTTACCGGAAAATCTCCTTACCCCTCTTTACCAAAGAGGGGGATTATTCCTCCCTTTGGCAAAGGGAGGTTAGGAGGGATTTTATTATAATCATGTTAATCCTATTATGGGAACATTAGTAATACAGAAAACTCATCTTTCTATTTAAACTATTACAGTATAGGTCTTGGAAGCAAACCAGCCCTCTCTGCAATAACTGGGACTATATCTTCCCATGCCACAGCCATGATATGGATGCCATGGATACCATCTATCTCTTTAATTTGCTCGATAATCTCCAGAGTTATCTTTACCCCTTCTTCCTTGACATCTTTGGCATCCTCCAAGCGGGTAACAATCTCATTCGGCACACTCACTCCTGAAACATTATCCCTCATATAGCGCGCCATTCCCACGGACTTTATCGGTATTACTCCCGCAAGAATATGAACCTGTTTATCCAATCCCTGATCTCTTACCATCTCCATCCACCTGGCAAATTTACCTACATCATAAACAGCCTGGGTTTGAATAAAGTCAGCGCCCGCTTGCACCTTCTTGGCAAGCCTTATAACCCTGTATTCAAAAGGATCGGCAAAGGGGTTTTCGACTGCGCCAATAAACAGGGGAACCTCCCCGGAGATATTTTCCCCGCAGAGAAATTTCTTTTCATCCCTCATGGTCTTGACGGTTTTCACCAACTGTATGGAATCAATGTCATAGACATTCTTCGCCGTAGGATGATTGCCGAACTTCTGATGGTCACCTGAAAGACAGAGCAAATTTCGAATTCCCAGAGCAACGGCGCCCAGGATGTCGCTCTGGATAGCGATCCGGTTGCGATCCCTGACCACCATCTGCATTACAGGATCAATACCCATCCTGATCAGTATGACGCATCCGCTTAAACTCGACATACGGACGATGGCCGTCTGATTGTCCGTTACGTTCAGAGCATCACAGTAAGATTTGAGGATGTCACCCTTCTTCTGAATGACCGAGGCAGAGGTACCCTTCGGAGGACCTACCTCAGCGGTTACGGCAAAATGACCCGCTTCCAGTACCTTTTCCAGATTGCTTCCGCTTTTCATAATGTCTCCCCCCTACGATTCCTTCCCCTCTTCAGCTATATGTTCCAATACTACCCGACGAGGGCCTCCGTATAATCCGGTTGACCAGTCCTTGGGAAGCATAATCTCGGATAGCTTTTCCAGAGTACCCAGCTTCTTCATCCTCTCCACAATCAGGTACCATGCGCAATCCACGTCCTGGCTTATCTCGCATTTACCGTCACTTGTTCCGCCGCATGGTCCATTCATGATGGATTTTGAACAGCGGGCTACAGGACATATCCCGCCGGTCAGGTGTAGAATGCAGCCTCCGCATCCCGCGCAGAGTTCCTTAAATATACCGGCTTTTTCAACAGCTCCGAAGAACTCCGTGTTAATCCCCGGATATGCCGGAGTATCTCCTGTTCTTTCCGATAGAAAATTCACGCCGACTCCGCAGGCCAGAGAGAGCACCACATCAGACGCCCTCAGTTCATCCGCCACATGCTCAAAGAATTCAGGTTCGCACTGCCTTTCGATCGCAGCATGTTTGACCTCCATGCTTATGTCTTCCTGTACTGCCTTCATCCTTATCAGGGAAGCAAGAATCTCCGCTTCCTTGCCCCCACCTGCATGACAGATTGCTACACACGTATTACAACCGAAGACCAGAACCTTCTTGAAGCTCTTGATCATCTCCCAAATTTCTTCAAATGGTTTCTGCCTACCAACAATCATTGCTATCCGTTCCTTTTCATCCCGTTTCGCCTGCATACCGCGAGCCGGACAGGAGAAGGGCCGAGCTTAAGAATTCTTTCGGTGAATTCGGTACAGATCTCCGCCCACCTTGGTCCCATTGCCGCTGACAGGTTATACATTTCCAGGCGCGCAGGATCAATGCCCACCTTGGCTAATAGATTTTTTGTATACGTAACTCTTCTTGCTGCGTAAGTATTACCTTCCAGGTAATGACATTGCCCTTGCAGTCACCCTGCTACAAAAACTCCGTCCACACCCTTCTCGAATGCATGCAGGATATGGATGTAGTCCAGCTTCCCTGTACAGGGGAGCCTGACAACCTTTACACTCGCCGGATAGGAGAGCCTCATAACTCCGGCCAGGTCTGCAGCCGCGAAGGCACAGTAATGACATGCAAAGGCGAGGATATTCGGTTCCCAGTCAGATGGTGTTTCGTGAGGTTTCTCTATGGAAGGAACCTCTTCCTGCACTCCCGCCTCTGCGACTTTAACCATTACTCATTCTCCCCTTTTCTCCTAAATAAAATAATCTTATCCCACAGTCTCACATTCCACTGCAGCGTCTATCATGGCCAGAATCTGGTCATCACGGAAGCTGTTTACCTGAAAAGCCTTGGCCGGACAAATGCCGGCACAGATCCCGCATCCATGACATTTGACCTCGTTATGAGCGACTTTGCCTTCCTCATCAATATAAGGCGAATCAAACGGGCATACCCTGAAGCAGCTCAGGCAGGACATACACAGGTCTTTTCTCTGCTTGGCGATGATCCCTGAAACGGATAGACGATCTTTAGAGAGAACAACGCCGGCACGGCCTGCTGCGGCCAATGACTGACTAATGGTTTCGTCAAGGTTCTTGGGCGCATGAGCCAGCCCCGAGACAAAAATGCCCTCGCTCGGGAAGTCAACCGGACGAAGTTTCACGTGTGCCTCCAGGAAATAGCCGTCTGGGTTACGGGTTATCTTATACATTTCACCAACCCTGTCGGTTGTCGGGTGCGGTCTGAGCCCGGTCGAAAGGACCAGCCACTCTGTATCCAGCACTATGTCCTTGTTCAACATGTAGTCCCAGGTCTTTATCCTGAGCCTGTCACCTTCTGCTCTCTCGACTACAGGTTTTTTATCCACATCATAGCGTACAAAGATCACGCCTAAATCGCGTGCTTGCTTATAATAATCTTCACGCAGTCCATACGTTCTGATGTCTCTATAAAGTATGACCACCTGCGCTCCAGGGTTCCCCTGCTTAATGGCGATTGCGTTCTTGATTGCATCCTGGCAGCATATGCGTGAGCAGTACTGGTTCGGTTCTTCACGGGACCCCACGCACTGGATCATAACAAAGCGCTCACCAAATTTCGGCTTCTCGCCCATAGCAAGCTTCTTTTCGAGTTCCCGCTGGGTAATAACATGGCCGCTTTTTTTATAGAGATATTCAGCCGGCTCATGTTCCACACCGCCGGTGGCCAGTATTATCGCTCCATGTTCTATTTTGGTTCCGTCAGTAAGGGTGGTTTTAAAGTTGCCCACAAAGCCTTCGGTCCTCTTGACCTCAACGCCGGTATATACCTTGATACGCTTATGAACCTGTGCTATCCTTGATTTCAGGAATTCCTGGACATCATTTCCTTCAAGTGTATGGTAAAGGTTTCTCAAAAGGCCGCCCAGCTCTTTCTCCCTCTCCACGATACAGACCTGGAAGCCCTGGTCAGCCATTGAGAGTGCTGCGGTCATCCCTGCGATTCCCCCTCCGATGACCATGGCTGCTGGTGTAACTCCCACGGTATCGGTCTTGAGAGGTTCGAGGAGCCTGGCCTTTGCTATTGCCATTTTTACAATCTTGATTGCCTTCTTTGTTGCCTCTTCTTTGTGTCCCATGTGGCACCAGGAGCACTGCTCACGTATATCAGCAAGATCGAACAGATACTTGTTCAGACCGGCGTCGCGAATAGTATCCTGAAACAGGGGCTCATGCGTCCTTGGAGTACAGGAAGCCACCACCACCCGGTTTAAGTTCTTTCCCCTGACTGTCTGTTTTAACATTTCCTGGCTATCCTGTGCGCAGGCATAAATCGTGTTGGTAACATAGACAACTCCGGGCAGGTCTTTTACCGCTTCAACTACCTTATCGATTTCCACAGTCGAAGATATATTGATCCCGCAGTGACAAACGAAAACACCGATCCTCGGTTCTTCTCCTGTCAAATCCCTTTCCGGGGGAAGCTCCTTTGTAACCGTCTCTGTTCCGCGGGCGTCACCAAGCAATGCCATAACTTCGCCGGCCACAGCGCTCCCCTGCATCACAGTTTCCGGTATATCTTTTGGTCCCTGATAGGTTCCTGTAACAAAAATCCCATTCCGTGAAGTCCGAACTGGTTTGAGCGGAGACGTTTTTGCAAAACGATATGAGTTCGTCTCGATCCCGAAAGTCTCTGCAAATTGCACCGCGTCTTTATGAGGCTCAAGACCGGCAGAAAGAACCACCATGTCAAAAGCTTCGTCAATGAGCTTTCCATCGTCTGCTGCATAACGAAGAAGCAAATCGCCCGTGCCCGGCTCTTCGCGAACTGCAGAAATCATAGCGCGCTGATACCTTACACCATACTTATTTTTAGCACGTTCAACATACTTGTCGAAATCTTTCCCAAAGGCACGCATTTCCATAAAGAAGATTGTAGTCTCTATTTCTGAATCGTGCTCTCTTGAGATAATCGCCTGCTTTGTTGCATACATGCAGCAGACCGAGGAACACCATGGATTTGCATTATGAGCGTCCCTGGAACCCACACACTGAATCCAGGCAATTTTTTTTGGATGGTTCCCGTCAAAGGGCCTTTTCACTTCGCCCTTATAGGGGCCCGACGCAGAGAGAATACGTTCGAACTGGATTGCCGTAACAACATTTTTCCATCTGCCAAGGCCGAACTCTCCCCTGACTTTTGCATCATACCGGTCCAAACCCGGACAGAGAATGATCGCGCCCACATGCAAATCGATCTCTTCGCCCTTATCTTCAAAGTTGATAGCTCCAGCCTTACAAGCCTTTTGGCAAAGGCGGCAACGGCCTTTTGCAAAATAAAGGCAATTACCTTTATCAATAGCCCTTGTGTTAGGCACAGCTTGGGGAAAAAGTGAATAAATAGCCTTACGCACTGTGAGCCCCTGCTCGAACTCACTTGATACTCTCTTTGGACATTTTACTTCGCAGTCTCCACAACCAGTACATTTATCAGGATCTACATAACGCGGAGCACGCTTTACCCTGACATTAAAATCCCCTGCCTCACCCTCAACCGATACCACCTCAGCCAATGAATGGATATCAATGTTCAGATGTCTGCCAACCTCCACCATCTTTGGAGAGACCATACACATAGAGCAGTCGCCTGTGGGGAAGGTTTTATCAAGCATTACCATGGTCCCGCCGATTGACGGATCCTTTTGAACCATGTGAACTTTAAACCCACCGTCAGCAAGGTCAAGCGCTGCCTGCATTCCTCCGATACCGCTGCCGACGATCAGGACGGAGCCTTTCTTTGTATAAGCAATCTTTCTATTCATACAATTTCAGTCCTTTACAAGAGTCCAAGCGCATCTATAAAATGCCTGTCTATCTGCATCTCTTGGGGAGTAAATCCCATGGCAATCCCAACAAGCTCTGTAATAAAAAAAACAGGCAACTTTCTCTGGATTCCATACCTTTCACAGACCTCGTTTTGATACATATCAATGTTCATCTGGCACATCGGACAGGTAGTAACAAGGCAGTTGGCACCCCTTGCAAGAGCATCCTTTATTATTTGGGACATAAGAAACAAAGATGTGTCAGTGTCATTTACTGCAGCTGAAGCTCCACAACAGTCTGTTTTGTAGCTCCAGTCAAGGGGCTCTGCTCCGAGAGCCTTGCACACAGTCTCCATGCCCTGAGGATTTTCAATGTTCTCAGAGATTTTTACATCACAGGGAAATCTTGTTAAAAGACACCCATAATAGCATGCAGGCTTGAGACCTTCCAATCTTCTTATCAACTTTTCCGCAATCTCGCCTGAATTTACTTTGGACACAAGAAGATCGAGGATACTTGATATTCTTATCTTCCCCTCGACCTTTTTAGAGAGTTCTGAGTTTATTCTATTCTTAAGTTCAGAATCTTCAGACAGTATTCTTTGTGAGACCAAAGTGCGGTTGTAACAGGATGAACAGGGAATAAGCATCTCTGAAAGACCGCTCGCATCTGCAATACCAAGATTACGGGCGGGAAGTGCGATAGCCAGAAAGTCATCAGTCTTGCCTGCTGATGTTGCACCACAACAGTTCCAGTCCTCAATCTCTTTCAACTCTAGCCCCAGTTGCTTGAGTACTTTCCTGCACTGGACATCATAAAGCTCTGAAGAAGCATGGAGTGAACATCCGGGATAATATGCTATTTGCAAATCTCAGCCTCCAGCCTCATCAGCGGCCTTCTTATACAGTCGCTTAATTTCTGAGAGTCTCTTAATTCTGCTCAAGCGGAAATGCATCCGTTTCTTCTTTATCATTGAGATTCCCAGTTTTGCATAACCTCTCATTTGACCAGCTACGGCCTTCCATCCCCCGCCATGCTTTAACGCTCTTTTCGCATTCTGCATCTCATACAAACCCATGAACTCAAGCTCGTTGACACGGCCGAAGTGAGAGGTCGATTTTAGAAATGCATCATGAAATGCTGCAACCTTTGGCAAAAGTGGTTCGATATGGCCTTCCTTGGATATCTGCTTTAGTGTTTCATTGATTCTTGCAGTCTGTATGTTGTTAGGGCAACGCGTACCGCAGGTATAACAGGCAACACACTTCCAGACAAGAAGGTTGTTCAGGACTTCTTCCCTTTCACCGAATATGATCATCCTGATCAAACGGTCGGGAGTGACTCCCGTCTCGTTCCCTACGGGACAACCTGCTGCGCATCGCCGGCACTGGTAACAGGCAAGAACGTTCTGACCTGATCTGTCTGTTACTTCTTGTATCAAGGGTTGTGAGAGCTCAGGCTGGAATTGAAGAACTGACGGTGACACGCATAATTCTTTCATTATAATTTGAATATCTATAGTATTTAAATATATATCTATATTTAATTATAGCATATATTTCTTCGACTCTACCTTATCCCTGCATGCATCTTCGCTGACTGGACGGTGTTTTTCATCAGCATGACTATCGTCATCGGACCGACTCCACCCGGCACAGGGGTTATCGCTTTTGCCTTTTCCTTCACTCCGTCGAAGTCAACATCACCGACTAATCCTGTCTCGAGCCGGTTAACCCCGACATCAATGACTACAACACCCTCCTTCACCATGTCGGCTGTTATTGTCTTTGGCTTGCCTGCCGCCACGATAAGGATATCCGCCCTTTTCGTATGAAACACCATATCCTTCGTACCGGTATGGCATATCGTAACTGTGGCGTTCGCGCCTTTTCTGTCCTTCTGAATCAGCATGTTTGCAATCGGTTTCCCGACAATATTACTCCTTCCGACAACAACGACTTCTGCACCGTCCGTCTCGATACCGGTTCTCATTAATAACTCCTGTATTCCGTGGGGAGTGCAGGGAAGAAAATCAGGCACACCAAGCATGAGCTTTCCAACATTCACCGGATGAAATGCATCCACATCTTTTTGCGGGTCTATTGCATATAGAACCTTTGTCTCGTGGATATGTTTGGGGAGAGGAAGCTGAACCAGGATACCATGAATCTTTGAATCCTTGTTTAATTTTTCTATCAGAGCCAGTAAATCTGCATCGGTAGTATCTGCAGACAGATCAATGCGTTCAGAATAAATACCAAGCTCCTTGCATGCTTTTTCCTTTGCTCCGACATACACTTTTGATGCCTCGTCTTCGCCAACAAGAATTGTAGCAAGTCCAGGTATTATATTATTATTTATCAATAGATTACTTATTTCATCTTTAAGTTCTTGTTTAATTTGTTTGGCGATTTCCGACCCCTTGATAAGTATAGCCATCTTTCCTCCTTTCTGAAGGGACTACGTGGTAAGGTTATAGGATTTTGTATTATATTTTACTTTAGCAATACATACACAACTGATTATTACTAAACTATTTTTTTATTAGCTCAAGTAATTCATCCCGTGTTGACTGCTTCGTTCTGAATATCCCCCGGACAGCTGAGGTGACGGTTCTTGTACCCGGTTTCTTCATGCCTCTCATACTGATGCACAGATGTTCAGCGTCAATAATAACCATGGCACCTTTTGGTTTCAGTCTATGCATAATCATATCAACAAGCTGTGTCGTCAGCCTTTCCTGAACCTGTAGTCTTTTGGCAAGGACATCAACCGCTTTTACCAATTCACTCAGGCCAACAATCTTGCCGCCTGACGGGATATAGGCGACATGCGCTTTGCCTATGAAGGGAATAAGATGATGCTCGCATACGGAATAGAAAGGGATATCCTTGAGAAGTACCATTTCATCATGGCTTTCTCCTTCTATGGAATTCAGAAGTTCCTCGGTAGGGGTCTCGATCCCTGAAAATATCTCCTGATACATCCGGGCAACCCGCTCAGGGGTGTCCCTCAGGCCTGCCCTCTCGAGATCTTCTCCAATTCCCTCCAGAATCAGCCGTACGCCTTTCTCGATTTTCTTTACATCCATAATCTTAATGGGATTGTATCACGGGGTATTCTTGTCTGTCAAAAAAACAGGGTTCAGGGATTCAAGGGTTCAAGTGCTATGGATACTGCTCACGACAGTCGTATCACCCTCTTATCAGTGACAATCATATCAACCCTCACATCATGCTTTTCTGCAGGGATTGAATCCATAAGCTGCTCATCGTATGCGAGGGCAATGATCTGTATGTTCCTGGTTCTCTGAGACAGCAAACCGTCATAATATCCAGCTCCGTATCCAAGGCGGTTTCCCGACAGGTCGAACGCTGCACCAGGTATAATCGCAAGATCGGCATCGTCAATGACTGCACATCGTTCATCAGAAAGGTTTGGTTCTGGTATGCCCATATATCCGGGAGCCAGTTCATTCATGTTTTTTATCTCATACAGGGTAAGCACAGAATTTTTTATATCCACTTTAGGAAGAAGAACCTTTTTCCCCATTGCAAGTGACTCCCGGATCAGGCTGAGTGTCTCGACTTCAGATCTAAACGAAGCATAGAGAAGCACTTTTTTTGCAACATTGAATTCGGGCAGGGAGAAGAGGGTTCCCCTGATATGCAGGTCTTTTTGAGCTCTTATATCTAAAGGTATCTGATCTCGTATTTTCAATATTTTATTTCGTATCCCTTTTTTCATTCGAAATTTTTATTCAGTAATCTCCCCCTCCCCCTCTTTAGAAAAGAGGGGATAAATTTCATTGATTTCAAAAGCATATTTAAATCCCCCTTTTCTAAAGGGGGACTGAGGGGGATTACTAATTTTTAACATATCAATACAAGAATTTTTTGCATCATCCTTGAACCCTTGGACCCTCGAATCCTTTCTTCACCTTTTCCCAATTATCAACACTACTGCATAGATAAGATATAATCCACCACCGAAGAGCATGGTATATGGTGAGATGCGCTTTCTCACGATCAGTTCGATCAGCACAATGAGCGTCGACAGAAGTGCGATAACAGCAGAGAAAAAAGCCATACCAGTCAGCTTCCAGTCCGTGAATAATAATCCGACAGAAACCGGGAAGGTGGACTGGAAAACCATTGCACCGGTTATGTTTCCGATCGCGAGGGTGTCACGCCCTTTCCATGTCCATGTCACGCTGTTGAACTTCTCCGGCAGCTCCGTTGCGATGGGCGCAAGAATGAGGGCAAAAAGAAGCGGGTTCATACCAAACCGCAGCGAAACGTGTTCGAGACTCGACACAAATGTGTAAGCACCGGTGATCATCACGCCAAGAGCACCGAGCACCTGAATAAGAATCAGCGCGATATGAGGCGTGTCTGACTGTGAAAGGCCCGTCTTCCGGTATAGCCTCCAGAGATACATGTCCTCCGAGTGCTCGATCTGTGCACTTTCTTCCCTCACTGTCCGGTACACATATATCATATAGCCGACAACGAGAACAACGGCGATGAAAGGAGCAAGCGACCTTCCGGCAAGCGATGGGAGAAATACCGCGAGAGAATACATGGCAAGGAAAAAAAGGATATCCCGTCTCGTAGTATGGGCCTCCACATTGATCTCGAATTTCCTCCGTTTCCGCAGATAGGCTAAAA
>JADDYB010000713.1_pt1 | contig 10634 bp, 11 predicted proteins | sample 8641941 | NCBI WGS metagenome assembly JADDYB01 (sample SAMN16275377, study PRJNA637457) | freshwater sediment metagenome | isolation source: Lake Kineret sediment | place: Israel: Lake Kineret | collected 2013 | reverse complement strand
CGGTAAAGGGGCGAACCTGTGTGAGATGGCTAACATGGGGCTCAGGGTGCCCCCCGGGTTCACCATAACCACCAAGACGTGTATGGAGTTCTTCGAGGCGAAAGGACAGTTCCCTGATGGACTATGGGACGAGATAATCGACCACGTAAAGGGCGTCGAGAAGAGAACCGGCAAAAAGTTCGGGGACCCGAAGAACCCGCTGCTCATCTCGGTGCGCAGCGGGGCCCCGATATCTATGCCCGGCATGATGGACACGGTCCTCAACCTGGGCCTCAACGACGATGTGGCCAAGGGACTCGCCAAGCTGTCAGGTGACGAGCGCTTCGTACTCGACGCCTACAGGCGCTTCATCACCATGTTCGCAGACGTCGTTATGCACGCAAAGAGGCAGAAGTTCGACGAGGTCTATGATAAGGAGAAGAAGCAGGAGAAGGTCAAGTCGGACACCGACCTCAGCGTCAAGGGGCTCAGGAACGTGGTGGATGAGCAGAAGAAGCTGTTCAAGAAAGAAGTGGGCCGCGAGTTCCCCTTAGACCCCTATGAGCAGCTGAAGCTGGCCGTGGGAGCCGTCTTCAACAGCTGGAACACCGAGAGGGCCAGGACGTACAGGAAGATCGAGAGCATCCCAGATGAGATGGGGACCGCCTGCAACATCCAGACAATGGTGTTCGGCAACCTTGGCTGGGACAGCGGCAGCGGCGTCCTGTTCACCCGTGACCCGAGCAGCGGCGAGAAGAAGGTCTTCGGCGAACTCCTGTTCAATGCCCAGGGAGAGGACGTGGTGGCAGGCATCAGGACCCCCGTCAACCTAGACGACCTGAAGGTGCAGCACCCCAAGATACACACCGAGCTCGTGGGTATAGTCGAGAAGCTGGAGAAGCACTACAAGGACATGCAGGACGTGGAGTTCACCATAGAGCGCGGAGTCCTATACATGCTCCAGACCCGCAGCGCCAAGAGGACCGCCAAGGCCGCAGTCAATTGCGCCGTGGACATGGTGCATGAGGGCCTCATCGACGAGAAGGAGGCCATAATGAGGGTGGAGCCCAAGCAGATCGAGCTGCTGCTACACAAGAGCATCGACCCCAGCGCCAACGTGAAGGCCATCGCCAAAGGTCTCCCCGCGTCGCCGGGTGCGGCCACTGGACAGGTCGTGTTCGTGCCCAAGGAGGCCGAGGAGTGGAAGGCAGCCGGCAAGAAGGTCATACTTGTGCGCCCGGAGACCACCCCCGAGGACATCGCCGGCATGGTGGCAGCTGAGGGCGTGCTCACAAGCCGCGGAGGCATGACCAGCCACGCCGCCATCGTCGCCAGAGGCATAGGGAAGCCCGCTATAGTGGGCTGCGAGGCCCTCCACATCGACCTGGACAAGGAGGAGTTCACGGCCGGGGACGCCCTAGTCAAGAAAGGCGATATCATCACCATCGACGGGTTGACGGCCGAGATCTACGTGGGCGAGGTGCCCTTCATCGAGCCCAAGATAGGCGGCGAGGTGGAGGTGGTTCTCAAGTGGGCAGACAAGTACAGGAGACTGGGCGTATGGGCCAACGCCAACGACGAGGCCGACGCAATCAAGGCCAACGACAACGGGGCAGAGGGCATCGGCCTGGCCAGGACCGAACGCATGTTCCTTGGAGTGGAGCGCGTCGCACTGGTCCGCGAGATGATCATGGCCGACACCGTGGCGGAGAGGCAGACGGCTCTGGACAAGCTCAAGCCCCTGCAGAGGGACGACTTCACAGGCCTGCTGAGGGCCATGAACGGGAAACCCGTCCAGATCAGGCTCCTAGACCCGCCGCTCCACGAGTTCATGCCCCACGAGGCAGAGATGCTGACCAAGATATACGAGATGGAGAAGGCAGGAGCCACCGAGAGGGAGCTTGAGGAGCAGAGGGTGATCCTCTCCAAGGTGCGGAGGATACAGGAGGCCAACCCCATGATCGGGCTCAGGGCCTGCAGGGTGGGTATACTCTACCCCGAGATATATGAGACCCAGGCGATGGCCATCTTCGAGGCGGCCTCAGAGCTGAAGAAGCAGGGCTACGACCCCAGGCCGGAGATAATGATACCCGGCACCATCACGTGGAGGGAGCTGGCCTACCTCAAGCCCTACGTGGTGAAGGCCCACGAGGCGGTCTCCAAGGAGTACGGCTTCAAGATTCCGTACAAGTACGGCACCATGATAGAGATGCCCAGAGCCGCGCTCACGGCCGACGAGATGGCCAAGGAGTGCGAGTTCTTCAGCTTCGGCACCAACGACCTCACTCAGACGGGCTTGGGCCTCAGCAGGGACGACGCCCAGGGCACATTCCTGCCCATATATGTGGAGAAGAAGATATTGACACAGGACCCCTTCCAGACCCTTGACAAGAAGGGTGTGGGCGCACTCGTGAAGACCTGCGTCCAGCTGGCGCGCCCCGCCAACCCAAAGATAAAGATAGGGATCTGCGGCGAGCACGGGGGCGACCCGGAGAGCATCTACTTCTTCCATGAGGCTGGGCTCGACTACGTGAGCTGCAGCCCCTTCAGGATACCCGTGGCGAGGCTGGCGGCCGCCAGGATCGCCATAGAGACCGAGAGGAAGAAGTAGCCTCGAGAGCCCGCAGCCCATCGACGGGCCCCACATTTTATACGTCCAAACGCCTAGACAGGGGTATGACTAAACTAAACCATATAGGCGTGTACGTCAAGGACCTTGACAGCAGCATAAAGTTCTACAAGGGCCTCTTCGGGTTCGCTGTGGTCAACCAGTTCACCAGCGGTGAAGCAAAGATCGCCATGCTCGACATAGGCGGTGGCCTCCTGGAGCTGGTTCAGAGGCCGGGGAGCCCGGGGACACCGCCCCAGGGCAACTGGAGCCACGTAGCCCTCCACGAGCCGGATTTCGACAAGAGGGTGGCGAAGCTGGAGAAGATGGGCGTGGAGCTCAGGAAGGTGACCAGGGACAACGGCGAGAAGCTCTGCTTCTTCAGGGACCCCGATGGCCACATGGTTGAGCTCATGGAGAAGGGCTTCTAGTAGACCAGGTCCGCGGGGACGCCCCGCCTGTCCAGCATCTTCTTTACCTTTCCCTTCAAAGCGTCGTAGTAGGGGCTACCCTCCGCGGAGGCCTCCTTGAACCTGGGCAGCAGGTCAGGGTAGTGGTCCTCCAAGGTCTCCCTTATGGGGCCCCAGTTCCCGGCCTTTATGTTGAGCCTGTCCACGATGACCCTGCCCACTCTGTCGGCGAGGATGTTCAGCAGCTCCTCAAGCCGGTCCTCTGAGAGATACGGCAGCAGAGGCCCCAGGAACGCGTAGGTTTCTATCCCCTGATCGCTGTAGGTCTTCAGGGCGTCCAGCCTCTCCTGGACGGTGGAGGCGGCGGGCTCAAACACCCTCCTCACCCGGTCGTCCATGGAGGTCAGGGTGAGGCCCACCTCGGCCTGGTCGAGCCTGCTGAGGACATCCAGGTCCCTGACCACGAGCGACGACTTGGTGAGCACCTCCACGGGGTGGTCATGCTCCGCGAGGACCTGAAGCAGGCTCCTGGTGAGCCCTGTCTTCCTCTCAATTGGCTGGTACGCGTCCGTGACGCTGGAGAACAGTATGACGCCTGGCGGCTTGAAGCCCGCCTCCTTCCTCATGCAGTCAAGGGCGTTCCTCTTCACGTCCACGAAGCTGCCCCACCGCTCACCGGGGTGGTACCACCTGGTCATGAACCTGGCGTAGCAGTAGACGCAGCCGTGGCCGCACCCCACGTAGGGGTTCACCGCGTAGTCCACGCCCTTGATGCCGCTGCGGTTGATGATGCTCTTGCAGGCGGCCTCCCCGACTCGCACAAGGTACCCCGCGTACGGGCGCCCTATATGTTTAGCTGAGGCGCCTCGCCCACTTCAGGGGAATCTATATATTAAGCGCCGAAAGGCATGAATGTGTGATCGGGGTTAAACCCCGGCTCGGAATGATGAACATGAAAATAGTTGTTATCTACGACAGCAAGACGGGCAACACCGAGAAGATGGCTAAGGCGATAGCCGAGGGAGCAGGCAAGGCTGCCAAAGTGGAGCTGAAGAAGATCGGTGAGGCTTTTCCCCTCACGGTTATGGCCGAGGCCGACGGCGTAGCCATCGGGTCTCCAGTCTACTACGCTGACGTATCCAACGAGATGAAGGACTTCCTTGAACACGTCGAGGGCTACATAAAGGCCAAGAAGCAGAAGATAAACGGCAAACCAGCCGCGGTCTTCGGCAGCTACGGCTACGACGGCGCATGGATCATGGAGGAGCGCCTCAAGGAAAGGGTCAAGGCCCTGGGCTACCAGCCCATGGACGACGTACTGGTCATGGTGGACTCAGACATCAAGTTCAACGTCAAGAGTCTGGACAAGGCCAGGGAGTTCGGCAAAAAGTTCGCCGAGTCCCTGTAAACCTCCTCTTTATCCCCAAGTTTTACGGTACCTTTAAACAGGTCACCCTGAATCGTTCTGCGTAGTGAACCGGATGGATGAATCAGACGTGTACAGCCATGAGGCCTTAGAGGCCCACAGGGCAGGCGAGATATTCATCCATCACGTAGAAGAGGCCGGGATAGGGCACTCCACTGGGATAGACGTGGAGGAACTGCAGGAAGCCCAGGGCCGAGCCCGCACGCTGAGCGAGTACCTGCATAACGTCGTGGAAGCGGTCAAGAAGCTTGAGGGGGAGTGGGCCCACCGCGTCACCCTCCACGGCTTGGACCTGTGTGCACGCGAGTGGCTTGACGGAGAGCGCGAAGGGGAGGCGGCAGCGGCCGTCGGCGACTTCATCTCGGAGCTCAACAGGCTGCGGTTCAACGTATCGCTGTCTCTGAACGAGGAGAACCGTTCATACGGTTTCTCCAGGGCACTCTCCGACCAGCTTGAGGCCCACGCCGCCCTGGGGAGGATGGTGCCCGCGATAGTGTACAATGTGACCGACGATACCAACCTAGCGGAGGAGCCTCACAGGAGATATGTCTCGCACGCCTACAGGTACGGCAACGTGGAGTTCATAGGTACCCTGAGAGAGCTGGGCGGGCAGAGCCTCACAGGGTACGTGCTGGGCGACCCGCGTAACAGCGGCAGGCTGGGAGTGGTCACCCTGAACCTGCCCAGAATCGGGTACGAGGCCAGAAACGAGGAGGACTTCTACGACCGCCTCGGGGCATTAACGCAGCTGACCGTGGAGGCCCTCGAACAGAAGAGAAGGGCAGTGGAGGAGTCCATCGAAGACGGGCGCCTGCCATACACCGGGCAGCTGCAGGGCTCCCTCCAGGGCCACCACTCAGCCATAGCTGTAGCGGGCCTGAACGAGGCCCTGGTGAACCTTATAAACGCTGGGGTTGACCACGTGGCAGGGAAGGCTGTCACATACAAGGTGCTAGAGTTCCTGAGGGACCAGGTGATCGAGGCCCAAGAAATCCACAGGCACCCCTACTCGCTTGAGGCCTATCCCTCTGCGGAGGCCGGGGCATTCTTCGCCGACGAAGATCGAAGGCTACACAGCGACACATTCACGCAGGGAGAGGCTGCCCCATACTACACGGCGGCGTCCGAGCTGCCACCGAGCCACGGGGACGACTTGTGGCAAGCCCTGGAGCACCAGAAGCGTCTACAGATCATCTACAGCGGGGGGACTATATTGGAGGCCCACCTGAGGTCGGGCGTCCCCTACAGGGACGAGTGCGGGCTGCTCGTCAAGAGGATTATACAGCAAGGATTCGCGGATGTGAAGGTCTCACCGGTGTTCAGCCTGTGCCCCGTGCACGGGTACATCTACGGTGGGGCCGAGGTATGCCCGACCTGCGGCCAGGACGCGAGGGTCCACGTGTGGGTGGACGGCCAGGCGCGGCCACTGGACACGTTAAACGAGGGACTGAAGGAGGCGCACAAGCAACGAGTGTTCCACGACGTCAAGGCTATGTGAGGACAGACCTCCCCATAGTTGGGCAGAGGAAGCTCAGCCTCAGCGACTACCCTGGCTGCCTCTCAGCGTCCGTCACGGTCCCGGGATGCAACTTCAGGTGCCCCTTCTGCCCCAGGCAGGACCTCGTACACCACCACATACCCATGCCCAAGACGCCCCTGTCGGAGCTGCTGGAGACCCTCTGGCCAAGGGTGGGGTTCCTGGACGCGGTCAGCGTCACAGGCGGGGAGCCCCTGCTCCACAGGGGCCTGGCGGACTTCCTAAGCGAGCTCAAGCACATGGGCTACAGGACTAAGCTGGACACCAACGCATCCAAGCCCAGGGCGCTCAAGTACCTGATCGAGAGAAGACTAGTGGACTACTTCAGTGTGAAGATCATGGCGCCCCTGGAAAGGTACATGGAGGTCACGAGGTACAGGATCAAGCCTGAGACCATGCGCCAGTCCATCCAGATCATACGCAGAAGCAGTGCACGGCACGAGTTCAGGTTCACGCCTGTGCCGGGGATACACGACGGGAACGACGTGCTGGTCATTGCCTCGACTCTGGCGGGGTCGAGGAAGATGGTCATAGGGGCCTTCAGGCCCAACGAGAGCATGGGGCGCGAGTACAGGGACGTGGAGTCCTTCAGTGCCGGCGAGCTGGACCAGTTCAGGGATTTGGTCGCACCCTACTTCGCCGAGGTACAGGTAGAGTACCCGTGACCGTGTAAAAAATTCTGGACCTAAATGTATGTTATCTTATATACGTTCCTCGGAGCGAGTAAATGTTAAAAAAAGGGTGTATACTGTGAGTCTACTCGCCACTGAGGATGGATAATACCTTCTCGGCTGCCCACTTAACATATTCCTCGCAGTGGATCTCCCCACGGACCTTCATCTCATCGTAGCGCGCCTTACCCTCGGGAGTCCTAGTGTTGACGCCCAGTAAGCCGTAGCAGTTCACGTTGCCCCACTTCTCCTCAAAGGCCTTGTGGAAGACCTGGGTCAGAGCCCTCATCCTGTCCCTCTTCTGCTTGAACTCATCGGGGCTCTCATCGCCCTCGGTGCCCATGAGAAGGCCGAAGACCATGGCGGCGCCGGTCACAGCTCCGCAGGCTGAGCCCCAGCCGGCGACGCCTCCGCCGAAGTTGGATGCGACCCTCATCACGGGGGAGCTGAGTCCGGGGAGCGGATGCTCCTCGTCCACCCTTATCAGGGTGCTCTCACAGCAGTTGAACCTCAGTCCCTTTTGCTCGATCATGGGCAGTAGAGGGCTTGTGGCCTAGAAAAGCTGTTTGGTCACCCGAAGAATATTATGAGGCCGGTCTCTATGAGGGCCGCCACTATCAGCATTGGTACGATCCTCATTATGAACACGTTGAGGCTGTCCAATACGTACCTCTGGAGCCCCTCCCGGCGCCTCAGCTTGTTGATGATCTTGTAGCCAAGGCCCACTCCCATGGCCACGCTCAGGGTTATCGCCGGTATCTCTATCACTCCGTGGGGTAGGAGCGTCATGAGGACGAAGCCCAGGCCAAGCTCCGAGGCGGCGGAGTAGGACACCCACCCAACGAAAAAGCCGTTCAGAGCTATGAACAGGAGAGGTGGGACGCCTACCAGCACGCCTGAGACGAGGAATATGAAGCACGCTATCACGTTGTTGGTGAGGATGGCCGAGAACAGTTCGAGGTCTGTCGACTCGCTGGGGTCAGGGATGTTGCCTAGGACTCCCTCGAAGACCGAGGCAGGTATCTCGTCACCCATGGAGTACCCCATGAATATGCTGAACGTGAAGAGGAAGAGGCTTAGGGCGAAGATGGGGCCAAGAGACTTCACGTAGTCCTTCTGCGTCCCGAAGAGGAACCCCAAGACCCCGGACGGCTTAAATTCACTCAGATCATTTCTCCTCCAGTTCCTTAACCCTAACAGCCGCAGCCTTGATATCCCTTTCTAGGACCGTCTTTCGGCCCTCCTTGGAGGCGTTCTCCACCGCGCACTCCGCGAGCCTGGCCCCGTAGAGGCCCACCATGCGCCTCATCTCCTCCGCGGCGTCAGGGCTTATCCTGAGGTCCCCAGCCTTCTTCAGGAGCCTCCTTATAGGGGCCACTGTGAACTCCTCAGCCAACTCGTATCTTGGAGCACCCCAACATGATATAACGTTTTTCTGAATGCACAGAGGGTAAAGTGTAAATAGAGCAGACTACCGTTGTCAAGTCAGGTTATCGAGTTGCCTAAAGTCACGGTTGACCTGGACATGTGTGAGGGCGCGGGCGTCTGCGCCCAGGTATGCCCCATGAACGTCTACGACATGGTGGAGATCAGGGGAGAATCTAAGGCCAAGCCCACAAGGGCCGACGACTGCATAATGTGCATGGCGTGCGTAAACGGGTGCCCGGCCAGCGCTATAACTGTAGAGGACGAGTAGCGGCACACCATTTTAGGAACCCATATTTGAGAGCCCGTCTTTTTCAAAGAGATATGAGACCCCGTCCACTCTGTTATCTGCTGCCTATCCTTGTATTAGTCACAACCGTTCCTCAGGCATATGCCAGCGAAATAAAAGTCACCTGTGAGATTACCCCAACACCCGTACACAGCCAGGTAACGGCCTATGAGAGCTACGTCTTCAACGTAACCATGGAAAATCTGGGCGTAACCGTGAAACCGGGTGAACCCGTGGATGAGTCGGGCCAAGTCAAGTACACTGGAAGAGTCGTCGTCTCACTGAGACTCACCATTAGGGGACGGGGCAGCTACGACTTCGGAGAATCTTCAACCGGCTACACAACGCAAACGCTGGAGGAAGTGGAATTTAATGCTCCGACCACAATGCCTGGAAACGGAACCAGAGCCTACGTCTCATTCAACCACACCTTCACCAAGGATGCTTACGAATATGGTTTGAAGCCCTACGAGGATGTGGAGGTGACCGCGAAGGCAGCCGCATACTACGAGGTGTACGACCAGACAACTGGCCCAACAGCGCCCTTCAGAGGACCTGAGATAGCCGCGTCCACGGCAGTATACTACCTCATAGATGAGACCAAGATCGGATACATCGAGGGAAAGCTCATGGACATGGCCAACGAGGTGGGGGCCCTTAGCGGGCTCATTAGACCCGAGTACGTGAACACGGGGCTCTACGTGGGTATGCTGGAGGAGATGAACTCCAGCCTCAGGGACAGCGACTACACGTCGGCTCTAAAAATTTACCAGAGATACGATGAGAAGTATAGGCTCAACCTGATAAGCAGCCTGACGAGGGAGGCGAGCACCTCCCGGCAGAGAGCGGAGACCATAGCAGAGCTGGAGAGGCGGGTGCAGCTGCTGGAGCTTGAGCTGGAGAACAACGTCAACCTGCTGGAGCTTGAGATAGATCAACTTCAGGCCAGGTACGCCACTCTGTCACAGACATACCAATTGAAGCAGGCGGAGCTTGAGGAAGCGAAACAGAGCCTGACCACGGCGATAACCGCCGTGTTCGTCGCATCCATCGCTTTCTTCTTCCTGGGCAGGAGATCAGCGACCAGCAACATCTTTGAGCGTAGACCAACTGAAACTGAGGTGAGAGATGATGTTGCACCTGGTGTTCGTTGAGGCGGCGCTTGAGCTGGCGCCAGCCGAGATACTCGGACACCCCTCCGTGAGGAGGAACGCCAAGAGGCGCGACAGGCGGCCCGAGGAGACCCTCCTGGACAGGAGCCTCCACCACTACGCCATGGACAGGTTGCAGGACAGCGAGAGGAGGGGCCGCCCAGACATCATCCACTTCTGCTTGCTGGAGGCCATGGGGTCACCCCTGAACAGGTCGGGGCTCCTCAGGGTCTGGGTCAGCACCATCGGCGGCCAGGTTATTGAGGTGGACCCCTCCACGCGCCCTCCTAAGGACTATAACAGGTTCAAGAGCTTGATGGAGCAGCTGCTGCTGGGCGGCAGGACCCCGCCCAGCGGCGAGCCGCCTCTGCTGACGCTGAAGGACCTGAGCCTGAAGGGGCTCGTGGAGGAGCTTAAACCCAGCAGGGTCGTGGCCCTCACCAGCCACGGCAAGTCCGGCAGCTTCGAGTCCCTGGGCAGAAGCCTGTCCGCAGAAGCCAGCCCCATGGCCTTCGTCGGAGCATACCCAGCCGGGGCCATGGGTCCGGAGACCACGTCCCTGGCGGAGGAGAAGGTGTGCGTGTACCCCGAGTCACTGGAGGCCTGGACGGTCACGTCACGGCTCATATACGAGGTGGAGAGGAGCTCAGGGGTTTACAAGCAAGCCGACGAGCTCGACTAGGTCGTGGACCGTGTCCCGCCCAGCCGTCTCCTTCGACCTGTCCAGGTGGTAGGCCCTGACGCCAAGATTTCTAGCCGCCCTGTAGTCGAACTCGGGGTGGTCCCCGACGTGAACCATCTCGCTAGGTCGCACGCCCAGCGAGCCTATGATCAGTCTGTAGAAGCCGGCGTCCTTCTTCACCGTGCCGAAGTCACTGGGCGCCGAGTAGACGTGGGTGAAGTAATGGCCCACGGCGTCCACCTGGAGGTCCAGGAACTCCCTTATGGTGTTGGATGAGACTATCATGGGGTAGACACCGCTAAGCCTCTCAAGGGCCTCGGCGGCGTCGGGGTACACCGTAATAAGGCCTGCGCGCGCGTGCATGAGCTTGCGCCAGTCGGCTTCCAGCCCGAACCTCCTGAACCAGTAGTCTACATCGTACCACTCACGCCTCCTATCGCCCACCGTGCCATACTT
>JADDYB010000712.1_pt1 | contig 10635 bp, 9 predicted proteins | sample 8641941 | NCBI WGS metagenome assembly JADDYB01 (sample SAMN16275377, study PRJNA637457) | freshwater sediment metagenome | isolation source: Lake Kineret sediment | place: Israel: Lake Kineret | collected 2013 | reverse complement strand
CCTCACCGCGCTCGGCTTCTCGTGGCCGCCGCTCTTCCTCTTCGCACCCTTGGCACTGCTGGCGCTGGCAGCGCCGCTGGCGCAGGCCGCGCTGGCCGCGGCGCGGGCGACGTTCCCGGCGCCGGCACGCGGTGCCGGCGAGCGCTGGCAGCGCTACGCGCTGGTCTTCTTCATGCACCTGCAGCAGCCGATCGCCCGCCTGATCGGCCGCCGCCGGCACGGCTTGACGCCATGGCGGCGGCGCGGCGCGGTTTCAAGCGGCGGGCCGCCGCCGACGCAGGTGTGGAGCGAGACTTGGCGCGCCCCCGAGGCGTGGGTCGAGGCCTTCGAGTCGGCGCTGCGTGCCGGCGGGTTCGTCGTTCGGCGCGGCGGCGCCACCGACCCCTGGGATCTCGAGGTGCACGGCGGCCTGCAAGGCTCGCTGCGGGCGCGCTTCGCGGTCGAGGAACACGGGGCAGGCAGACAACTCGTGCGGCTGCATGCCGAGGAACACGTCTCGGCAACCTCACGCATCGCGACCTGGGGCGCCGCGGGTCTTGCGCTCGCGGCCGCACTGTCGGGAGGCTGGGCTGCGGCGGCAGCGCTGGCGGCGGCCGCCGCGACACTCGCCTGGCGCACGCGGAAAGATCAGGGGCACGCGCGCGATGCTTGGAGTGCTGCGTGCCAGCGCGTTTCCGCTGAATACGGGCCACGAACGACCGCCGCAAGTTTGGCGGCCGCGCAGGAGCGCCCTGCATGACGACGATGCCGGCCGGCCGCCTGTTGCAGCGGATGTTCGCCCACCTGCGGCCTTTCCGCCTGCCGCTGGTGCTGGTCGTCGTCGTCGATCTGCTCGCCATCCCGATCACGCTGCTGACACCGCTGCCGCTGGCGATCGCGGTCGATCACGCAGTGACCGGCAAGCCCCTGCCCGGCTGGGCGTCGGCTTGGTTGCCGGCGGCCGTGACCGGCTCGCCGACCGGTGCGCTGGCGCTGGCGGTCTTGCTCGTGCTGCTGATCGCGTTGCTCGGGCAATTGCAGCGCAATGGTGCCTGGCTGCTGCAGTCGTGGGTCGGCGAGCGGGTGGTGCTGGCCTTTCGCGCCGAGCTGTTCCGCCAGGTGCAGCGCCTGTCGCTGACCTATCACGACGCCCGGGGCACCAGCGACTCGCTGTACCGCATCCAGTACGACGCGGCGGCGATCCAGTGGATCGCTGTCTATGGCCTAGCGCCGCTGCTCACCGCGGCAGGCACGCTGGTGGGCATGTTCGCCGTGCTGCTGTCGCTGGATGCGGCGCTGGCCTTGATCGCGCTGTCGGTCGCTCCGATGCTGGTGCTGCTGACGCAACGCTTCGGCCGCAGCGTTCGCGCGCGCTGGCACGTGCAGAAGGAGATCGAGAGCTCGGTCAACTCGGTGCTGCAGGAGGTGCTGACCGGCCTGCGCGTGGTCAAGGCCTTCGGTCAGGAACGGCGCGAGGAAGCGCGCTATCTCGATCGTGCCGGCCGCGAGGTGCGCGCCAACCTGGCCGTCGTCCGCGCACAGGCCACCTTCTACACATTGACTGCGATGGTGATCGCCGGCGGAACCGCGGCGGCGCTGTGGGTCGGCGTGCGCAACGTGCAGGCGGGCGCGCTGACGCTCGGCGGGCTGACGCTCGTGATGGCCTACCTGGCGCAGCTGTACGGGCCGCTGGAGGGACTGACCCACAAGGTGAGCGAGTTGCAGGGCTCGTTCGCCGGCGCCGAACGCGCCTTCGCCCTGCTCGACGAGACGGTCGACGTCGCCGACCGGCCCGGCGCGCGGCCCCTCGAAGACGCGCGCGGCCACATCGAGCTGCGCGACGTCGGCTTCGCCTATGCACCCGACGCCCCGGTGCTGCGCGGCGCCAGCGTGATCGTCCCCGCCGGCACGAGGGTGGGTATCGTCGGTCGCACCGGCGCGGGCAAGACCACGCTGGTCAACCTGCTGACCCGTTTCCACGACCCGGATGAGGGCGCCCTGCTGCTCGACGGCGTCGACATGCGCGACTGGAAGCTGGAGGACCTGCGGCGCCAGTTCGCCATCGTGCTGCAGGAGCCGGTGCTGTTCTCGACCACGATCGCCGAGAACATCGCCTACGGCCGGCCCGAGGCAAGCGCGGAGGAGATCGCCGCCGCGGCGCGCGCCGCCAACGCGCACGAGTTCATCGAGGCGCTGCCCGACGGCTACCGGACGCAGGTCGGCGAGCGCGGCATGATGCTCTCCGGCGGCCAGCGCCAGCGGGTGGCGCTGGCGCGCGCTTTCCTGAAGGACGCGCCGATCCTGATCCTCGACGAGCCGACCAGTTCGGTCGACCTGAAGACCGAGGCGGCGATCATCGAGGCGATGGAGCGGCTGATGGCGGGCCGCACGACGTTCATCGTCGCCCACCGGCTCGACACGCTGCGCCACTGCGACGTGATTTATGCGGTGCAGGACGGTCGGCTCGTGCCGACAACGCTCGAGAGGTCGGTGCCGCTGCTCTCCAATCGGGGCCTCGCCATGGGGTCGCCCGTTGCCGAGGAGATGGAGTCGGCACAGTGAAAGGCCTCCGCGTGGTCGTTCTCGGCACCATGGGCGCCGATCCCTATGCCGGCATGGCGTGGATGCACATGCAGATCGCCACCGGCCTGCAGCGCATCGGCTGCGACGTCCACTACCTCGAGACCACTTCGGCGTGGCCCTACGACCCGACGCAGGGCATGCGCGTGGCCAACGCCACCTACCCGACCGCGCACCTGGCGCGGACGACGGCAAGGTTCGGACTCGGCGAGCGATGGGCCTACCGTTGCAGCTGGTCGGACGGTCGCTGGCTGGGTCCCGCCGCTGGACAGGCCGACATGCTGCTGAAGACGGCCGACATCGTGCTGAACATCTCCGGCTCCACCTCGCTGAAGGAGGACTTCCTGAGCTGTTCGCGGCTGGTGTACCTCGGCACCGACCCCGTCGGCGACGAGCTGCTCTACGCCGCCGGCGACGCGCGGCGAACGGCGATGATCGACGAACACCAGGACGTCGTGACCTACGGCGAGAACATCGGCACGCCGCGCAGCCCGTTGCCGCCCCTGCCGCGGCTGCGCGCGCACACGCGCCAGCCCGTGCTCATGGACATGTGGGAAGGCGGTCCCGACAGCCCGCCGATGCGCGACCTCTTCACCACCGTCGGCAACTGGCGACAGGATGGGCAGGACGTCGTGTTCGAGGGCAGGCCCCTGCGCTGGAGCAAGCACCACGAGTTCCTCAAGTTCGTCGAGGTGCCGCGCCTGGCCCGCCGCAGCGTCGAACTGGCCACCAACCTCGGCGACCCGCGCGCCCAGCCGGCGCCGGAACCGTCGCCGGCGGATGTCGACCCGAACGAGATCCGCGGCGCTGAAAGCCTGGACAGCCGCCACGGCCGGCTGCTGCTCGACAACGGCTGGCGGCTGGCAGACGGCCCGGCGCTGTCGCTCGATCCGTGGAAGTACCGCGATTACATCCTGTCGTCAAAGGCCGAGTTCAGCGTCGCCCGCGAGTTCAACGTGCTGCCACGCAGCGGCTGGTTCAGCGAGCGCAGCGCGTGCTATCTCGCCGCGGGGCGGCCGGTGGTCACGCAGGACACCGGCTTCTCCGATGCGCTGCCCACCGGCGAAGGGTTGTTCGCCTTCACCACCGTGGAGGAAGCGGTCGCGGCGATTCGCGCGATCGACGGCGACTATGCACGCCACGCGCGGGCGGCCCGGCAGATCGCCCGGGACTGGTTCAGCGCGGAGGTCGTGCTGCCCAGGCTGCTTGCCGACCTGGGCTTCTGAGCATGCGCTATCTGATCGTCAACGCCGACGACTTCGGCCTCTCGCCAGGGGTGAACGCCGGCATCGTGCAGGCGCACGAGCACGGCATCGTCACCAGCGCCAGCCTGATGGTGCGGCAGCCGGCGGCCGAGGCTGCGGCCGCTTATGCGCGCGGTCGGCCGGCTCTCGGCCTCGGCCTGCATGTCGATCTGGGTGAATGGGCGTTTCGTAACGGCCAGTGGTTCGCTCTGTACGAGCGCGTGCCGCCCGACGACGCCAGCGCGGTCGAGGCGGAGGTGCGCGGCCAGCTCGAGCGGTTCCGTACCCTGGTGGGTCGCGATCCCGACCACCTGGATTCGCACCAGCACGTTCATCAGCGCGAGCCGGTCGCGAGCATCGTCGCCGCGTTGGCCCGCTCACTACGCTTGCCGCTGCGAGGTGACGGCAGCGCACGTTACGTCGGCGACTTCTACGGCCAAGACGAAGAAGGTACGCCGTATCCAGAATGCGTGAGCGTCGACCTGCTGCTGCGGCTTGTCGACGCCCTGCCCCCGGGCTACACAGAACTCAGCTGCCACCCGGGTCGTGTGGTTGCTGGCGAAGCGCTCGGAGGAACAACGTACCGACTCGAGCGCAACCTGGAACTTGCCGCACTATGCGATGCGCGGGTCCGCGAACTGATCGAATGCCGCGGCATCAGGCTGTGCAGCTACGCACAGATGGACCAGGACCCAGGACTGCCTTGATGAATGCTTCGTCACGTCTGCGCGTCATCGTGCTTGGCTACATCGTCCGCGGGCCGCTCGGCGGCCTCGCTTGGCACCACCTGCAATACGCGATGGGGCTCGCTGACCTAGGTCACGACGTATGGTTCATCGAGGATAGCGAGGACTATGCCTCGTGCTACGACCCATCGCAGCAGATGATGGGCACTGATCCCAGCTACGGACTTCGCTTCGCGCAGTTGGCCTTCGACAGAGTGGGCCTCGGAGATCGTTGGGCATACCATGACGCGCACGCGCCATGCTGGCTCGGCCCAGCGGCCGGCCGCGCGCTCGACTTGTGCCGCTCAGCCGATGTGATGCTGAACGTCTCGGGCGTCAATCCAGTCCGGCCCTGGCTCCAGGACATCCCGGCGCGCGTGATGATCGACACCGACCCTGCGTTCACGCAGATCGACTTCCTGAGCAACTCCGACAAGCATCAGCTTGCCGAGGCACACAACGCCTTCTTCACATTCGGCGAGTCCTTCGGCCAAGCGGACTGCCTCATCCCAGATGACGGCCGCCGCTGGCACCCTACCCGGCAGCCTGTATCGCTGCGCGCATGGCCGGTCACGCCTGGGCCGACCGATGGATTATTCACCACCGTGATGCTGTGGGATACGTACGAGCGGCGTGAGTGGAAGGGCCGGCACTTCGGAATGAAGGCAGAGGAGATGGAGAAGGTCTTCGATCTGCCCAGTCGCTGTGGCCGCCGATTCGAACTGGCGATGGGTGGCGTCAACGCGCCGACCGATCGACTGCTCGGCGCGGGATGGCGGCTCCGCAACCCGCTCGAAGTAACGCGGGACCCATGGACCTACCAGGAGTACATCCGTGGTGCAAAGGCGGAGTTCAGCGTAGCCAAGCATGGATTCGTGAGCAGTGCGAGCGGCTGGTTCAGTGAGCGCAGCGCGTGCTATCTCGCGAGCGGCCGACCGGTGATCGTTCAGGACACGGGCTTCAGCCGCCATCTCCCCACCGGCGAGGGCCTGCTCGCGTTCACCTCTCTAAACGACGCGGTCGCATGCGTAGAGGCTGTCGACGCCCACTACCGTCAGCATTGCCATGCCGCGCGAGAGATCGCCGGGCAGCACTTCGACGCCCGAACCGTCCTCTCGGATCTGCTTCAGACCGCCTTCGCGGACATAGTGCAGCCTTGACCAAAGAGAAGAGCATCGACGCTCGAGCCCGTCAGTACTTCGACGAGCTATGGGCCTGCGGCGACCCGTGGGACCTGGAGACAAGCGGATTTGAGCGCGCCAAGTACGACGCGCAGCTTGCGCTGATCGACGCCGACGAGCGCCGCTACGGCCGCGCCCTGGAGATCGGCTGCGCGGCCGGCGCATTCACGCGGCGGCTGGCGACGCGCTGCGAATCGGTCGTCGCACTGGACATCGCCGAGCCCGCCATCGCGCTCGCACGCTCCCGCACCTGGGCAACCAACATCGACTACCGGGTCGGCAACATCATGCAGTGGGATGCCGAGCTGGACGGCGACTGGGACCTCGTCGTGCTGGCCGAGACCGTCTGCTACCTAGGTTGGCTGTATCCCTTTTTCGACGTCGCCTGGCTGGCACACCGCCTCCACGAAGGGACCCGACCTGGCGGCCGGCTGCTGCTCGCGAACACCTGCGGCGGAGTCGACGACTACCTGCTGCGCCCCTGGATCATCCGGACCTACCACGATCTGTTCCGCAATGCCGGCTTCGTGGTGCAGCACGACACGGTGTTCCGCGGCATCAAGAACGGCGCGGACATCGAGGCGTTGATCACACTGCTCGAGCGGAAGGCATGAGCGGATCACCGCCAACTTCGCAGCGGTCGAACGTGCAAGGCAGCCGGATGCGGTTTCTTGGCGCACGACCACACCGTCTTTGTCCTGCGGGATCGCAGTCGGCACTACGATGCGCCGCAAAGGCTGCCTCATGGCCACGCTGCGGGCGCTTCGGAATCTCGCCTCGTGTCCGAGTCAGAGGTTGGGTCGCCCGTGATCGGCCCGTGCCGAAGTCCTTGGCAGTCCAACCTCCGTTGCCGCCGAAACAAGTGCCCTACCAAATGGGCAAGCCAGCGCCGAACGCCTTGTAGTTACCCGCACAACCTGTCGCGTCCTCTGCGACCAACGTCGCGAGAAGCTTCGACGCGCTGCCTTCGTCATCGATTCGACGCACTCGTTTCGCGCGGCCGTCGTACACATGCAGGGACGCGTAGGAATGGACCGCGTCACCACTGCGCAAGCCGTCCCTCTCCGCAACCATCCAAGGTCGAAGCACGTCGCCACGAAGCGTCGGGTCGCGATACATGAGGCGCACCGCTCCCGTCACATCCCAGTCCGTTTCGAAGACGATTCCCGGACCCACCCAAGAGCACAGACCATGCAGCAGTATTGAACTACCGCCCGGAGGGTGCGGCCAAGCCGCCCTTATTCCCTCCACGATTTGCGTCTGCTCACGCGAGGCCACGAGCCAAAAAGTGGCAATGGTATTGATCAGCAGAGTGCCGCAGCCGCAAATCACAGCAACTGCGCCGCAGAATGTCGCCCCGGAAGGCGGCCGCCGAGCTGACGCGGTCACAAGGCTCACACTTGAGACCAGGAAGAGCGCGACGCATACCGAAGCCGCAATGGCGACACGGTTGTTTATCCCGGTATTGACTCGGAAGAAGTCGTAGAAATATGCATAACTCATCCCGGCGGCAACAACACTGCAACTGGCGATAACCAGCAGCATGGGCACCGAAGCGGTCCTCTCGAAACCAACCGCTGCGACTTTCCTCAAGTACAACCATACAAATGCCGCCGTAATTGCCGAGACAATAAGAGCCGGCCAGTCAAAGTACTCTCGGTAGATCACCTGAAGAATGTGGGGCAAGTTGGCGCCGTACGCGTTGAAGGTGAGTTCGACCGACGCAGACAACGCATCGCCCAGCAACCAGTAGCCGATCGACCCCGCTCGGTTAGTTACGGACTTCTTGAAAACAACGACCAATCCAATCAGCAACGGCAAGCCGAGATAGAGCGACGCGAGATCCCCGGAGCGCAAGGGGAGTGCCTTCGCGGACCTCGACAAACGGAACTGCTTGACCGCAATGACTGCTAGGCCAAGAACGAACAATGGGAGAAAGACCTCGTAGGCGAGCGCACTTCCAATCAACCCCAGAGCAGCCGCCGCCATCCAAACCAAGCGCATGGTTCGTACGGCGGTCAACTGCCGCACACAGGCATACAGACCAAAGAAATACAAGGCCATACTGAGATTTGCCTGAAAAGCCGCATACCAGAAGCGGTCGCTCGAATAGTGAGGTAGCGCGCTGTAGACGAACACGACGGCTAAGGCGAAGAGACGACTCGCGCCGAGAGCTTGCAGTGCCAGGTAAAAGGCGCAAAGACCAGCCAAAAAAACCATCGCATTGACTACGTGATATCCAAGCGGGTTGAGACCGAATGCGTGATAAAGCGCGGCAAAGTAAATAACTTGCAGCGGCCGAGCCAGCACCCCCATATCCGCCGACTCCGCGACAAGCGGATCCGCACTGATGAGCGAACTGCTGAGGCCAACCAGGGATTGATCGTCGGAGAAAGCGAAGATGGACAGAATCTTCCAGTCGTCGCTGTAGAAACCCAGCTTCGGCAGGTACAGCGCAGAGGTGAGCGCGACCATGATTGCCAGCGCCGCGCAATCTTGAAGCCACGCGGGTCGCTGAGCGCCGGGCGTCCTTGCGGGTTGTGTCATCGGAGTGTTCGGGGCCGAAATCCAAGCGCGTGAACGGCAGAGACGGCATTCTGCCCTCTTGCCGCGATTGGGTTGCGATGCGGATTCGGCCGGCGAAGATGGAAGGCTTGGGGAGAACACGCAGCCGGGATCAGTTGCTTCTCGTAGATGCCGGACCGGTCGATAACCGGGGACTGGGCGGCATGCACGCGCGTTGGCTACGGGGGGCGTGCACGCCGGTGCAGCCGCGGCACCTGCTTTGCCGGTGATTGCCGGTCCGATTGCTTGTTGGTACCGCTTTCCCCATAATTCCCGACCAGAAGAGAAGGAGCGGGCCAAAGCAGGCCCGATCCGGCCGCCGGAGACAAGTTGGCCACCGATTGCATCCTCGAGACACGCGGTCTCGTCAAGGAGTTCAAGGGTTTCGTCGCGGTCAGCGACGTGAACCTGCGCGTGCAGCGCGGGCAGATCCACGCGCTGATCGGGCCCAACGGCGCCGGGAAGACGACGGTCTTCAACCTGCTGACCAAGTTCCTGATCCCCACCCGCGGCGCGATCCTCTTCAACGGCCACGACATCACTTTCGAGAAGCCGGCGCAGATCGCCCGCCGCGGCATCATCCGCTCGTTCCAGATCTCGGCGACTTTCCCGCACCTGACGGTGCTGGAAAACGTCCGCATCGCGCTGCAGCAGAAGGTTGGCAACACCTTCCGCTTCTGGCAGTCGGAGCGCTCGCTCGACGTGCTCAACGACCGCGCGCTCGAACTGCTCGACACGGTCGGACTGCGCGAGTTCGCCGACTACGTCACGGTCGAACTGCCCTACGGCCGCAAGCGCGCGCTGGAGATCGCCACCACGCTGGCGATGGAGCCCGAACTGATGCTGCTCGACGAACCCACGCAGGGCATGGGTCACGAGGACGTCGATCACGTCACGCAACTGATCAAGAAAGTCGCCACCAATCGCACGATCCTGATGGTCGAGCACAACATGAACGTGGTGGCCAAGATCGCCGACACGATCACCGTGCTGCAGCGTGGCCAGGTGATCGCCGAGGGACCTTACGAGGTCGTCTCGAAGAACCCGCAGGTTCTCGAGGCCTACATGGGCAGCGCCGAAGTCGAGTTGCAGGGCGCCCATGGATAAGGGGACAGAGTTCCTGCGGCTCACCGACGTGCACGCCTTCTACGGCGAGTCGCACATCCTGCACGGCGTCGACCTGACGGTGAACCGCGGCGAGGTGGTCACCCTGCTCGGCCGCAACGGCGCCGGCCGCACGACGACCCTGAAGGCGATCCTCGGCCTGGTCGGCAGGCGGTCCGGCTCGATCATGATCAACGGGCGCGAGGCGGTAAAGATGCCGCCGCACCGGATCGCCCAGCTCGGCATTGGCTACTGCCCCGAGGAACGCGGCATCTTTGCCAGCCTGTCGTGCGAGGAGAACCTGCTGCTGCCGCCGCCGGTCGGCAGCGGCGGCATGTCGCTCGACGAGATCTACGCGATGTTCCCCAACCTGAAGGAACGTCGCACGAGCCCCGGCATGCGGTTGTCCGGCGGCGAACAGCAGATGCTCGCGGTGGCGCGCATCCTGCGCACCGGGGCGAAGCTGCTGCTGCTCGACGAGATCTCCGAGGGGCTGGCGCCGGTGATCGTGCAGGCGCTGGCGCGCATGATCCGCATGCTGCGCGAGAAGGGCTTCACGGTGGTGATGGTCGAGCAGAACTTCCGCTTCGCCGCACCGCTGGCCGATCGCTTCTACGTGATGGAGCATGGCCGCATCGTCGAGACGTTCGCTGCGGCCGAACTGGAAACGAAGACGGACCTGTTGCACGAGTATCTGGGCGTCTAGCGGGCGCGCAGTTTTTTGGGCGAAAGCCGAACCAAGGAGGATTCATGAAACGGAAACTGATTTCAACGCTGGTGGGCGCTGCGCTCGCTGTGGGCGTCGGCGCAGCCAACGCACAGATCTCGGACGGCGTGATCAAGATTGGCGTGATGAGCGACATGTCGAGCCTGTATGCCGACATCGGCGGTCCGGGCTCGACTCTTGCGGCGAAGATGGCGGTCGAGGACTTCGGCGCGGCGAAGAAAGGCATGAAGGTCGAGGTCGTTTCGGCCGATCACCAGAACAAGGCCGACGTCGGCTCCAGCGTCGCGCGCCAGTGGTACGACGTCGACAAGGTCGACGCGATCTTCGATGTGCCGAACTCGGCCGTTGCGCTGGCCATCAACCAGCTGACGCGCGAGAAGGGCAAGGCGTTCATCGACTCCGGCGCGGCTTCCTCGGACCTGACCGGCAAGGCCTGTTCGCCGAACACGATCCACTGGACCTACGACACCTGGATGCTGGCCAACGGCACCGGCACCGCCATCGTCAAGACCGGCGGTGATTCGTGAGAA
>JADDYB010000711.1_pt1 | contig 10636 bp, 9 predicted proteins | sample 8641941 | NCBI WGS metagenome assembly JADDYB01 (sample SAMN16275377, study PRJNA637457) | freshwater sediment metagenome | isolation source: Lake Kineret sediment | place: Israel: Lake Kineret | collected 2013 | reverse complement strand
AGCAAGCATAACAGCATGGTGACAGTAAGAATTCTTTGTTTCATGGTTTCACCTCCATTAGACTCCTCAATACTCAACACTCATGAGGATCATCATGGTTATTTCTACTTTCTTATTTAAACGTTTGGCTCGCTATCCTGCATTGTCTTCTCAACTCACCGTCAAAATAATTCTCCTCTTAATCGTTCCTCAAGCCAGACTTTCCCTGTCTTCAGATTCACATTGAAATGCTTTGAAATCTTGTTTTTGGAGTCCTTGGACCACTCACCAGGAGGGCGAACAGGGTGGTGACGTGGTTACTCAAACAGAAGGTTTAGCTTTTGATAATACCTCCTACGAGATGATTTAACTCAGTTCAGATCTGCTTTAAGAAGCCGCATCCAAAGGAGGAATCAGGGCCGCACCCTAGGTGGAACCCGAGTGCCAGTATCCAGGCAGCCGTTCTATTGAGCTCATCAAAACAATAGTCCACCACCCCTGTGTAGGAATGGAAAACTCTCTTGCCACTCCTCATAGACCTTCTCTCCAGTTTGTGATAGTGTCTGGTGAATCCCTCTATTCTGCCAGTGACTTCAACGTCAGGTATGTTTTCTCCATTTCCGTATTCATTGACAAAGCGGATTAACCTGTTTCTGATTCCATTCAGTAAATTTGAGGGCTCTGGTGGGAATTCTTTCCCGGTGAATGGTGTTTTGAACCCAATTTTAACTTTCGTCATTTCAAAGGGCTTGACATCTTTGACGTCTGAGAGTGTGAGGTTCTTGAGAAAGATGGTCTCCCCATCGTAGACTGTCTTCTGTGAGAGACAGCATCCTATTTCTTTTATCTCGAACCTGTTTAACCCTTCATACCTTTGAGAGTACACTCCTCTCTTTCCTAAGAGGCTCATGGCAAGGATGACGTGGGGAGATACTTGGTGAAGTCTCCGAAAAAGAGGATTTCCAGAGTGAGGGTGGGTTCTTTTTCTATTTTCATTTGTTTTCCGAAGAAGGGAGGGATTATGATGATTGGTTTTGTGGGTGGGGCATGTCCTCTCACAGATTTTGTCTTTACATGGGTATAGTAGAAGAGACATTTATCGTGCAATTCACAGGATTGGCATTCTCTTCTTGAATCTGGGCAGATAGCTCTTCTCAGAGTTTGTCCGAATCCTCCCCTGAAGGCTGAGCCCATCCAGTAGGGGAAGATGGCAGGGGTGGTGAATTGGAGGTCGAGGTTGATTCTTGAGAGTTGGAGCATGAGATTCAGGGAAAGTGAGAAGTTGGATTTTATAAGGGTTGCGAGGGTGTGTTGTGGAGCGTGCCCTTCTTTATAAAGGGGGTGACGACTTTTCGATGGGCACGCGAGGGTGGTGGAAGGGGTTGTGGAAAAGTTTATAAAGCCATCTTACTGCCCAACCCCATCCCGTTTCAAAGGCGATACTCACAAAATGAGGATTGAAAGCTAACATACGTGATTTGCAGATGATGGCAGCAAAGAGATATCCATTATCACGTAGTGAGGGAGTCATGTCACCGTTTCAAAGGTGATACTCAGAAAATGAGGATTGAAAGTGAACATGTCGTCATCGTCACCGATGGCCACGAGATGTTTCAAAGGTGATACTCAGAAAATGAGGATTGAAAGTATTTTAACATTGTCTCTGTATAACTCGTGTTACCTTGTTTCAAAGGTGATACTCAGAAAATGAGGATTGAAAGTCTTCAAAAATGGGACGATAGCGGGTAGATTGGAAACGTTTCAAAGGTGATACTCAGAAAATGAGGATTGAAAGCTGTATATATTCGGACCTTGGACCTGTTGTATTTCCAGCACAAGCTTGAAGATGTTCCTCCCCTTTCCGGTCAATTCATACCATTCACGCCTGGGATTTCTTTTTTTTTGGTCCCTCCTGTTAAGTTGCAGCGTGCAAGCTGCAGACAGGTATGTTCGTTATACTGATACAACAATGTTATATCCTACTTAGTACCGGAACAGTATTTATACTTTTGCTTTGAAGATGAACGCAACTTTCCGCCATTTTGTCTATGTCAGCACTAGTATATGATGATTGAATGTGATATAATGCGAAAACTTTAAATAGACCACACTCTATCTTAGAAAGAGGTGCCTGACATGGATGCATCCGCATTTGGGAAGGTCTTCACGAAAAACAAAAACATCGTTTTTCGTGAGGAAATGAATTTCGGACTCCTTTTCAATATCGAAACTGGCAGGATCCACAAAATAAACCATACAGCAGTTGTCATTTGGAAATCCATTGACTCCAGAAGAACTGTTGCAGATGTTATCACTGAAGTGAAGGGAGAGTACGGTGAAATCGATACAATCCCTGCTGATGTATCAGAGTTCGTGTCGTTCCTCGAGAAGACTCAATACATTGAGGAGGTTTCTTCATGATCCCCAACATCCCCTCAGCACCCCTGAATGTGGAATGGGAGTTGACATTTCGATGCAACCAAAAATGTCTTTTCTGCTTTAACGCTGGACAATCTCCTGGTAATGAGCTGCATATCAACGGTGTAAGAAGGATCGTTGATGAATTGGAGCGTAACAACGTGTTTACTGTGACTCTCTCTGGAGGCGAACCGTTCCTCTATCCTGATATTGAGCTTCTCGTAGATTATCTCTCCAAGAAGAACCTCAGGATTAACATGCTCTCCAATGGTACTATGATCCCTGAAAATCTCATTCGCGTTTTCTCCCTTCATAAGAAATTCACTGTTCAACTCAGCGTTGAAGGGTTAATGGATACACATGATACTATCGTGGGACTCAAGGGTTCTTTTGACAAAGTAGTGGAGACAATGAATATGATGGGAGAATATAAGGCTCATTTTTTATGCGTTACCACCCTTATGTCAATGAACTACAGGGAATTACCTCGCATGTATGATTACTTTTCAGAAAAAGGTGTACGTAGCTGGAGAGTTATCACCCTTATTCCCTATGGGAATGCTCTTGTTCATGATTTGAGTCTGTCATTACCCGAATATAGGTGGGCGTATACGAGGCTCTGTGAGAAGCTTGAACAATCACCAGGAATTAATGTGGAAATAAGGTGTCCTACTGGTCTCCCCTTTACCAATCTCCCTCTAAAAGAGGATGAAAGGACCCAGTGGGTAGGTTGTTGTGGTGCAGTGTCATACCTGCAGATTACCCCCTCTGGGGATGTATACCCATGCTGTCTTCTAAGGGGAGAGAAATTCCTCTGTGGGAACCTGGTAGAGACTCCTCTTGCGGAGATCTGGCGAGCTCCTGCCATGCAATTCTTGCGCGATAACTACTACAACTTCACGGGGAAATGCACTTACTGTGCCTACGCTCATGTCTGTAGAGGAGGGTGCAAGGTTCTGTCGCATGCTATGTATGGTGATTTCAGAAAGCCTGACCCTCGCTGCCTCTATGATCCATCAACAGGCCTTACGCTTCCTGAATACTTTCAGGAAAAAAGAAAAATGAAAGGAGGTGATAAGAACGAAGGCGTATGAGAAACCCTTGATAGAAGATATTTGTACTGAGGACTCCGTGATGTTCACTCAGTGGGGCCATTCTCCACACTAGATTGAGGGATATCAATGAAAGTTTGTCTAGTCAATCCACCGTTGGTTACCCGAGGGGACCTTTACTATGTCCCCCTGGGTCTTTCTTATCTTGCTACGGTGCTGAGGGAGCATGGTTATGAAGTCATCATATCAGATTCTCAGTTCCAAGACAGGAAGGACGTACTAAAGCAGGCAGCCACTGCTGATGTGGTGGGCATTACCAGTATGACATTCAACTTCTTCGAGGCATTGAGAATGGTCTCTGATATAAAAAGGGTTAACCCTGCTACACAGATCGTTATGGGTGGAAACCATGTCACTTTTACCGATGTGGAAACTCTCCAGAACCATCCTTTCGTTGATGTCATCGTCAGAAACGAAGGAGAAGCAACAATGGTGGAACTGCTCCGTGCATTTTCAGGAGGTGATCTTTCAGAGGTGAAAGGAATTACCTACCGGGAAGGAGACACCATTAGAAGGAATCAAGAGAGGCCATTTATGAGAAACCTTGACAACTTTTCGTTTCCTGCACTAGACCTGCTGGATGCACAGCGGTATTACACAGCAGGAGGAATACCCCACATCATTTCAGCACGAGGATGTCCATATCGATGCATGTTTTGTTCCACTTCTTCAATGTGGGGGCATACGATTAGACTTCGCTCTCCCAAGAACGTTGTTGATGAGATTGAGCACCTTTTGGAAAAATACAAATTCAAAGAGCTAAATTTTGCTGATGACACATTTACTATTGTTCACAGTCATGTCATGGAAATCTGTGAGGAGATCATGAAGCGAGGGCTGGAAGTTGAGTGGGGATGCAACATTAGGGTTGATACCCTCAGTGAAGACCTCGTACAGACTATGAGAAAGGCTGGATGTAATGCTTTTTTCGTAGGTGTTGAATCTGGCAACCAGAAGACACTGGATTTCATGAAGAAGAAGACAACAATATCGCAGATAAGAAAGGCAGTAGAACTTGCAAAAAAAAACTCCATCAAGACAGCTCTTTCCTGTATATTGGGATTTCCCAATGAAACATATTCGGATGTCCAGAATACCATTGATTTTATGGTGAATCTAAAGGGAGACAGCTATCTGTTCAATTTCCTCCTGGTCTTCCCAGGAACGGAGCTCTACAGAAGAAGAAAAGAGTTGAACATCATGGAGATTGCAGATAACCCATGGGAAAGGCTAGGGAAGACACCTTTCCCCATTCCCACTGTTGAGACGGGGAACCTCAGCCTTCATCAACTCTGTCAGCTCTACCTTGAATCCGCTGGAAAATTACAGGTCGTCAAGGAGATAAAGGAAGTGGGAATATGATCTTAACGTATCCCATCAGGATGTACGTAGAAATTACCAATCAATGCAATTTCGCGTGCATTCACTGCTATCTTGGAGACCAGAGGACAGAGAGCCACATGTCTTTTGATCTTTTTTCGAAAGTAGTACGTGAGATGGAGGAAATGGGTGTTTTCGAGGTCATTCTTGGCGGTGGAGAACCTCTCATGCACCCCTCCCTTCATGCTATGCTGGAGTATCTCTCTACCCTTCGACTGTCATGTGCAGTCACGACGAATGGCTATTTTGTAGATACTCCTTTCATCGACGTTTTAGAGTCTATCAAGTTTAGAGGTTCTATTCAGGTGAGTATTCACGGAAGGTACCCAGAAACGCACAACAAGATAGTGAACCACCCCCTGGGATACCACCGGGCTATGGAGGCACTGCAGCAGCTCTTGTCTCACAGGATTGCTGTCACAGTAGCCGTTACAGCAACAACTCTAAACTATAAAGAAATACCTGCGCTGCTTGAGGATATGGAAGGTAGGGGCGTCACCTCCTTCAACATCATTTTTGTGGTGCCAGTTGGGCGGGCTACAGATTCCCTTGTACTGAAACCCCATGAAGAGAGAGAGATTCTAGAATACATCCAGAAGACAAAGTCCCGCTGTACGATTTTCACCGATTACAATCTCTCTTTTGAGTGGCTAACCTCTGTGAGGAAAAACCCGCTTTTTCAGTACTACTGTAGCTGTGGGGTAGCTCATGCCGCTCTTGATCCAGAGGGAAATGTTTTTCCTTGCTCGCTCTTGAAATTTCCCGAATTCCGGCTCGGTAATTGTGCTACAACCCACCTCAAGAAAATATTTACTCATCCTGAAACAACTATCATGAAAGAGCTCTACGGGACTTCTCCCTCCGAGTGTAAAGGATGCACCTATGAATACGTGTGTAAAGGTGGGTGCCGTGCAGTGGCCTACGTTCATGAGGGAACCCCTCTGGCGCGTGACACAAGGTGTCCCAAAAAGGTGGGTCTATGATTGCAGTACACAATCTCTGCAAAAAGTACAAAGACCAGGTAGCAGTGGATGACCTCACACTTTCTATTGACAGAGGAGAGATATTTGGATTTCTAGGACCGAACGGGGCAGGAAAGACCACCACGGTCCGCATGCTTACAACCCTCCTACAGCCTACCAAAGGCACTGCCGAAGTGTGTGGATATGACATTCTAAAGAACTCACAGAAAGTGCGTGAGAGCATTGCGGTGGTCGGGCAGAGAGTGAGACTCGATGTTGATCTAACCGTTGAAGAGAATCTGCGGTTTTATGCTGGGCTGTACCAGGTTAAGGATCGTCAGAGGATCACCCAGGCAGCCCAGGAGTTTGATCTTCTGCCACTCATGAAGAAGAAGGTTTCCACCTTGTCAGGCGGTCTCATGCGAAGAGTGGAGATTGCCAGATGCTTCCTTTCCTCTCCGCAGGCGCTTTTCTTGGACGAACCCACGACAGGATTGGACCCTAGGGCTCGCAAACAATTCCTGTGGAAGGTCAGGTCCCTGGTGAAGGAGAAGGGTATCACAGTCTTTATCACCACTCATATCCTCACCGAGGCCGAGACCCTGTGTGATCGCATCGGGTTGATAGATAAGGGGAAGATCGTACTCACTGGTACTGTAGCATCTCTCATGGAGTGCATTACCCCTATGATCATTGAACTGCACCTTAAAGTGCCCAGCCCATTAGTGGAAACCGCGTTTTGTGATGACATATACTTCGCGTATGAGGGTGATTACTTGCTTGAAACCCATGATACCTTCGACAGAGTCCGCGAGTTCTGTCTCTCTCACCAGATCGTCTACGAGAGTATTGTGCTGCGGAAAGCTAACCTTGAGGATATCTTCATCAAATACACAGGAGGGAGGTTGTAATGCAGGTAAGCTGGTTACTGCGGCGAGACCTGGTACTGTGGTTGAATCAATGGTTTACCCCAGCAGTGATCCTCCTTGAACTCGTGACCTATCTGGTGGTATTTGCCTTCATTTTGAATAACATGGTCCCCTCTGTGTTAGTTGAAGGACAGGAGGTATCTTATATATCGTTTCTCGTCCCGGGAATCCTGGTCATGAACTTCTTCATCACGAGCATCACTTCCGGACTGCTGATCTATATGGATAAAAGACTTGGAATTCTTGAGCTACTCCTGACTTCTCCTGTGTCAAGACAGAAAATTGTGGTGAGCAGGCTCATGAGTACAGCAGTGAAATGTCTCCTCGGAGCTGGGTTATTGCTTTTGATTGCTCACGGGCTGGGCGTGACCATGAAAGTAGACAGTTGGAGAGCATTGTACATCGCTCTGTGCTGTACTCTGTTCTCTGTCACAATGTCGGCTTTGTGCATTGTCTTGACTGTAAGGCTCAAAACTGATTACCTATTCAACGCAGTTACCAACGCTTTTAACCTCCCCCTCATCTTCACGAGCCCCCTCTTCTATCCATCTGAGTCGATGCCAGCACTCCTTCGGAAAATCTCGTACGTAAACCCTCTCACGTACGGGGTCAACACACTCCGCCCTGCACTATTGCTCGATCATGTGACCTATTTTGGGAAAGACTTCATCATAGTGGTTGGCATGACTGCGTTTCTTGTCATTTTGGCTGTCATCAGTTATGAGCAGGCCATGGAGGAAGTTCAGTGATACTCACCCTCTTATTAGGTGGAAGTACTTCCATTAGGTCAATCATTGCCGTTATAACGTTAACCATGGTCATAACCTACTATTTCGTCCCGAACACGAAACGAATGCTCTTCGCTCTATGACAACTTTCTATGAAATCCAGTTCATAAGAATGAATTTCCCCTTTGAACAGGAGTACCTGTACTTTCCTAAAGGTCACGAACCCCGGCTTCAACGAGGGTAACGACTCTCTTAATCAGGTTTGCTTTTTTGTAATTTCTGCAGAGGAAGAGTCACTGCCAGTTGTTCTTCTTCAGGTCCTAACACGATTGGCTCCACGTTATGACTCTCATTCACACCCCGCATGTACAGCTATTGTCCTCTCAGCTATGAATGTCAGCCGTCTCTGGATCTCTTCCTCCCTTATCATATGTCAAGCACAATGGATGGTACGTCCTTTTCACTCCCTTACAGTTTATATCAATCCTTTCAAAGAGTTTATAAAAGTTTTCAAATTCTATAAAACATGTTTCTATGAAACCAGGGAGAACTCACAGGTTAGGGTAGCGGAACCCTAACCCAACAAAATGAAGGATTATAATTATGGATTGACGTTGATTTATCCACTGAGTGTTGAACGCCTGCAGGACCTTTTTTACGAAAATTATCATAAATGGCTCAGAACTGCAACCCACCTTCACGCACCTTTCTGTCTGCCTTCTTCCACAACTCACCCCCCATCACCAGCAATACTCCTACTGCGACACAGAAGAGTGCAACCTCTACAGACAAAGGAAACATCAGCTCCGTCCCCAAAACGTAGTGCCTCATGCAGTCAATAACGTAGGTGGGAGGAAACAGCAGAGACACCAGCTGCAACGGGAAGGGGAGCATGGTCACGGGGAAGAAGATACCTGTGAGGAAGTAGGTGATCAGTATACTCAGCCAGCCCGATGCGCCCTCGATCTTGCCGTAGAGTAACCCAAGAGAGGTCAGAATGAAGTTGAACCCAACACATCCTAGCCACCCCGTGACAACGAGAAGAATGCTTATGCTATACACCTTCAATGACACACCCAACACCCACAAGTACACGGTCAACCCAATCAACCCGGGGGTCACGTATCGGATGAAGCACCAGACTCGTTCTGCTATTAACACCTTGAGCATGGACGTTCTGGAGGAGACGATCCAGTCATAGATGTCGTACTTGGCGTAATTCTTGGGCGTGTCAGTGCGGGCAAACATGGCAGTGACCAGGTAGCTACTTAAAAATCCAATGATGAAAAAGGCGTACTCAGGTGACGTTATGGAAGCTTCAGGCGACCTGAATTTCATCAACAAGATGATCGCAAACAATAACCCAACAGAATCCAGGTAGGAGCCAATGAAGTTGAGTTTCCACCTTCGCCAGTAGGCCATCTCAAAGACAAGCTCTGCAGTTATCATAGTTTCACCTCATTGTACACCCTGAGGTAGATGTCCTCCAATGACACCGGCCGCAGGGAGAAATCGGTATGAGGAAATTTCTTTTTCACCACATCGACCACGTCTGTGTTTGAGACGAGAAACCGGAGGGGATTCTTATGGACGAGGTCTGCATCACCCTTCAACAGAGAAATGACCTCTTCCTTTGTGCTGTTCTTGCAGAAAACTTCCAGTGAGTACTTCCCCCTATATTTCTCTTTCAATGACTTCACAGAGGTCTGCAAAAGTATGCGGCCAGAGCGGATGATGGCCACCGTGTCTGACAATCTCTCTGCCACATCCATGTCGTGTGTGGTAAGGAGTATAGTCCTCCCCTCTTTTCTTAGCTGTTCAATCATGGATAAAGTCTGTAGTTTTGCCTGCACGTCCAACCCTGAGGTGGGTTCATCCAAGAAGAGGACATCAGACTCGTGGATAATGCTTCGGATCAAGGCTGCCTTCTGCTGCATTCCTCCTGACAGATTCCTGAAAAGCTCATCTCTTTTCTCCCACAAAGAGTACTCCTTCAGGAGTTCAGCAGCCTTCGCCTCAAAAGCGTACCCTGTCACCCCATTCATGGCAGAGAAGAACTTCAGGTTGGACCACACGGTCCAGTCAAAGAAGATAGAGACGTGGGACTTCTGAGGAAGGTATCCAATGACTTTCCTGATCTCTTCAGGTTCTTTTGTCGTGTTGAACCCCAGGACAAAAGCCTCTCCTGAGGTGGGGAAAAGGACAGTGCACAGTATTTTGACTGTCGTAGTCTTACCAGCACCGTTCTCCCCAAGCAAAGAGAAAATGGTGGATTTCTGGCAGAGAAGGGTTATCTCGCTGATGGCAGGGGTGGTACTCCCAGGGTAGACTTTTGTGAGGTTGCGGGTTTCAATTGCGTACAAAGTGATCTTCCTCCAAAGCTGTGGGTTAATGTTATTGCAATTGTTTCCTCCGAAAACTCCAAGACCTTTCTGAGATCTCCTGCTATCAAGCACAGTGGACAGCACGTCATTTTCACTCCCTTACTGTCTATGTGAGTCCTCACAAAAAGTTTATAAAAGTTTTCAAATTTCCTAATCTGCGACATCATAGTGCAGATGTTACATTGATCTGTCTACATACGCATCGAGTTACGAAAATTCGGGAATTGACTATCTTCGTTGAGATTAACAGATATACACTGCCAAAATTCCCAAATTTTTCCATGAAATAGAAATATATACCACCAAGAAAACCAGCAGAAGAGGCGATAAGACGAAGTTGAAAGGACGGCCGTGGATTTCCCAGGGAGAAGGACCCGGTCCATGTTTTCAATAATTTTGGGTTTGCTGCATCTTGTGCAGACCACACGTTTGAATCTGGATAAGAAAGAAGTGGGCTGGAGCTGGAATCCTTCAAAGCTGTCCCGCACGACTTCTTGTTCCAGCTCCATTCACGACACTTCTGGGAGCAATAAGTAGAAAAGGAAGGGAAATATGGAGAATAAGAAAATGCAGTAAAGAAAGAAATTACGGAATAGAAACAACTTAATTCGCTTATTTCCCACACTGCCAGCGGGGTTGTCAAATCTTATGGTGGTGGAGGCTTTCTGTGAGTGGGTTGGTTGAAATCCTTTTTCTTGGGATTATACATTAATCTGGTAGTTACTAGATGTCTATTGTCTTATT
>JADDYB010000710.1_pt1 | contig 10638 bp, 21 predicted proteins | sample 8641941 | NCBI WGS metagenome assembly JADDYB01 (sample SAMN16275377, study PRJNA637457) | freshwater sediment metagenome | isolation source: Lake Kineret sediment | place: Israel: Lake Kineret | collected 2013 | reverse complement strand
TATCAAGTAAAGGATCAAACGCTGGTTTGGATGCTACATGGGACACTTCAACGGGGACAACTCGCATCAGCCACGCAATTACTGCTGGTCAATACGCGAAAGTGCTGCTTGATGAAGTACGCTTAAGCAATATCGTTCGTCCTACTGCTTGGCGGAAAGCTGAGTACTACGGCGGCTTAAACGGGCTGCTCACCTACGGTTCTGAGGAGGAGGTGCAGCCTCCCGTAGTAGGCGAGTTTTCCACTGTCGAAATTGTCTACCCCAACAAAGCCACTTTCTTCAATGTAACTGCCCGCTACGACTTGGGTAGAACGAGCATCTATAATGTGACGTTGGAGCTGGAGGGCGGCGTTGATCTCCTCTGGCTTGAATCCAGTAAGACGTTCTCGGAGACTGCTGATCCAAGTGGGTTCTTCGCGCTTTCAGCGGATTCAACTTATGTTGAGAAGAACGCTTCCGCCTACATTGTGGCGTTCAAGGGCACCTTCACATCAGCGTATCCTGAGGGTTACAAGGACGCTAACGCCACTGTTTACACTGATGATGATCTGTCAGATTCGGCTTCGGAAGCTAACTGGTTCCTATTCTCCGCTCCTCCTCGCTCAGCTGACTTCTCTCTTCTGATTTTGATCAGTGTCTCGGGTGCTTTCGTTCTCTTGGTTTTCCTGTTGAGGAGGCGTCTCTGATGTGGAATGAGTTGAGGAAGCAGCGTGAGCGCGAGGAGCTTATGCAGGGTTACGGGGAGGCGTTTCAGCAGGCAAGTCCGGACTTCCGCTTCAAGCTCTGGTGGGGTGTTGCGAAGCCGAAGCGTGGCCTGTCAGTTCTCATATTCTTCAGTAGAGAGGTTGATACGAATGAAGTGGAGAGACTTATTCAAGAGGTCTTCAGCAAGTACAGAGCAAGAGCAGGATCCCACTGATCCCTTCAGCGACTACAAGCAGGAGGAGAAGAAGCGGGAGACCAGAGTAATCGATGTTAAGCTTCCTAAGCTCAAGATTCCGAAGTTCCGTTTCTCGTTTCTGCATGGAGCGAAGCGCGGGCTCGCAGCTGTGATGTTAGGCTTCGATGTTCTAACGTTCTTCTTCACGGTAGCTAACCCCCTCTCCTTGGTTTTCTTGCTGCAGGCGTTTCTCATGTTTGATTACCTCTGGAAGACTAGAGCGTACCGCTTCGAGGCTTAGCTAGCCATGTCTGCAGGCCCGACAGTCAGCGTCGTCATAGCGCATCAGCTCCAACGTGGGGCTCTTCTTGACAGGTGCCTGCAGAGTCTTCTCGATCAGGGTCAGGGTGAGATCCTGATTGAGTGTGAGGGTAACGTAAGCGAGACAAGGAATAGGGCTGCTCTCCGCAGTAAGGGGGATTTTCTTGTTTTCTTGGATGATGATGCGGTTGTTCGGCCCGGTAGCTTGGAGGAGCTTCTCTCGCCATTCCATGATCCTCAGGTTGGCTTGGTCGGCGGCGTCAACATTAGCTTTTCGAATCTTCCGTTGAGAGAGCGCGTTTCCAGTGGGATCTTGGCTAGCAGATTCACGATGTTCAGGAGCGCAGCTAGGCACACGCCTACCGGAGATGTGCGGTTGAGTGATGAAGCTGAGGTATCCAGCTGCTTTATGGCCGTGCGTAGGCTGGCTTTCCTGCAGGCCGGCGGCTTCCCTGAGGGCCTTGTACCATGTGAGGAGAATGTTCTGGTGAATAGGATTCAGCGTGCGGGCTGGCGTGTAGTCTACAATCCCTTCGCTGTCGTCTACCATGAGCGTGCTCCCATTTTTCTGCCGTTCTGGAGGAAGAGCTTCCATTACGGGACTGGGCGAGGTCTCATGATTAGGCGGGGTGAGGAGAAGCCTAAGATGCTGTTTAAACCCCGGCTGAGCTGGCTTCTCTACCCAATCGCGACTGCAGGGCACTACATAGCTTACGTTCTTGGAGTTCTGAGAGGTTTTCTGGCTTGATGAGCGCGAAGTATGGGATTGGGGAAGTCTACCGTGTAGAAGCTGAGGAGCAGCTTGTTAGAGGACTGCGTGAAAGGTACGGGTTCGATAGGATCTACGAGTATCCAGTTGAGCCTATGAGTGGAGATTTCCCCATCTCCTGGATGCAGACGGATAACCCGGAGGTGGAGGGTGATCTCCTGTTTACCTTCAGGGCTTTTCCGCACGTTGTTCGGGATATGAAGCGGAGTCGCTGTAGATTCCTAATGTTGGTTGCAACTAACCTGATGAATGCAGGCGTCTTCGTTCAGCATCTGCTATGGAAGACCAAGGAGTTCTACAGTACGCTTGGGCAGCTGCGTGTGTGGGCTCAGCGCAACATGATCTTCCCCGTAGAAGTAGGTTACTATGATCTTCCGCTGTGGCCTGATATTGCGATCAGCTCGGGTAACTGGATTCACTTCAACGTAAACGATCAGTACGTGAAGCGGCTTACGGTACTGGAGAATCTTCCTCTTCTTCGCTCTCTGCGTGGACATCATGTGTACTGCTTGGGGTGGCCTATCCGGTGAGGGTTCTGTGGCTTGTTCCTCCCTCCAGGATTCCGGGAGAGTATCCTCTTGTTTCGCAGAACAGGTGGATCAAGAGTCTTCCCTACAATGCTAACCAGATCTACCCGGTTCTGAATGCCTACGGGGTGAGCTTGCTTCTCTCCAGGGGCTTCGACGTCCAGTTTCTAGATGCTCCTCTCAGAGGCCTCACAGCGGATGATGTTGTACGGATCTCCGCTGACTTCGATCTGGTAATTATGGAGTTGCGAACTGCATTCGCAAACTGGATCTACGATCTATCCTGGATGATGAAGCTGAATCGAAGAGACATTCGCATTGCGGTTTATGGTCCTCACGCTGTGAGTAGACCGAAGGAAGCTCTTGCTTGGGGAATTGATCACGTGGTGACTGCTGGAGACTTCGACTATGGCGTTCTCAGTTTGGTTGAGCAGATAAGTTGTATGCAGAGTCCTCCCGGGGAGATCTATGTTCCGCTGCAGCAGGATCTGGATGAGTTGCCCTTTCTGAATCGGGAGGCTGTTCCCTGGCGTGATTACTTTGAGAGCTGGAGGCATAGAAGAGACTTCGGTTGGCTGCAGTCTGGAAGAGGATGCTTTGGCTACTGTACTTTCTGTAGTTGGGTTTACAACTACTACAGGCATCACATGCGTTTCTTCAGTGCGAAGCGGGCTTATGCCGAGCTAGTTAGGGGCATGGAGGATTGCGGGATCAGGGAGTTTCTGGATGACAGCGACACGTTCCCGATTCCATATGGCGTCAGCTTAGCAGATAGGATTCTTGCGGATAACCTCGATGTGTTCTGGGACTTTCAGACTAGAGCTGACTTGGTTGCTGACAGCAATCTGCCGCAGCTGGATTTTCTGCGTAGGAGTGGGTTGCATACTGTGAAGTTAGGTTTGGATGCTGGGAACGAGTACAGCCTCAAGCGCATCGGCAAGGATGTTACATTGAGCCAGTGCAGGGAGGGTGTTAGGAAGCTGAAGGATGTTGGTTTAGAGGTTCATGTGAACATGATTCTTGGCTATCCTTGGGAGGACGCTAAAACCGCGTACGATACTGTTCGGTTCGTGCAGAGGCTGAAGCCTAATCAGGCTCAGTTCAGTTTACTGCAGCCTCTCGTGGGAACCCCTCTTCACAGGGAGGCTGTGGAGAAGGGATGGTTTGTCTCCGATCCGCATGACTACGACGCGTTTCAGATGAAGTCTCCGATATTGGAGGGTGAGATGTGCGCTGCTGATATTGCGAAGCTGTATCGGGATGCGTGGCGTATGTTCTACTTCTCGCCTGCCTTCATTCTCGGGCAGCTGGGTAAGAGTCTGGCTGTTGCCGCGAAAGAGGGGAATCTGGATACTTTCAGGCATCTGTGGAGTGGCTTCAAAGCAGTGTACTACGGGCACATGAGGGCTATAGATGGATCTAATTGACGTTATTCCGCGGCTGCAGCTCTATGGCGGGCGGCTTAACATTCTCGGGTTGATCTGGCTTGCTGGCTTAACCTTCTTCACCTTCCAAACGATCAGGAAGCCTTTCGTTGAGCTGCGGCTTATATCCGGTAAGAGGAAGCCTCACTGGATCGCTATTATGATTATGAGCTGCTGTCTCGTTCTGCTTCTTCACTTTCTGACTGATGAGCTGCTTACTTGCCTGGTGATTGCTGCGGGAGACTTCCCAGACGCTTCTCTTGAGAGATTGTGGGCTATGAAGAATGACGTGTACTTGAGCATCGTAGCTTACTCACTTACGCTGTTTCACTATGATCTGCAGCGGTTCTTTCGCGTTAACTGGATTACTGTTCTGGCGTTCAGTTGCCTCTTCCTGATCAACGTTGGCGCTGCCATGATGCATGTTGGTGACTACAGTACGTTTGAGGGGTTTGAGCGCCAGTGGCGGTTCTGGCTTCTCTACCCCTCCACTAAGGGATTGATGGCTCTTGGATACGTGAGTATGCTAGTGAGAGAATGATCAGGCGGCTAGTTGAGGTAGTTCTGAATGAGCCAAGATATAGGCGGACGCGGAGGCTTCTTTCCGGTAGCTTCGGGTTGAACTTGGGCTGCGGTCCCTCCCACTACCGGAATAAGTTGAACGTGGACATCGCTGCTCTCAGAGGTTTATCCGTGAGGACTTCAGCTTGCAGTCTCCCGTTCCGTTCAGGAGTCTTCCCGGAGGTGATCTGTGAGCAGATGCTTGAGCATGTACCTGACAGGTCGAGGGCGCTGCAGGAGATCAGTAGGGTTCTCTCCCGTGACGGACGGTTGATCATGAGTGTTCCCTGCAGGAACTGGCTTGGAAAGCTGGATTCTCGGTTGCTTCACGCTGGGGAGAGTCATGAAGGTTTCAGTCCCGAGGAGATACGGATGGCTCTTGCTAAGGCGGGTCTTCACGTTCAGGATTGCTTCAGCTACGGCTTCATGCTCTTCTTTCTGGGGCTTTTACGTGGCCCCGGGGGCTCTCTCTACGTTGTGGCTAGGAAGGTGAGTTGATGCCTGTTCTCGCTGTGAGCTTCCTTCGTTCTCTCCTGGAGGTTTTCGCTACGATGAGTCCCATGTTTGCTATTCTCCTTGAGAGGATTCCGCTGAGAAGCACGTTATTGAACGTGGGAACCCTAGCCTCTTTAATCTCGGTTCTCGTGGGCTTCATGATTTATCAGCCGTTCAGTGAGTACTCAAGTCCTCTAAGGCCCTACACTAACGTGATGGTTCTCTACTTGGCTGCTATGGTCCTGTTCTTCATCTTCTTCTGGAAAAGGTACGGAAGCCAAGGATACACTAAGAGCCTGGCGCTTACACTGTGCGCTGGATTCGTGATGAGTGAACTTCACGACATTCCAATCTGGACTCTAAACTACTTGGGCATATACGACACGTGGGGAAGCTACGCTGGAGACACAGTGTGGTTTACTCCCCTGAATCAAGGGTACTTCCTGATTGCGCTCCTCTACTTCCTAGACTTGGGCGACGTGAACTGGAGGGAAGCTAAGTGGATTCTCGCTGTGGGAACCCTGTTCCAGTTCCTAGTCTACCCTCTGGGAGCATTCGACTATCCGCTGTGGAGCTACGTTAAACGTCTAGTGTGGATTCCAGCATTCCTCTACCTATTCCGCAGGAAAGTGGAGTACTTCAGCATGGACTACGTTAGAGCCGTCACGCCTTGGATCGAGACTTTTCGGGAGGGGAGGTGGGTTCCTCTGCATCCTGCTACGGATAAGCAGCTGCGTGAGTTGTGGCATCTCACTTAGGGCGGTAGTAATGTTCTCAGCGCCCGCTGCATATCGCTCAGAGCTCTCCTGAGCACTGCTATTTCCTCTTCGAGATCCTTGATCTTCTCCGGTCCCTGAAATTCAAGTATCCTCAGTTTCTCCCTCAGATCCAAGACCTCATCTATAGAGACAACTTCTGGGTTCTCTGATAAAATGTTGAGCCACCTTTCTGCCTTGCGGTACTCTCGAGCGGCATAATCCAGAAGAGGCCATGACAAAGAGAATGAATGTGAACTAATTAATATTAACGCTTAAATACGTTAGCATATCGTGACGGTTGTATGATGAGTTTCGCGTATCTTCAATGAGCGAGGAGAACCCCCCCTCCCCTTGTGGGTACTTGTCACGTTATATTCAGGGGTTTGAATCCCTGCTTGAGGTGATTTCATGAATGAATACAGTAGGGGTGCTTTAGAGGCTTTGTCTTGGGCTGTTGCCGTGTTGGATAAGAAGGGGTCTAGGGATGGTTCTGGGGATATCAGGAGGGCTTTTCAGCGTTTGGCTTCTGGGGTTGCGCTTGATTTTGCGGGTAAGTTGCGTGAGGTTGAGGAGCTTTAGGTCAGTCTGAGTTTTTCTAATTCGTCTAGTCTTCTTCTTATTGCGTCTATTATGAACTCAGTTCTGTTGCGGTATCCCCAATCGTTTTTGGTGATTTCTCGTTCTACTTTGGCGGTCAGTTCTGCGGGTATCTTGATGTACACGTATTCTTTTTTCACCTGAATACATCCGTTCGCTATGTATGGCGAAAGGCTTTTATACTTTATTCGAGAGTACATTCGCAATAGGTGGCTAATGTATGGGGTATAGTGATTTGAAGCTGCCAACCGACCTGATGGATGAAGTCAATAGATATGTTGGCAAATACGGCTATCGAAGCAAAGCTGAGTTTGTTAAAGACGCAATAAGGCGCTTGCTCGAAGTGCTCTCGAAAAAGGAGGAGCTCACACAGTGATCTGCCCTCACTGTGGTGGACCCCACATGCAACTATTGCCTCAGAACCTCAACGGATTCTACCAGTGCCGGGACTGCGGCTGGAGAGACCGGCCATGAGCTTCACAGAGCCCATTTTATCGAAGCCTAGGAGATGCATGGTTCTGGACTGTCAGAGAAAGCTGCGGTACGGTTGCGTGGACTGCCAGGTTGCTTTCAGAGATCCGTCTGGGTGGTGGGTTTGTGGTCGCTCGTGAGGTGCTGAAGGTGACGGTGGGCAACGTGGAGATCAAGGTGCCTGTTGACGACGCTGAATCGCTGCAGGCTGCTAGGCGCTACTTGGACTCTCTGATTCAGCAGAAGTGCAAGGCTCAGGAAGCACTTGAGAGGAGGTTTCCAATTGACGGCTTTTGAGATCTTCATCCTCAATCTGCAATTAGTTTCTGGTCTTACAGCTCTTGGTGCTCTCATACTTCTAATCAGTTTTTCAGGAGCAGATGAGTGGCTGTTCAGGAAATTGAGGAGGCTTCCCCAATGAAATCTCCCGTTTCGATCAAAATCGATTTGTCGACGGATACTTTGGCGCTAGTGGATCAGCTTAGAGGAGATACTTCACGCAGCGATTTCATAGAATCTAGGTTGAAGAGGCTCTGCCAAGCCGAGAAACTAACTCGCAAAACCTGGAGTGCCCTACGAGGAGATGCTAAGAAATGAGCTTTGAAGTCATTGTTTTCGGGAACGATGGTGAAGCGAAGAGGCTGCGTAGAGTTAAGGATATTCAGCCGCTTGTGAAGCTGCTTGAGGCGGGGGAGATCTCCGGGTTTCATGTGATGGAGGAAGCTGAGAGCTGGGCTGCGAGAGTGGACGCAATTCATGCTTCAGTGAGGACGATGAAAGCTGTCTCTTATTGAACTTTGGGGGTCTTCTAATGGACTCTGAGGACGTAACTGACATACTGACTCTCCTTTGTCTTCTTAGCATATTATTGTCCACCACTTTCTTTGTATTTTTCGTTACTACTGGATTATACGTCGGGGTGCGAGGTGAAATATCTGGAACAGTGATGACGGTCAAATATGACACGTTTTCATATCCAACTAGTGAAGTAGTGTTCAAAACGGGAGGTGGGGAAGGTGTTTTAATCGTATTTGAGGGCCATGTACCCTTTGAGATAGGTAAAACGTACCATGTGTGGACCGTTCGAGTGCGAAACGGATTAGGTATTCCAGCTAGAATAGAGAGATGGGAGGCGCTTTCTTCTTGAGTCTGGTAGAGCTTCCCTGGTACGTGAAGAGTCCCAGCCCCTGGACTGTGGTGTTCTGGTCCCTTCTCGTAGCTTACGGGTACTTTCACTATAGCGGGTACAAGGATACTGCGAAGAGGAAGATTGTGGCTCTCGCTGACGTCGGCTTGATCCTGGCTTTTCTTGTTCTCGTTCAGGACTCGTTCTTCTGCATCGGGCAGCAGGTGCGTTTCGGCTACCTCTATCCTGGAGACTACTCCGCAGTCCTCTCGCTTGCCAGGAACGTCCTTGGAATGGTGTTCATTTACCCGTTCAGTGTGGGTCCGGCTCAGCGCAGTGGCTTGATTCATCTTGGGTTCTTTCATGGCTACTACTTCTTCGTGATGGCGCTCTGCAGCGCAGTGAACTTCGCTGTCGCTCCTGACCCCGGATGGACGGATTGGACTTGGGCGATTCAGCACGGCCTGAGCTTCAAGCGTGTCCTCGATGCTTTCTTGATTAGTCATGTAGGGTTCAAGGCTCTTTTCGTTCCGTTCTTCGTGGAGGCGTTCAGGAAATGACGCTTCTTCGAGCTGACGGTATCAACGTAGCGGCCTGTGATGGTAAGAACATCGACTACGGGGAATACTTCTGGTGCGGAGAATGCGAGATCAAGCAGCGTCACATTCTCGGCAACAAGTGCCCTGTCTGCGGTAGAGTAATGCGTTCTGTTCCAACGCGGAGGAGGGAAGGCGTTTTCAGGCTTGGAGGCAGAGAAACATGACGCAGGAATGTTACGGTAACAATGGTAACGTTTCTCTGAAGCAGCGAGTCTACGATCTGCTTAATCATAATCCTGATCATAAACCGAAGCAGCTTGCCCACCTTCTACAGATAGACTACAAAGCATATTCTGGCTACCTGAGAAAGCTAAGATGTGAATACAAACATACCCTGCAAAATGAACGGGGTTCAATTCCTTCAAGTTTTCATAATTGGCAAGCCTTTCTTCGGATGCCTTCTGGTGGTCCCTCTATTTCTTCTGTGGATGTGAGGGCTGCAGCTGTCGGGTCTGGTTGGTTGGAGACTAGGGCTAGGAATAGGTGGCTTCTGTGGCAGGATCGTTTGGGGCGGGTTCAGTGGCATACTCGCGGTGCTATCTTGCTTTGGGTTCGTAAGCCGGTGAAGTTGAACAAGGTCTATCAGCTTGTCTGTAATGCTTTCGGGCACACGTTTCTGGTCTCTGATGCGGTTCTGGATGGGATGCTTCAGGGCATCACTTTCACGGGAGCGCATTATGTGTATGATGCTGGCATTCGTCTTCCTAAGAGGCGGATTGATCTCTTCAAGGAGTCGAATGGCTTCATTTTGAAGGTTGGGGATAAGTCGCATCCTTCTTCGATTGAGCTTGAAGTCTGTTATCCTGGTTGGGGTTTGCGGAATGAAGCGTTGTTCTCTCGTCTCGAGGATACGTTGACTCAGCTTCTTGCTGGCGGTTCTGCTCGAGAACTGAAGCCGGGTCCCGGAGGTTACATTCAATGAATGACGTCATTCAAAGTGACCAGATTTCTGAGGAATATATGAAGACTGCTTTCATGGAGTTACTAACTTGGGTTCTTCAGGATCGGCCTGAATGGATCGCGGAATTGGCGCGAAGGAGTGATGAGTTTTGCGAAAGGATAGCGCAATGGTCGGAGGTTCCTAAATGACTTTCTCGGAGAGGGAGCAGCTTTCGCTTTTCAGGGATTGGTGTCGTGGCTTCAACTTGCAGTTGTGGACTTCGGATGATGTGTGGACGTATTTCAGAGTGAAGTACCCTAGGTTCCACAAGTGGATTTCTGAGCCGGATCACTGGAATTACGTGGGTTCGTTCTGCAGTCAAGCGAAGCAGTCCGGTCTCGTCGAGGAAGTTGGCAGAAAGCCTAGTTCGCGTCCTCAAGCGAAGGCTAGGCAGGTCACGATCTACCGCTGGAGAGATAGTGAGAGGAAGAGGGAGGGCTAGTGATTTGAAGAAATGCCCTAAATGTGGTTACTTGGAAACAGAATACTGGCGCCAAAACCGTTGGAGAACAAACGTGGAGTTTACACACCGCTCTGAGTTTGAATATGAACACCCCGATCTTGCACAGCAATTAGAGAAACATGTCACTGTTCAAGATAGCACCTTCGCTTACCGCTTGGGTGGAAACAGAAAGCATATAGTGGAGCGCATTCTACTGTCGGAGTTTCTTTCCTTTGGTTCCAGTGCATTTCACATGCCGACGGAACATATAGATCATAAAATGAAAGTTAAAGGACAGAAATCACTCGCAGAATGGAAGATGGAGGGCTAGATGTTCTCTTGCTTGATAATCCCTGTCTAGAATGCAAATACAGATTGGCTGATGCACATTGTCCCTTTGAAGATAATTGCGCTGAATACAAGAAGTGGTTAGAGTCATACGTGGTATATTGGAGAAGGAAGAGGGAGGCTTCGGGTTCGTGAGCGGCGGTCTGGATGATTGACTTCATCGAAATGTTCGCGGGAATCGGAGGATTCAGACTCGGACTTGAACGAGCCAACGTGTCTTACACAGACAAGGACAGAAAGAGGGCGAGAAATGAGGATGAAGATGATGCGAGGGGGGAAGGACACGACTCCGTGGAGCGAAATGGTGTTAGTTGCGCGGAAGGAAGCAGCACTTTCTGGCCCGCTGTCAAGTGTTCAGAAAGACAACTTAGTCCTTCTGA
>JADDYB010000709.1_pt1 | contig 10640 bp, 11 predicted proteins | sample 8641941 | NCBI WGS metagenome assembly JADDYB01 (sample SAMN16275377, study PRJNA637457) | freshwater sediment metagenome | isolation source: Lake Kineret sediment | place: Israel: Lake Kineret | collected 2013 | reverse complement strand
GAAAGATACCATGGTCAATACAGAGAAATTTATCAGCCAGTGTATAACAGAAATTCAGACAGATGCCGGCAAAGAAAAAGTGGTCATGGCACTGTCCGGGGGTGTCGACAGCTCGGTCTGCGCAGCCCTTGCAGCTCGCGCAATCGGGGACAATCTCATTCCGATCTATATCGATACCGGCCTGATGCGCAAAGGTGAGACCGAAAGGATCAGGACAATCTTCGATACCATTCACCTTCAGATTGTTGACGCGGGTGATGAGTTCCTTGAGGCACTCAAAGGTATCACCGATCCTGAAGCCAAACGCAAGGCAATAGGCGAACGGTTCATCCGGGTGTTTGAGCGGGAGGCCAGGAAACAGGGGGCAACATGCCTGCTGCAGGGCACCATTTACCCGGACCGGATCGAGAGCGAAGGGGGTATCAAGAGTCACCATAATGTCGGGGGCATGCCGCTGCATATGGAATTTACCAGAGTGATTGAGCCGATCCGCGATCTCTATAAGGATGAGGTGAGGGAAGTGGCAGGAGCACTGGGTCTGCCAAAAGAGATCCAGCACCGGATGCCGTTTCCCGGACCAGGGCTTGCCGTGCGGGTGCTTGGAGAAGTTACCCGGGAGAAGGTTGCGATTATTCGGGAGGCAAACTGGATCGTTGAAGATGAACTGGTTGAACAGTACCGCCCGTGGCAGTGTTTTGCCGCCCTGCTTGGTCTGGGGACCGGTGTCAAGGGGGACAACCGTATACATGGCTGGATTGTTGCGATCCGTGCCGTGAACTCACGGGACGGGATGACTGCCGATCCGCTCGATATCCCCTTTGAGCACTTAATGAGAATCGGGTCACGCATCACCGCTGATATTCCCCGTGTTGCCCGGGTCGTGTATGATATTACCGCAAAACCTCCGGCAACGATAGAGTATGAATAAAGTCTCAACACAACAATAAACAAGATACTGTGATGGAAATGGAACCAACAAGCCAGTTCAAAGCTCTCGATGAACGCTACTTTATGCCTGCGTTCTCGCGCGACATGGCGATTGTAAAGGGAGAGGGATCAACGGTCTGGGATGCGGAAGGAAAACAGTATCTCGATTGTGTCGCAGGGATAGCTGTCTGCAGCACCGGGCACTGTCACCCGGCTGTGGTAAAAGCGATCTGCGATCAGGCACACCAGCTGATCCACTGCTCAAACCTCTATTACGTGCCGCATCAGGGAGAGCTGGCACAGAAACTCGTAGAGATTACCGGCATGCACAAAGCCTTCTTCTCCAATTCAGGAGCAGAAGCAACTGACGGGGCACTTAAACTCGCCCGCGTCCGGACCGGGAAGAAAAAATTTGTTGCCTTCACCCACGGGTTCCATGGCCGAACTGTAGGGTCACTTGCCGTCACGCACAAACCCACAATACGGGAACCGTTCGAGCCACTCGGGATGGTAAAGACCTTTGTTGAATATGGCGACCTCGAAGCGCTGAAAAAAGTTGTGGATGAGGATACCGCCGGGGTCATTTTCGAACCGATCCAGGGAGAAGCAGGTGTAATCATCCCTCCCGACAGTTTCATAGAAGGAATCCGTGAAGTATGTAATGATGCCGGCGCGCTCATGATCGCTGATGAAGTACAGACCGGCATGGGGCGTACCGGGAAATGGCTGGCCCTGCAGCACACGAACGTGAAGCCAGACATTATCACCCTTGCAAAAGGGATTGCAAGCGGGTTTCCCATGGGCGCACTGGTTGCCCGTGAAGACCTGGAATTTAAAAAGAGTGAACACGGGAGCACGTTTGCCGGTGGCCCGCTTGCCTGTGCAGCAGCGCTCGCTACGATCGGGGTTATCGAAAAGATACTCCCGGATGTAGCCCGGAAAGGCGAGCGGTTCAGAAAGGGTCTTGCCAGGCATAACCCCCGTGTCCGTGGGCTGATGATTGGAATGACCATCGGGGACACATGCCCGGATGTCCAGAAGAAATGTGCAGATCAGGGTGTACTGGTCAATTGTGCAGCCGACGGCAACCTGCGGCTGGTCCCACCGCTTGTTATCACCGATGCTGAGATCGACCGCGTGGTCGGAGTGATCAATGGAGCGCTTGGTTAGATCCTGCTATAAAAAAAAGGGCGGCTACGTTTTTGCAAAGAAAGCCGGGGATATTGCCCGTGAGTACGGTATCGACCGGATCGCCCGGCTTGCAAGCAATGAGAATCCTTACCCCCCGTCAGCCGCCGCTCAAAAAGCCGCAGAGAATGCCCTCCGGAACGTGAACCGGTATCCCGATGAGCGTACCAGCATCCTGGCAGACGCACTCAGGGTACACTACGGGGATTACTCCTTTGTCTGCGGTGTCGGTATGGATGGGGTCATCGAGACGGTGATCCGGACGCTGGTGGATCCCGGGGAGCCGGTGGCAATCTCAACCCCCACCTTTTCATTTTATGCACTCGCTGCAACCGGACAAGGTGCAGAGGTAATTACCGTGCCTCGTGAGAAGGACTTCTCAGTCGATCCCAAAAAACTGATCCGGGTGGGCAGGAAGGCGAAGATCATGATTGTCTGCTCGCCCAACAATCCCACCGGCAACGCAACGCCCATGGATGTTGTCGCTGAACTTTTGGAAGGGATTGAAGGTGTCCTGTTCCTTGACAATGCCTATGTCGAGTTCTCTGGTTACGATTATCTTCCGCTGATGAAAAAATATGAAAACCTTATCCTTGGCAGGACATTTTCCAAGATCCACTCCCTTGCCGGGCTGCGTGTCGGGTATGCCTTCGTGCCGGGATGGCTCGTCTCCTGGTACCAGCGTGCCAGTACACCTTTTACGGTTAATTCGGTATCAGCTGCGGCCGCTGCAGCTGCCCTTCCCGATAAGGACCATGCACAACGCTATGTCGCTCAGGTACAAAGGTGGAGGAAACGATTCACCACCGAAGTGAAATACCCGGTGCTCCCCTCCGATGCCAACTTTGTGATGATTGATGTCGCTCCCCGCACCAGTGATGAGATGGTGGAAGAACTCGCCCGGCAGGGGGTTATCGTCCGCTCCTGCCGGAGCTTTGCCGGTCTTCCGGATCACTATATCCGGGTCAGCATTGGTGAGGATTGGGAGAACGAACGGTTCCTGCAGGTGATCAATTCATTATGATGTGCGGTATAACCGGTACGCCGGGAACCGGGAAATCACTGGTGGGCAGTGAGCTTGGCCGGCGGGGATATACCGTAATCCATCTTACCGATACGGTCGGGCCCTATGCTATCGGTGATGACGAGGATCGGGACGCCCGGATTATCGATGTGGATCGCTGGGCGGCGGAATTCGTCCCCGTGGATGGATTTGTTGAAGGGCATCTCGCCCACCTGCTTCCCTGTGACCGGATTATCGTGCTCCGGTGCCGTCCTGATGAACTGAAAAAACGCCTTTCCCGGCGGAAGTACATGGCGAAAAAGGTCCAGGAAAATGCCGATGCTGAATCCCTTGATGTCTGCCTGATCGAGACGGTTGAGAATTTCAGTCCAGAACAGATCCTTGAACTGGATACGACCGAAAGGGATGTTGCTTCCTGTGCTGACCAGATCGAACGCTTTGAGAAAGGAGAGATCCCCGCAGACTTTGGCCATATTGACTGGTCCGGGTTCCTTGAGGTGCACGAATGACCCTTGACAATTACCGCTCCCATGCAAAAATCTTCACCGACCCTCTGGTGTCCATTTTCATAAAACTCAGGATTACCCCGAATATTCTTACCATAGCAGCACTGCTGGCATCAGCAGCGGCAGGAATCCTGTTTTATCTCCGGCTGGAACTCTGGGGAATTGTGGCTGTTGCGGTGAACGCATTTTGTGATATGATGGATGGTGCGGTTGCCCGGGAGATGAAGATCCAGAGCCTCCGGGGGGATTTCCTCGACCATGCAGTAGACCGGTATGCTGATATTTTCATCATCTGCGGTCTGTTTGCCGGGGGACTTGTTCCCTGGCCTGTCGGCGTCTTTGCCTTGACCGGTGTCCTGATGTCATCTTACCTTGGCACCCAGGCGCAGGCTGTTGGTGTCGGAAGATTTTATGGCGGTATGCTTGGGAGAGCTGACCGCCTTGTACTGATTATGGTGGTTGGTATTATCGGCCTGATATTTCCGGTAACTATCTACGGGCTCACCCTGCTGGGCTGGCTGATGATGCTGTTCGGCGTCTTCGGGCACATTACCGCATTCCAGCGGTTTGCTCACGTGTGGGCGAATGTGAAGTGATTTTTGGGGTTTCTTACCATTTACACCAATTTTTTTTCAAATATTAATTTGTAAACTGTGCATTCATCAAAAACAGGGTTTGAACAAAAATAGTCGATCACGACTAAAGCTGTCGTATAGTAAATATTAGTATTGTAATCTGATATACCAACTGAATTCAAATCGAAAGTTATTATATATACAACATACCACAAGGATTTTAATAATAAACTGGTGATGAATCGATGAAAAAAACAACACTTATATTCCTCTTGCTGGTAGTCATTTCAACTATGTTGATTGCCGGATGTGCAACGAAGACAATAACGATAACACCTACGACAACACCTGCGCCAGCGCCGGCGGTAACCGCGGTAGCAACCTACGTCCAAAACCAACAGGGAGTCGCGATCATCAGGACAGTCAACGTTACGGCTACCCCGACTGCTGCACCACCCATGAAATCCATTGTTGAAACAGCTGTGGCAGATGGACGTTTCACGACACTTGTTGCAGCGGTGCAGGCAGCAAAACTCGATGGGGCACTCAGCGGACCTGGTCCGTTCACGGTATTTGCACCCACGGATGATGCATTCAAAAATTTACCCCCCGGTACTGTTGCATCCCTGTTAAAGGAACCAGAGGGACAGTTAAAGCAGATTCTCCTGTATCACGTTGTTGACGGGAAAGTAATGGCTGCTGATGTAGTCAAGCTGAGCTCCGCAAAAACACTTCAGGGATCGAACGTGAATATCACCGTAGAAAAAGATGTTGTTAAAATCAATGATGCCACAGTAAAAATTACTGACATTCAGACGAAGAACGGTGTGATCCACGTTATCGATAAGGTGCTTATACCCCCCAAGTAACTCGTTCCTGATAGGTGACCAGAGACCCGGTATATAATTCCGGGTCCTTATTTTCACTTCTTCAATGAAATAAGATATACTTTGCACACCATCTTTGTCGATATCCGGTTAACCTGGGCCTAATTGGTTCAGTTTGGAGGGCGGTGATACTATACGATTAAAAAATTGTTTGTCGTAGAGGTGACTGTGGAATAATTGGTGGTTTTAATGTTAGAATTGCAGGAAGCAGGTGTTGAATAAAAGGTCAACGACGGCAGAAGCTTCTACCATTTTATTTCTCCTCAGCAATTTTCCTGATATACTCCAGCGCCGCGATCGCATCGTCCTTTTTCTGGTCGCACTGGCTGGTTTCAACCCACACCAGAAACCGTTCACGTGTTTTTGCATCTATTGTATCACCAACCTGAGAAACAATCGTGCGGTACGTTCTCTGTGGGTAGAAGACCGACCGGGCAGAGGTAAGAAGCGCTTCATGCACAGTATCATCGATGATACCCTCCTCTCTTGCACGTTTCAGGGTAAACCGGATATTTATTAACGGTTCTGAGAGCGCAAGACCTGATGAGGGATCGAATACGAGCGCCACTTCATCGTCAGACTCAAGTTCCCCGCTCTTATACATCCGGTAGATCTCCCCGATACCTACCATACCAAGGGTGTCCATTTCCGCTGCCCGGAGCGCTCCCATACTCGATGCTCCTATGACCCTGACACCTTTTTTTATCGCGGTCAGGATCTCACGGTGGGCGACTGCGGATTCCTGGTGGAAGACACCATCGACAAGGCCGATAATTGTTGCGCCATCGTGTACTGCAGCGAGCAGGTCTCCACGTTTTGCGGGAGGACGGTACTCGGCAGGAAGGATCTTCTCTGCAGCGGGAAGGTCAAGACTTGGCCCGAGAAAGACGATGATCTTTTGCATTTTTCACCCGTTCTCCCCGGCGTTCCGGGTCCATCGCAAAGACTTCAAGCCCCGGAACAATCACTCTCACGACGGGAATTCCAATCTCTTCCCGGGTCAGGTCAACCACGATGACCCGGTCGAGCCCCTTCTTTGCCAGCGCATCAATAACAAACCGGATATCGGTGAGGAAATCATCGCTGTCACAGGAAGCGATCCGGTTATAGTCAACGTGGCCGTTATCCTTGAACCAGTATGCGTTGATCCGCTTTGCCCGGTCATAGCCCATCTTTTTCCGGAGATCGGCAATGGTCGTGTCCTCTCTCGCACCGTGAATCTGGGTAAGCCGGCTCTGTGCAACTTCGGTAAGCGCCCGCATGACGGCGATTCGTGCACTGGTATGCGTCCCGATACCAATCGTGAGCAGCATCGGGTCCTTGAGCAGTACGTCATCAGCGACCGCAGCCATTGTGGGGATCCCGATATCACTGGTGATGTCTCTCACTTTGACTTCGACCTGTGCATCGGCAAATTTCTTTTCCATCTCGAGGCAGGTCGGATCATCGATGTTTTCAACCGTTGCCCCGGTATCCCGTGAAGCCTCGACCAGGGACCAGGCATCCCGTTCAATCACTTCAGACAACGCATGGAAGATGGCCTCCTCCATGGTATTCCCGGACGCTAACCCGTTCGTGTTCGTGCGGAAGAGCTGGCGGAATTTCTGGGGGAGCGGGTGAAAGACTGCATGGGCCGGAACGATAATGGGCACATTATTGGCGATATCAAACCCTTCGACCCAGGGCATGAGTCTGTCCACATCAGCGTTCTCGGGAAGGATCATGTCTTTGGGATCGAGCACCTGTCCGTGTGCAAACATCTCCTGGTAGGGTGCGAGGTGAACCCTGCGGTCATGCAGTTCTGAGGAATATCGCTCGATTCCTTCCATGATCGCCGAGATACGGGACTCCTCAACCGTCGCCCCTTTACCGTTGTAGACAGTAATAGCTCCTGCTTCAGCAGTCGGTCGGATACAGGAAAAGACCGGAATACCGATCCGGTCAAGGTTGGTTATATCTGCGACACGTGTTATCCCTGCGGCAGGTACTTTTGGCTCAATACGCTTCAGCGTCTCATCAAGGGGGGCAGCACGCTGTGTTTCGAGGTTGTAGGTCTTTTTGCAGGATTTTAACTGCATGGGAGTCACCGGTAATTTTAGTTAATATTTTCAGGCTATGTTAGTTGTAACAGAATTTGTTCTTTTGGTTCCCTGCCAGTAGCAATTTTTTGTCACTAACTTTTAGTAAGGAACATCTTAGGTACCTTCCAAAAAATCAATAAAAACGTCCGGTTAGCTTGAATATCCCTGCATTGCCTTCCTTTTCCCTAATTTTTTATTTTATAATAAAAGCCCATATCCTATCGCGAGTCATGCTGGTATGTCAAAGGGGCCCCGGCGACAACCAAAAACTGGAGAAAATGAACAAAACAAGAACGAAGAGAGGAATGAACCATGAACGAACTATCTGAAAACAAAGTTGAAAACCTGCAGCGGGGCCCGGCTGGGTCCGGTGAACAGGGAACCGGACAGAATTCCACGGATTCTGGATATTCCCGGACAGCAAAACGCACGAAAACCGCCCCGCGCCTTGTCGAACGGGTGACTGCGCTGCGAGGACAGGGTATTGCATCCCCCAGGGAACCAAAGAGCATACTCCGTCGCCGGACCCAGGAGGACATCTATAATAAGAGTGCCGAGGTCCCGTACATGAAGTTCGAGGCGGCTGTACGTGACCTAGTCTGCTCCCTGATGGAACGGCAGGACCGGATGAACGAAGAGATCTTCTACAAGATCAATGATCTTGTGTACCGGGTTGAGGATCTCGAACAGGACTTTCCGGTTGCAGGAGGAGACACTCCATGACCCGGGGGCGAAGGCCGGTCAATGCAATTGATGAAGCGGTTGAGATTGCCGGCCGGCGCGGGAACGTGGAACAGGTAACCGGCAAACGGGACTGTGCGTTCGATTTCATTATCATCGAGCAGGACCGGAACGTGTTTGTGAAAGTAAAACGTTCGCAGATATCGTTCACGTATGTACTGGAGATCCTGCAACGCTATCAGCGCGAGATCGCGAGCCTTCACCGCATGGCCTTAACAAGCGTAACCGCCCGGGAATTCTGGGTGCGGTCTCCAAACGGGACATGGCAGTTCTTCCTGATTCGGCACGATTCCGTCCTGGAGATCCGGGCCAATGGCATGTATACCCCCTGTGAATCCCTCCCCGTGAGGGTGGTGGACCTGTCCGGTACTCCTACTGACGGTACAGATACCCCCGTAACACCCTCGGAGGAGGGGGAGTAACCCCCTTTTTAGTACCTTTCGGGAGAGTATCCTGGCAGGTGCATTCCGGGCCCTTTAAGGGCTCCGTTTACCCTCAATGGAGTTGTTTTCTGTCACATGCCTGTAAAAAACAGTACATTTTTACACACTTTTTTCAAATACGCCATTTCTCTGGTAATCAGGACAAACGGGGCAATATCCTTCGAATTATAAAACGCTAATGTACGCTATTGGGAGGCGGAAAAGAGGGATCCGGGGGGTCCGGCACGGTCAAGGGGCACGGAAAGGCAGTAATGGGGGTGCAAAAGGGTGTTCCGGAAACTGAAGTACAGCTTACCCTCGCATTCCTCGGTGCAGGACTGCTGGCCTGCGTGGTCATCCCCGGTTTGCTGGTTATCTGGGACCGGGTCCCCGACCATATGGACGGCGGAGAAAACGGCAATAAAGTCTGAATTGGAAACGGGAGGAAATCCCCCCATTTTCCATCTATGGATGAGTGTACAAAGTATACCATTGCGAATGTTGGAATCTCTCCTGTTATTTTTCTCTGGTGTCGCAAATAATGCAGGAAGCTGATCTGTTTCCCCATCTATCCTTTTTTGATCCCGCAACCTGTCAAAGGATCGGGCCTGGGTCTATCGCAATAGTGATTATCCAAACAGCACATCATAACTCATGGAAGATCAAGCACAGCATCTTTACAAAGAAGGTTCTGATTTTTTCAAAAAAGGTCACTATCCTGAAGCTCTTGCCTCCTGCAACAAGGCCCTTGCCATCAGGACGGATTATGCTGAAGCGTGGAATGGTCGCGGAGTCGCCCTCGCTGAACTCAGACAACCTGCCGAAGCGCTCGCCTCGTATGACAAGGCCCTTGCCATCAGGCCGGACTACGCTGATGCCTGGATTAACCGTGGCTGGATACTCGTTGAACTTGGCCGGCATGCCGAAGCTATCGACTCGTATGACAAAGGGCTTGCCCTCAAACCAGATGACGCCAGTGCGTGGTTCATCCGCGGTGCCGAGCTGGGTATTATCGGACAACATACTGAAGCTCTTGCATCTTTTGATAAGTCCATCGCCATAAACCCGGATGATGCCTATGCATGGAACTTCCGCGGAGTAGCACTCCATGAACTCGGAAGATATGCGGAAGCGATCACCTCGTATGACAGGGCAATTGCCATCAACCCGGATTACGCCGAGGTGAAGCTGAACCGGAAACTGGCTCTTAATAAACAGACGTAACCTGCGAGGCCTAAAGTGCATATGTGTATCTGTGCAGCACGGAGCTTCTGGGGTAAGATTATTATTCGAGCCTTTGATGTAGCATCACACTCTTATGTATTAAAAAATGTGATTGAACGGTTACCGATTAATTCCGATACAAGTCCAATAATTAATCGCGTAAAAAGGATTCAGGTCCCGCTATGAAAATTCCCCTGCAAATCGCTTTCGCCCTGATTTTTTTCATTCTGATAGCCGGGTGTTTTAATCAGCCTTCCACTTCAGGGAATCCTGCACCTGCCGTGGCATCAGACCAGACAACAGCATCACCAGCCTCGGTATTTCCCGAGAGTTCAAAATTTACCACCCTGATAACGGTCACCGGCCAGACCGGGAAGACATCGGATAGCTTTTCTGTGCCGGGAGGTTACTGGGAGCTCTGGTATACGGCCGATCCACTCATTACCGGGGGACAGGATTCGGTCTCGGCTACCGGGTCGAACTCTGCCCTTTTTCCGTCTCTCTCGATTCAGATCATTGACAAAAATTCCAGGAGGGTCGTGGAAACGGTGGAAACCCCGGGAGGACTTGACAAAACCCTCTGGACTAAATCAGGTCTGGATCCCCGGCCATGGAAACAGAAATTCTATGAAGGAAATAAAGAGTATTATTTTGTGGTTTCGGCACGACACCTGAACTCCTATACCATTGAAGCCCGGATTCCAAAGAGCAGCTGATAAACCATGGATACTTCAAGGCTCATGACCCGCGATCACGTGGTCGTTTCAATGGTCACCATCTTATTTTACACATTAGGAGGTGATGGAAGCTACCCAGGAGGTGGAATGTACCCACCTCCCATCTCCCGCCCGTCATACTTTTTCCTGTCAAATTCTCCTTTTTTCAGCCTGTCGTCGGAGAAAAATAAGCCTCCTATTGGTGTTCTGGCAGGGTTTATGGGTGCCCGGTGGGATAAACTATGAGGCAAAAAACAGCTTGATTTAAAGTGCATTACATCCCTTTTTATGAGGTGCAAACCTGCCGTATTTTGGCAAAATGGGCGATAATTGGGCGTTTTTTCCACAC
>JADDYB010000708.1_pt1 | contig 10647 bp, 7 predicted proteins | sample 8641941 | NCBI WGS metagenome assembly JADDYB01 (sample SAMN16275377, study PRJNA637457) | freshwater sediment metagenome | isolation source: Lake Kineret sediment | place: Israel: Lake Kineret | collected 2013 | reverse complement strand
CAGTGGCCGGAGGAAGCCGTAGAAGAAGAAGAAGAAGAACCGATGCGCCATGTCAGCCAGAACCCTAAGTCGCACGCACTCTACCGGATTGGTTGCAGTGCGGCAACTCAGAAGCGGTAGCGCAACCCGACATTGGCGCGGTTGCTGAGGCTGCTGCCGTAATAGCTCTCGGCCTCGCCGGCGGCTTCAGTCAGCTGGTAGCCGCCGAAAACGGCCATCGAGTTCGACCACAGGTAGTCGACCTGCACGCCGAGGTCGAGCGCGTGGCCGCGCGTCGTCGCCAGGCCATCGACGGCGAACCCCAGGCGCCAGCGGGGCGACCACTGCGCCACCCCGGCAAGGTGAAGCAGCGGCAACGAGCCGAAGCTGGTCCGCTCGGTGCCGAGTGCCGGGCGCAGGGTGCCCGAGGATTCGCCGAGGTTCGTCGACAAACCCAGCTTCATCGCCCACGTGGGCCGGTCGAGCAGGGTGTAGCGGTACGTTGCGCGCACCGGATCGATATTCCAGTCCGCCACCGGTTCCGCGCCGATCGAAGGCGCCTGCGGCGTCACCGGCAGCAACGAACCATAAGTGAGGATGCGCACTTCGTGCGCGCCCATGCTGGCCGCCGCATCCAGACGCAACGGCGTCGCCGGTGTGCCCCAGCGTGCGGCGAGCAGGGACCGCTCGGCCAGAGCATCGCCGGTCAAGCCGTACATCAGCGGAATCCCAGATGACTGCCCGCTGTCCGTTGCCCAGGCGGCGGTTCCGGCCGAGGCGGCCAGCAGCGCGGCAAGGATTGCACGGCAACGCGGCGCGGGGCGCATCTCCGACTCCTTCGTGCTCGTCATCAGCGACGACCCTATTGAACGCCTGCGCCGCGCGTTTGCCAATAGTGCGCCCGGCAGTCGGCCGAACATGTGGCTAAACGGACGCGGGCGTCCGACTAGGGGACGAAGAAGTAGACGGTGGCGTGGAAGAAGACGGGCGCCGAAAAGGTGATGCTTTCGAGCCGTTCCAGCACCCCTCGCGACAACGCAACGCCTTGATCCCATTGGCGTTCGCCGAGGCTGCGCTTGACTGAAGCAAGCACCAACCCACCCACGAAGGCGGCGAACACGGTCGCCGCCGACATCAGCGCCGCCTGCCACCATGTGAAAGGCGTCATCCACCACAGCAGCGTCCCGAGCACGCTGGCCGCCGCTCCGCCGATCAGCACGCCTTCGCGGCTCTTGTTCGGGTTCGAGCGCAGCGGCGTGCGGCCAAAGCTGGCGCTGGCCATTACGGCGAAGTTTTCCGACATCTGAACGATGAGAAGGAAGTACAGCAGCAGCAGTGATCCGCGGCCCTCGTAACCGGGCGGCTCGAGGGTGGCGATCGCCGGTGCGTGCGAGACGCAGTACACGCTGAGCATCAGCCCCCACTGCACCTTGGCCACCCGCTGCAGGTACAGCTCGGTGTCGTGCCGCCAGGCCATGATGACCGGCAGGATGAGGAACAGGTACACGGGAATGAACACCGCGTACAGCTGGTACCAGCCGTTCGCCACCAGCACGTACTGCACCGGGATGGCGACGTAGAAGGCGATGATCAGGGCGATGTGGTCAGCAGGCTTCGTCGGCGTCAGCGCGACGAACTCGCGCAGCGCGAAGAACGAGGCGAGGGCGAAGATCACCGCCAGCGCCACTTCGCCGAGAGCAAAGCCGACCGCGAACAGCAGCAGGATCAGCCACGACACCTGCAGCCGCGAGTTCAGCTGGCCGATCCAGGTGAGCTTGTCGGGGTCGGTGGTGCGCGATCTCAGCCGGTGCACGAGGGCGCTGGCGCCGGCGGCGAGCAGCGCCAGCGCACCGAAGACGGCGAGAAAGGTCTGCTGCAGCGACAGTTCCATCGTCGTTCCCGCCTTCAGCCGGCCAGCGCCACGACGGCGTTGCGGGCGCGCTCGACGAAGCTCTCCTTTGCCTCGCCCTCAATGCGCGCCAGCGGCGTGCCGAAGCGCACGGTGCAGATCGTCGGCACCGGCAGAAACGCGCCCTTCGGCATGCTGCGGTGGAGATTCTCGATGTACACGGGGATCAGCTCGACCGTCGGAAAGGACATCGCCAGGTGGTAAATCCCGCTGCGGAACGGCCCCGGCAGCGACTGCGGCGAACGTGTGCCCTCGGGAAAGATGATCAGCGAGAAACCGTTCTCGAGCGCGTCGCGCAGCGGTTCGAGGGGATCGGCGTTGGGATCATCGCGGGCACGGTCGATCATTACGACGTTCAGTTCATTGCGGGCGATGTGGCCGCGTATGCCGCCGCGGTCCCAGTAATCCTTCGCTGCCACGGGGCGCGTGTTGGCGCGCAGTTCTCCCGGCAGGGCGGCCCACAGAACCACGGTATCCATGTGGCTGGTGTGATTGGCGAAATAGATCCGCTGCACCGCACTTGGTGCACAGCCGATCCAGCGCGGATAGGCCCCCACCAGCAGGCGCACCAGCCAGACGATCGGGGGAAGGAAGCGGACGGGAAGTGTCGCCACGTTTGGCCCGGCCGCGTCTTTCGCGCGGCTCGCGCATCGACCGATTATGCCGGCGCGGGTTGCGGGCGATTGACCCAGCGCAAGCAGCAGGCGTGAACCCTGCTGCTGCGGGTCCCGGTCCGGGATTACGTCAGCCGGTGCCGCCGACGGTGAGCCCCTCGATGCGCAGCGTCGGCTGGCCGACGCCGACCGGCACGCTCTGGCCGTCCTTGCCGCAGGTGCCGATGCCGGAGTCCAGTCGCATGTCGTTGCCGATCATCGTCACGCGGGTCAGCGCATCGGGGCCGTTGCCGATCAGCGTGGCGCCCTTCACGGGCGTAGTGATGCGGCCGTTCTCGATCAGGTAGGCCTCGGCCATGCTGAAGACGAACTTGCCGTTGGTGATGTCGACCTGGCCACCGCCGAAGTTGCTCGCGTAGATGCCTTTCTTCACCGAGCGGATGATCTCCTGCGGATCCTTGTCGCCACTGAGCATGCAGGTGTTGGTCATCCTCGGCATCGGCAGGTGGGCGAACGACTCGCGCCGGCCGTTGCCGGTCGGCGCCACGCCTGTCAGCCGCGCATTCAGCGTGTCCTGCATGTAGCCGCGCAGGATGCCGTCCTCGATCAGCACGGTGCGCTCGGTCGGTGTGCCCTCGTCGTCGATCGACAGCGAGCCGCGCCGGTCGGGCAGGGTGCCGTCGTCGATCACGGTCACGCCCTTCGAGGCGACGCGCTGGCCGACGCGGCCGGCAAACGCGCTCGAACCCTTGCGGTTGAAGTCGCCTTCGAGACCGTGACCGACCGCCTCGTGCAGCAGGATGCCAGGCCAGCCGGGGCCGAGCACGACGCTCATTACGCCGGCAGGCGCGGGCCGTGCGGCGAGGTTGGCGAGCGCCATGTCCACCGCGGTTGCCACGTACTGCTGCAGCACCGCTTCGTCGAAGTAGGCCAGGTCGACGCGGCCGCCGCCGCCGGCGAAGCCCTGCTCGCGGCGGCCCTGTTCCTCGACGATCACGGTCAGCGACAGCCTCGACAGCGGACGCACGTCGGCGGCGATCAGTCCTTCGGCGCCGCGGTCCTGCCGCGCCACCAGCACCACCTCGTAGTCGCCGGCCAGGTTGGCCATCACCTGCTTGACGCGCGGATCGCGCGCGCGCGCCATCTGCTCGATGCGTTCGAGCAGCTTGATCTTCTCCACCGCGGCGAGCGCGGCGACCGGGTCGGTCGCGGCATAAAGCGGCGCCGCAGAGCGCGGCCTAAGGCTGGCCACCTTGGCCGCGCCGCCGCCGGCGCCGGCGATGGCGCGCGCCGTCTGCGCCGCCTCGAGCAGCGCCTCCTCGGACAGGTCGTCGGAATAGGCGAAGGCGGTCTTGTCGTCGCTGACCGCACGCACGCCGACGCCCTGCTCGATGTCGAAGCTGCCGCTCTTGACGATGCCTTCCTCCAGAGCAAACGACTCGCTGCGCAGGTACTGGAAGTACAGGTCGGCGAAGTCGGCGTCGTGCTCGAAGATCAGCCCCAGCGCACGCTGCAGCGCGCTCTCGTCCAGCCCGTAGGGCTCGAGCAGCGTCTGGCGGGCGATGGCGAGGCGGTCGATCGGGGCGTCGGCAGGTCTCATCGGGCTCGGGGTGGCGATCGGCACGCCGCAGCGTGCGTGCCGGTTGGCGGGCGCCGCAGTTTACTTGGGGTCGGCCGTCGGCTGAGCAGTCAATGCAGATCGGGGCGAAGGACGGCGCCTCAACCCTGCCGGTGAACGGGTTGCACGCCGGGGTCGCGCGCAGCCGGTCAGCGCTCGATCCAGCGGATGCGGTTGGTCTCCAGCGGCACCTTGGCGTGCAGATGGTTCGGCACCAGGCGCGCGGTGAAATCGGAAGCCGGCCGCTGCGTGGCGAGGTGCGCGCGGAACATCACGCCGTTGATCGCGCCGGGCAGCGGTCCGATCGGCTGCATCGGGATGAGCGCGTGCTGCTGGCCTGCGGCCGGCTCGGCGTATAGCTGCGCGGCGACGGAGTCTGCCGGCAGATCTCCCAGGTAGACGGGCAGCGAGAACGTCCAGCCGTCGCCTTCCTGCGCCGCTTCCAGGTTGCCGGCATGCACCTCGTGCCAGCGACGGCGGATCTGCCGCTCCCATTGCCACAGCGACTGCGCCACCGCGGCGCCATCGGCGCAGCGCTGCGCGTAGTCGGCGGCGGCGGGCAGGTAGTACTCGCGCACGTACTCGAGCAGCATCCGGTTGGTCGAGAACTGCGGCGTGAGCTGCGTCATGCTGGCACGCAGCCGCGCGATCCACTGCCGCGGCAGGCCGCCGGCGTCGCGGCGGTAGAACTCCGGCACGACCTGCTCTTCGAGCAGGCGATAGAGCAGCTCCGCCTCGCGCTCGTCGTCCTGCGGCCCGCCGATCTCGGCGCTGCCGTTTACGCCCCAGCCGACCTCCGGCGTGTGCGCCTCGGCCCACCAGCCGTCCAGTTCCGACAGATTCAGCCCGCCGTTGACGAGCACCTTCATGCCGCTGGTGCCGCAGGCTTCCCAGGCGCGGCGCGGCGTGTTGATCCAGACGTCCACGCCCTGCACCATGTGCGCGGCGAGCGCGATGTCGTAGTCCTCGAGGAACACCGCGCGCGTGCGGACGTCGTCGCGGCGCGTGAAGGCCGACCACTGCGCGATGTAGCCTTTGCCGACCTCGTCGTGCGGGTGCGACTTGCCGGCGACGATGATCTGCACCGGACGCGATGCGTCGGCGAGCAGCCGGACCAGCCGCTCGGCGTCGCGCAGCAGCATGCTGGGCCGCTTGTACTCGGTGAAGCGGCGCGCGAAGCCCAGCGTCAGCACGTTCGGGTCGAGCACCTCGTTGCTGCGCGCCCGCAGCTTCGCGCTGGCGCCGCGCTGCGCCAGTTGCCCGGCGAGGCGGCGGCGGGCGTAATCGACCAGGTCGCGTCGTGAGGCGGCGCGCATTTCCCACAACTGCTCGTCGGGGACGGCGGCGATGCCCTGGGCCAGCGCGCCCGTCGCGCCGAGCCAGCGCGTCTTGCCGCAGGCGGTGGTCCACAGCCGGTCGGCGTGGGCCGAGTCCCACGACGGCATGTGCACGCCGTTGGTGACGTGGCCGATCGGCACCTCGGCCCGGGGCCAGCGCGGATAGAGGTCCTGGAAGATGCGCCGGCTCACCTCGCCGTGCAGCCGGCTCACCGCATTGATGCGGCCGCAGGTGCGTGCGGCGAGGAAGGCCATGTTGAACGGCTCGCCGGGATCGCCGCGCAGGCGGCCGAGCGCCAGCAGCTGCTCGGGCGGCAGGCCGAGCTCGTCGGCGTAGTCGCGACCGTACTGCGCCAGCAGTTCGACCGGGAAGGTGTCGAATGCGGCTGCCACCGGCGTGTGCGTGGTGAATACGTTGCCGGCGCGCGTGGCCCACAGTGCGGGCCAGAAGCCGACCTTGTGCCGCTGCATGAAAGTGCGCGCGCGCTCGAGCGTGACCAGCGCCGCATGGCCTTCGTTCAGGTGGCACACCGCCGGCTCGAGATCGAGCGCCTGCAGCAGCCGCCAGCCGCCGATGCCCAGCGCGATCTCCTGCGTCAGCCGGTTTTCCTTGCCGCCGCCATAAAGCTGTCCGGTGATGCCGCGGTCGGCCGGGCTGTTCAGCGGATCGTTGGAGTCGAGCAGGTAAAGTGGTACGCGGCCGACCTGCCCCTGCCAGACCAGCAGTCGCAGCGTCCGTCCGGGCAGGTCGACCGGCACGACCAGCCGCTGGCCGTCGGCGCCGCGCACCGCGCTGATCGGCAGGGTGTGCGGCAGGTTGGCCGGATACAGCTCGATCTGGCGCCCGTGCGCGTCGAGCATCTGGCGGAAGTACCCTTCCTGGTACAGCAGGCCGATGCCGACGATCGGCACGCCGAGGTCACTGGCGGTCTTCAGGTGATCACCCGACAGCACGCCGAGGCCGCCCGAATAGATCGGCAGCACCTCCGTGATGCCGAACTCCATGCTGAAGTAGGCGATCGGCCCCTGGAACCCCGGCGGGCAGATGTCCTCCCATTGCGTGCGGCCGCCGAGATATTCGTCGCATTCGCGTTGCACGCGCTCGAGTTCGCCGAGGAACCGCGAGTCGACGGCCAGCGACTCGAGCCGGCCCCTGGGCGTGTTCTGCAGCACCAGCCACGGGTTGCGCGTGCGCTCCCACAGTTCGCCGTCGAGCATCGCCCACAGCGAGTCGGCGCCGTGGCACCAGGTCCAGCGCAGGTCGAGGCTCAGCCGGCCGAGGGCGCGGATCGACTCGGGTAGTTCGCGCAGCAGCGGGTGGGTCATGGCCGATCAGGCCTCGTGATAAACGCGTTCACGCCGGCGGCACGCCTCGCTCGCGTCAGGCGAACACGCGATGCGCCAGCGCCGGCAGGCTGGCGCGCACCTGCGCGATGCGGTCGACATCGACATCGCCGACGATCACGCCCGGCCCTTGGTCGATCTGCGCGATCGTCTCGCCCCAGGGGTCGAACAGCACGCTGTGGCCGAAGGTGGCGCGCCCGTTCTCGTGTTTTCCTCCCTGCGCAGGCGCAAGCACGTAACACAGGTTCTCGATCGCCCGCGCGCGCAGCAGGGTGAGCCAGTGCGCACGGCCGGTGGTGGCGGTGAAGGCGGCCGGCACGAGGATCAGGTCCGGCTGGGCAAGCGAGCGGTACAGCTCGGGGAAGCGCAGGTCGTAGCAGACCGACAGACCCACCTTCAGTTTCGGCCCGTCGGCCGGCGCCATCTCGAAACTGCGTACCGAGCGCCCCGGCATGATCGTCTTTGCTTCGTCATACGACTCGTCGCCGGCGGCAAAGGCGAACAGGTGGATCTTGTCGTAGCGCGCCACCCGCGCGCCGTCCGGGCCGTAGACGAGCACCGAGTTCATCACCCGGTCCGGCTGCGGCGCGACCAATGGCACCGTTCCGCCGACGAGCCATATCCGGTGCAGCGCTGCGGTCTGGGCAAGGAAATCCTGGATCGGCCCCTTGCCGTCGGCCTCGCGCGCCACGACCTTGTCGGTCTCCTTGCCCATCAGGCAGAAGTACTCGGGCAGCGCGACGAGGCGCGCGCCCTTCGCCGCTGCTTCGGCGATCAGCGTCGCCGCATCGCGCAGGTTGGTCGCGACCTCGGGCGTCGACACCATCTGCACGGCGGCAACGCGAATCGATTTCTTCATGACGTCAACACGTGCAGTGGACAGGCGTATTCGAGCTTACATCAGCGCTCCGGCACCATCGCTGGGCGCCGCGCGCCGCTCCGTAGAATGCGTTGCAGGGTCATCGGACGAAGAAGCAAAGGCGAGCGCCGGGGCGACCCCTCGCATCAGGACGGCAAGCAATGATCGACGAGCCTCTGCGCGCTGGCTGCGCGCGCGCGATGCAGCGGTCGCGCTTCGTTTCCCGGGCGCTGGCGGTGGAACTCGGCAGCGGCGCGACTGACGCGCGGCGACTCGAGCGCCTCTGCGAGCTGGCCGCGCAGCCCTGGTCGCGGCAGCGACTGAACGCCGAATACGAAGCGCTGGCCACGGTCGGTGACGACGAAGAGGAGGCGCTGGCGCGGCGGCTTCGCCGATTGCGCCGGCGCGTGATGCTGGCGCTCGCCGCACGCGACATTGCCGGCGTGGCCGAGCTCACCGAGGTGGTCGGCACTGTCACGGCGCTTGCCGAAGTCGGCGTCGAGCAGGCGCTGCAACTGCATGCGCGGCTGCTGGCGCAGCGGCACGGCGTGCCGCTGGCCGCCGACGGCACGCCGCAGGACCTGCTGGTGGTGGCGATGGGCAAGGGCGGCGGCGGGGAACTGAACGTCTCCTCCGACCTCGATCTGGTCTTCGTCTACGACGAGGATGGCGAGACCGGCGCACACGGCGAGTTCACCGAGGCGCCGCGGCCACTGTCGAACCACGAGTTCTTCGAGCGGCTCGGCAAGCGGCTGATCGCCGCGCTTTCCGACGTCACCGCGGACGGCTTCGTCTTCCGCGTCGACATGCGGCTGCGGCCGCACGGCGATGCCGGGCCGCTGGCGGTATCGAACGCGATGCTCGAGGAATACCTGCTGCGCGAGGGGCGCGACTGGGAGCGCTTTGCCTGGCTGAAGGGGCGGGTGATCTCCGGCCCGGTGCTCGCCGATCCGGCGGCCTTCGCGCGGCAGCGCGCCGCCCTCGAGTCGCTGGTGCGGCCGTTCGTGTTCCGCAAGTACCTGGACTTTTCCGCCATCGCCTCGCTGCGCGACCTGCACGAGCAGATCCGTGCGCAGACGCGGGCCAGGTCGGCACGCCGCGCCGGCGGGGTGGACGAACACGACGACAACGTCAAGCTCGGACGCGGCGGCATCCGCGAAATCGAGTTCATCGCGCAGACTCAGCAGGTGATCCGCGGCGGCCGCGACGCGCGGCTGCGCGACCGCGCCACGCTGCCGACGCTGGCCACGCTGGCGGGCATCGGCGTGATGCCGGCCGCCCGCGCCGAGCGGCTGGCGGCGCATTACGTTTTCCTGCGCCGGCTGGAGCACGCGCTGCAGTACGTCGACGACGCGCAGACACACCAGCTGCCGGCCGACGAGGCGGCGCTGGCCAACGTCGCGGCCATGCTGGGGATGTCTTCGGCGGGTGAACTGCGCGAGCGCTTCGACGCGGTGACCGAGGAGGTCGCCAATGCTTTCGACGGCGTGTTCATGATGCCGGCGCAGGGCGAGGCGGAAGGCACGCCGTCGGGGGACGAGGCGGTGCTGCTGGAGCGGCTGCGCGCCGCCGGGGTCGACGAGGCGCCGGCCTGCGCCGCGCGCGTGCGCGGGCTGCTTCAGTCGCGGCGGGTGGTCGCCGCGAGCAGCGTCACCCGGGCGGCGATCGAGCGGCTGGTGATGCAGGCGGTGGTACTGCTTGCCGAGCTGCCGCGCTCGGTGAGCGCCGACGAGGTGCTGTCCCGGCTGGCGCAGCTGCTCGAATCGATCGCCGGCCGCAGCACCTATATCGCGCTGCTCGCGCAGTACCGCAACGCCTTCGAGCGCGTGCTGCGGCTGCTGGCTGCCAGCCGCTGGGCCACTGACTACCTGGTGCAGCGGCCGATCCTGCTCGACGAACTGCTCGACGAGCGTCTGACCGACCTCACCAACGCCAGCCCGGTCGGTTTCCGCGAGTACGCGGCCGAACTGCGCGCGCACCTGGCGGAACTCGGCGACGACGTCGAGGCGCGGATGAACATGGTGCGCGACGAGCACCACGCGCAGGTGTTCCGACTGCTGATCGCCGATCTCGACGGTCGCCTGTCGGTCGAGCGGCTGGCCGATCACCTGTCGGCGCTGGCCGACTCGACGCTGTCGGTGGTGCTGGAGCAGGCTTGGCAGTCGGCCACGCGCCGGCACGTCGAAACGCCGCGCTTCGCCATCCTCGGCTACGGCAAGCTGGGCGGCAAGGAACTCGGCTACGCCTCCGACCTGGACCTGGTGTTCGTCTACGACGACGACTCGCCCGATGCGGCGCAGAACTACGTCGGGCTGGCCCGCCGCATCGTGCTGTGGCTGACCACGATCACTTCCAGCGGCGTGCTGTTCGACGTCGACCTGCGCCTGCGGCCGGACGGCGAGGCGGGGCTGCCTGCGGTGCCGATCGACGCCTTCGAGCGCTATCAGCGTCGCGAGGGGGGCACCGGCGCCTGGACCTGGGAACACCAGGCGCTGACGAGGGCGCGCTTCGTCGCCGGCGATGCGGCGATCGGCAGCCGCTTCGAGCGGCTGCGCAACGAGGTGCTGGCGATGCCGCGCGACATGGCGAAGCTTGCCGCCGACGTGCTCGACATGCGCCGCCGCATGCTCGAGGGCCATCCGAACAAGAGCGGCCTGTTCGACCTCAAGCACGACCGGGGTGGCATGGTCGACGTCGAGTTCATCGTCCAGTACCTGGTGCTCGCCCATGCGCACCCGCATCCGCGGCTGCTCGGCAACCTCGGCAACATCGCGCTGCTGCGCATTGCCGGCGAACTGGGCCTGATCGATGCGCGGCTGGCCGCCGAGGTGGCCGACGGCTATCGGCACTTCCGCAAGCTGCAGCACGAACTGCGGCTGAACAACGCACCGTATGCGCGGGTGCCGGCCGGCACGGTGGCCGGCGAGACGGATGCGGTGAGGTCGCTGTGGCGCGCCGTGTTCGGCACCGATGCGCCGTGAGTGAAC
>JADDYB010000707.1_pt1 | contig 10647 bp, 8 predicted proteins | sample 8641941 | NCBI WGS metagenome assembly JADDYB01 (sample SAMN16275377, study PRJNA637457) | freshwater sediment metagenome | isolation source: Lake Kineret sediment | place: Israel: Lake Kineret | collected 2013 | reverse complement strand
AAAAGTTGCTGCAAGCCATTGAAAAAGGATACATTGCCAGCTGCCACGATATCTCCCAGGGCGGACTAGCCGTATGCGCATCAGAAATGGCTCTAGGTGGTAATCTGGGCGTTAGAATATCTGTGGATGGTGTGACTGACCTTTTTTCAGAGTCAAACTCTCGCTGGCTCATTGAGGTGAGAAAAGGAAAGGAGAAAGAGGTTGAAAAGCTATTTGGTGCTGATGTCAGTAAAAGAGGGGAAGTCTCCGGCAGCAGGATCATCATGGGGAACATTGACCTCTCACTGACAGAGGTTCGCGCTGCGTGGGAACCCCCCTTGTGGAGGATGATGGGATGATTGAAGTCTGCATACTACGGATCGAAGGCACGAACTGCGAACAGGAAACATACGATGCCTTCCTCGAGTTAGGAGCACACCCTGCAATGGTTCACCTAAAAGAGTTGACGCCTGAAACCTTGTTCAACTACCAGTGCGTCATGATCCCTGGTGGGTTCTCCAGCGGCGACTACGTCAGGGCAGGGGCCATATTCGCTGCCAGAATGAAGAGCACCTTGTTCTCTGCTCTCAGAAAATACGTGGAACTAGGGTACCCTGTGGGAGGAATCTGCAACGGGTTCCAGGTGCTCGTGGAATTAGGGCTTCTCCCCCGATTATCAGACCATCCAGAAGCATGTCTCTCAACCAATGATTCGGCCCGGTTCGAGTGCAGACCCACCTTATTAAAACTGGAAAACCACTGCGCCTTTACCCAGAAGATGGAAATCGGAAAAATCTACGAGATCCCATCAGCCCACGCAGAAGGAAAGTTTATCTCACCTCTGCTTGACGAATTGCGCCAAAATAGACAAGTCATATTCCGGTACGTCAATCCAGAAGGTGACTACGCTGGCTATCCCTGGAATCCCAACGGCTCCCCCTACAACATTGCTGGTATCACGAACGAGCACGGCAACGTCTTTGGATTAATGCCCCACCCCGAAAGAGCATTCCACCTTTATCAGAATCAAGACTGGACCCGAAAAGATAGTGGCGGTCACGGCCGTCTCGTTTTTGAATCTGTATTGGAATACGCGAGGAGGGTCTAAATGTGCGGAATTATTGGTGTCTTAGAAGAAACTGATTTCGCTCCTCAAATGACATTAGAAAGTTTGATGAGCATACAGCATCGAGGACAGGACTCTTGTGGAATTTTATGCCACAATGAAAACGTGATCCTAAAAAAGGGTGTGGGCCTTGTCACTGAGGTGTTCTCAAACTGGAATACACAGAGAAGCAGGGCCGCTATCGGCCACGTACGGTACCCCACCATCGGAACAGACCCTGCACGGGATGCCCAACCCTTTTACGTGAACTACCCCTACGGGTTGGGATTATGCCACAACGGGAACATTGCGAACTATTGCGAGTTAAAAGAAGAGTTGTACCAGAAGAAGAGGAGGTTGCTCTCCCAATGCGACGGCGAACTGCTGCTGAACGTCTTTGCCGAGGAGTTGATCGATAATGACATATTCCAGGCAGTGGAAAATGTGATGAAACGCGTTTTAGGAAGTTACTCTGCAGTCTCTGTCATGGCTGACAAAAAAGGGAAGATCATCGTGTTCAGAGACCCCTGGGGAATCCGCCCCCTCGTTTTTGGGACAAGAGATGGCTGCTGCATGGCTGCTTCAGAGTCTGTAGCTCTAGACAAATTCGACACACCAGTCAGTGATGTCCGCCCAGGAGAGGTCATCATCCTCGATAGTGGAAATATTCAGAGGAACCAGCTGCAGAGAGAGAGGAATGCTCACTGCATGTTTGAATGGGTGTACTTCTCGAGGCCAGATTCTGTCATCGAGGGTAAGAGCGTGTACGAAGCACGGCTGGAACTGGGGAGGAACCTTCGCCTGGAGAGTGACATCGACGTGGTCATCCCCGTGCCTGACACGGCGAGACCTGCTGCCTTGGGATTTTCAGAGCAGTATGGGTTGAAACATCGAGAAGGGCTCATCAAGAACAGGTACGCAGGGAGGAGCTTCATCATGGCCACCCAGGAGAAGAGACAGCAGGCAGTTTCCAAGTTAAACGTCATCAAATCTGAGGTTCGCGGCAAAAGAGTTGCCCTGATCGACGATTCAATCGTGAGGGGGACTACCTCACGGAAGATTGTGTCATTAATAAGGAATGCAGGGGCAAGAGAGGTTCACTTATTCTCTTCATGCCCACCACTCTTATACCCTTGCTTTTATGGCATTGATTTTCCCTCAAAGAGGGAATTAATCGCTTCAAGAGGTGAAATCTCTACAATAGGTGCAGATTCCGTCACGTACCAGACCATGGATGGTCTCCGTAAAGCCATTGGGTTGGAAGACTTGTGCATGGCCTGTTTAAACGGGGAATACCCTGTGGAGTGCTGCACGACGCAGTTTGAGATCATGCGTGAAAAAGAACGGGAGGAGATAGTATGTCAGGAGTGTTAGGTATCTACGCTTTTGAAGATATATGGAACGTGTCCCGATTCCTGTATTACGGGCTGGTAGCTCTCCAGAACAGAGGAGAAGAGATATCCACTCTATCAGTGGGGGATAGAACTCTCATGACCAGGGGGACGGCAGATAACCTGGACGTACAGCCCTTGAAGGGTCAGTCAGGTATTGCGGGAGTCTTCACCAAAGAGGAGGGGTTCTACCTTGACGATGGCCTATCCATAGTGTACGATGGTCATATAGACGTGAAAACGCTGGCAGAAAAAATAAAAAGTGGAAAAGAAATTGAGGACACTCTATCTGGACTGGAAGGTGCTTATGCTTTGTTAATTTTAAAGGATAATGTCATGTATGCCTCCAGAGACCCACGGGGGATAAAACCCCTATGTATCGGCGGGATTGGGTTTGACATGGCAGTAGTCTCATCAGAGAGTTCTGTACTAGATGTCATTGGAGCAGAGTACTCACGGGACATCAAACCGGGAGAGGTAGTAGTGATCGACCAGTTCTACATCGAATCCCGGGAGAATGGGACGAACCCTCCAGCCCACTGCGCTTTTGAGTTCGTGTACTACTCGAGACCAGATTCCCACGTGTTTGGAAAGTCTGTCCACTCTGTACGGAAGTTAATCGGGGAGAAACTGGAGCCCCAGGACGCAGATGTGGTCATTGGCGTGCCAGAGACTGCTCTTCCCTTTGCCATGTCCTATTCACACAAGAATGGGATTCCCGTAGATCTGGGATTTGTGAGAACAGGGAGACCCACGAGAACGGCTATAAAACCCACGCAGTTAGAAAGAATGATTGGCGTCCAGTTGAAGTTAAACCCTGTGAGAACAGCAGTGGCAGGGAAACGAGTAGTCCTCATTGATGATTCAGTGGTGAGAGGGACCACGTTACGGAATACTGTCTCATTACTACGGAAGAGAGGAGCAAAAGAGGTGCATGTGAGGATAGCCTCCCCCAAGTTAATAGCTCCCTGCCCCTACGGGATGGAAGTCCCCACAAAAGACGAGTTGATTGCTGTGGATAACTCAGAAGAGGAGATAGCACGAATCATTGGGGCTGACTCTTTCTCGTACTTAAAGGTGGGAGAGCTCAGAACCCTCATTGCGTTACCTGTCTGTACTGGATGCATGACGGGGGAGTACCCTGTGGAGGTGTACAGATGAAATTTCTCATCGTGGGTGGCGGTGCGAGAGAGCACGCTATCGTGAAAAGGGCTGAAGAGCACTACACTGTGCATGCGTGTATGCCGTACAAAAATCCAGGGATTGCAAAGCACTCCGAGTACAAAATAACAGATATTTTAGATCCACAAAAGGTGGCTGACTACTGTGATGAGATCAATCCAGACGTCGTGTTCATCGGATCTGAGGAATCTTTATTTCACGGTGTTTCTGATGAGATTCTCAAGAGAGGGCACCTGTGTATTGGGGCTCAAAAAGCAGCGGCTGAGATTGAAAGATCGAAGGCATTCATGCGAAAACTGCTGGAGAAAAATAACATTCACGGCTCTCTGAGATTTAAAACCTTCAAAGACACGGAAACTGCTCTGCGGTACATCGACGAGTACGCAGGAAGTATTGCTATAAAACCGGCGAGACAGGCAGGCGGGAAGGGCGTCAAAGTCATAGCAGACTTACAAGCGTATTTGAAAGACGAGAAAAAGGATGCTAAGAAAAGGCATGCCGCCCAGATTGTCAAGGAAAAGCTGTCCCAGGACCTGGAGGATCAAATTCTGATCGAAGAGAGAGTTGAGGGCGTGGAATACTCATTACAGTGCTTCACTGACGGAAAGTGTATTGTCCCTCTCCCTCTGGTGCAGGATCACCCTCACGCCTTTGAGGAGGACATTGGCCCTGAAACGGGTGGGATGGGTTCAATATCAGGCGGATGGATTCTCCCCTTCATGAACGAGGGCGAATATAAAAAATCTTTAGACATCATGAAAGAATCTGTCAAATCCATAAAAGCTGAAACAGGTACTGACTACTTCGGCGTCATCTCTGGTCAGTTCATGCTCACCGACAAGTGGGGCCCCACCATTATCGAGTACTACGCCCGACTGGGAGACCCTGAAGCAGTGAACATCATGGGCGTCCTGGAAAACTTTGACGAAATCTGTGAAGGGTTTCTGAACGGGAGCCTGGCAAAGGTTACCGCAGAAATCAGAGACGTCTCTACGGTCGTTAAATGCATCTCACCAAAGGGTTACCCCAACGAGAGAGACCTGGGAAGAGACAAGAAACTCTTCATCGACCTGGAGAAAATCCACCAACTGGGAGCTGAGGTCTTCTACGGCTCTGCATACGAGAACGGAAACGTGTACACTGGTGGTTCACGAGCAGTGGAGATTTACGCTGAAGGAGATACCATTCTGGAGGCAGGCCGAGTAGCAGAAGAAGCCACGAACTACGTGACCTCAGACTGGAAGTTGTTCCACCGGCACGACATTGGCTCCCCAGAATTGCTGGACAAGCGAATGAGGACAGCCCAGCTGGCCCGGGAGATCTACCAGTACAGGGCAGAACACGACCTAATAGGGAGAAACATAGACTGGATTCCAGGTATTGGAAAGATTGAAACATAGAGAGGTGATTTTGTGAAAATCATGTTACTGGGATCGGGTGAATTAGGGAAAGAAGTCATCATTGAGGCCCAGAGGCTTGGACTGCAGACTGTAGCTGTGGACAGGTATGAAGGTGCTCCTGCCCAGTACGTGGCAGACAGAGCATACACGGGCAACATGACTGATAAAGGGTTTCTAAAGTATCTCGTGGGAAGGGAGGACCCTGACTGCATCATACCTGAGATAGAGGCTATCAACCTGGAGGCTTTGTCAGAATTTGAAGACCTGGGTATATTCGTCTCTCCCCGGGCTGAAGCCCAGAAAACTGCCATGGATCGTTTCAGGTTACGGGAAAAACTTGACAAGGCGGGCGTACGGGTCTCGCAGTACCATTTTGCTTCGAATTTCTCTGATTTTGAATCTGCATGCAGTGACTTCAACTACACGTGCATTACCAAGGGGCGATTTTCATCGTCTGGACACGGCTCTTACGTTGTCAACTCGAAGGAAGACGTGGAAAAGGCGTGGGAAGAACGGAAGAAGGCGAGAAAACCTTCAGATGATGTCATCATCGAGGAGTTCATTCCCTTCTCTACGGAGGCAAACCAGTTAGTGGTCCGTAACAAGGGGACAGTCTTCTGTAAGACGTTGGGCCATTACCAGTTATACGGGGACTATCACTCGAGCTGGCAGCCTATCTACCGGAACGAGAACGAGAGAGAAGGGTTCGAATCAGTCAAGGATCAGGTTTACACCTTTGCGGAAAAGGCCACCCTTGCTTTAGCAGGTGAAAAGGGAAGAGGCATCCACGCAGTGGAGCAGTTTCTGGACTTTGAGAACAGAAAGGTGTACGTCAATGAGGTGAGCTGCAGGCCCCACGACACGGGAATGGTCACCTTCAAGACGCACTTCCCCGGCTACTCACAATCTGGACTCCACATCAGGGCAGTGGCTCAGATTCCGGTTGAACCTCGATTGTGCCAGGAGACGGACGGGATCAAAATCCTGGACAGTATTAAACCAGGTGCCTCCCACGTGATCGTGTCTCCCACTGTTGGATGGAACCCGCAATTTAGGGGAATAGAAAAGGCACTGCAGCATGGGGATGTCTGGATCTTCAAGAAACCCTACGCATTCCACGAACCCCACCACGGGAGGAGGTTAGGGGTGGCCTTGTCTCTGGCAGAGACGGTGGCTGACGCCATAAGAGAGGCTGAATTGACAGCACACGCTATTGAGATCAAAACAGATGAAGACCCGGAATGGAGGGATCAGTGGCTGAAGGAGAAGCACGTGATGCCATGAAAGTTTTGATTGTCTGTGGTTCTCAATCTGATGCGAAAATAGCTGATAAAGCTGCAAATGTTCTGAAAGGGAAGGTTGATTATGACATGGAGGTAGCTTCTGCACACAGGGAACCTGAGAAGGTCAGAGAGCTGGTGAAACGGGAGTATGACGTGTACATTGCTGTAGCAGGGTTATCAGCCGCTTTACCCGGGGTTATTGCCTCCTTAACGGATAAACCGGTCATTGGCGTGCCCGTCTCTGCCAAATTGGGAGGACTGGACGCTTTGTTATCCGTGGTGCAGATGCCTAAAGGCGTGCCTGTGGCGTGTGTGGGGATTGACAATGGGGAGAATGCGGCGTATCTGGCCTTGAGGATATTGAATGTAAAAGAGGGATGTCATGAAAATGGACTACGCGAGAGCGGGCGTTGACATCAAAAGGGAGGAAAAGTCCGTTTCAGCCATAAAAAGAATTGTGTCAGAGAGTTTCTTGTTCAGGACTGGATTGGGGAAACCGTTGACAGAGATTGGTCACTATTCGGGATTGATCGACTTTGGTGAGTATGCACTGGCGTTATCGACGGACGGGGTGGGAACGAAGACGATCGTAGCCAAAAGGCTGGAGAAGTACGATACCATTGGTATTGATCTGGTGGCCATGTGTGTCAATGACATTCTGTGTAATGGGTGCGAACCCATGGCGTTCGTCGATTACGTGGTCATAGACGAGACGAATGAGGAGGTTCTCACAGAGCTGGGGAAGGGGTTACTGGAGGGAGCGAGGCAGGCGAATGTGGTGATCATTGGAGGGGAGACGGCTACGCATCCAAACATGAAAGGACACGAGGTGAACTTTGATCTGGCAGGGGCAGCTTTGGGGTTCGTGAGGAAGGAGAAAATTGTAACAGGTGAAAAGATTGAGCCGGGGGATGTGGTGTTGGGATTGGGAAGCTCGGGGATTCACAGTAATGGGTTGTCATTGGCGAGGGCAGTCTTACTGGACGGGAGTGAGGATGAGCAGATTCTTTGTGAGTTGTTGGAGCCGACCAGGATTTATGTGAAGCCTGTTTTGGAGGTGTTGAAAGAAGTTGAGGTGAAGGGGATGGCGCACATCACGGGGAGCGGGCTGTTGAATTTGAAGCGGTTGACTGAGTACGGGTTTGAGATTGAGATGCCTCGTCCTCACAAGATTTTTGAGCTAATTCAGGAGAAGGGGAAGGTGGAAGAAGAGGAGATGTATAGGACGTTTAACATGGGTGTTGGGTTTGTGATGGTTGTGGGGGAAGGGGATGTGAAGAAGGCGAAGGATATACTGGGGAAATATGAGAAGGTGTATGAGTTGGGTGTTGTTACGAGGGGGGAGGGGGTTCATGTGAGTAATAGAGGAATTGTGTTGTAGATTGAGGAGATTGCTGGAATTTTAGTACATTTTCCACAGATTACGAATTAGTTTTCTTATTTCTCTGGGAAATCTGTCAAGTCTTTGATATATGATTTCTTTAACGAAAAACCTGACTTCATCTCTTTCAGCAAGCTTTAGCAGCAGGTTGTTCCTTACCTCTTCAGGAAGTCTGTCAAAGTTCTTTGTCATAATCCGTGCAACATCCTCAGCAGCTTTATCTTTTTCAGCAAGTCTGAATAATAAATTTCTTACCTCTTCAGGAAGTCTATCAAAGTTCTTTGCCAGAGTCCATGCAACACCCCAAGCAGCTTTATCTTTTTCAGCAAGCTTTAGCAGCAGGTTGTTCCTTATTTCCCCAGGAAGTCTATCAAAGTTCTTTGCCAGAGTCCATGCAACACCCCAAGCAGTTTTATCTTTTTCAGCAAGCTTTAGCAGCAGGTTGTTCCTTACCTCTTCAGGAAGTCTGTCAAAGTTCTCTACCACAGCCCATGCAACACTTTCAGCAGTTTCATCTTTTTCAGCAAGTCTGAATAATAAATTTCTTACCTCTTCAGGAAGTCTGTCAAAGTTCTCTACCACAGCCTCTGCAACACCTTCAGCAGCTTTATCTTTTTCAGCAAGCTTTAGCAGCAGGTTGTTCCTTATTTCCTCAGGAAGTCTATCAAAGTTCTTTGCCAGAGTCCATGCAACACCTTCAGCAGCTTCATCTTTTTCAGCAAGTCTGAGAAGAAGACTCTCGAAAATCTGCCTGTACTCACGCTTAGAAGAGCTGTCCCCTCCAACCAAGTATTTCAGAGCCTCAGAATAAGAAGGATGAGAAAACTCCACGAGTCTACCAACACCAACACGAACCTTATCATCTCTAAACCATTGAAGAATCTCATCAAAATCCCAAGCGTCCACCAATTCCAACTCTTCCACCATCTCTTCATAGGTACTCCTCATAAAATCGGCTCTATATCCAGCAACAAATAGAAATGACAAAAACAACATCTTGTCCTGGGTCATATTCATAATTTCTTCTGCGAATGCCCTTGCAGTTTCCCCTGACTTTCTCCTGATTTCTTCTCTTAGTCGATCTTTCTCAACTACCCCAATCGTAGCTACGGCAAAAGCCCTCAATTTGAGAGGTGTAGTCAACTTCCTCTCATCCCTTATCTCTCCAAATACTACCTTTTTTAGTCTCCCATTTTCAACCCATCCGCAGCTTTCTTCCACTGCCCACTTCCTGAGGATCTCCTTTCTCTTCCCATAATCATAAGATGGTTTTTTCAGATTCAATGACTCCTCAAATTTCTTGATATCGACATCAGCTAATTTTTCCTTTTCAAACTTTTTGAAAACCTCCTCCCTTGAGGTTATGATCACATAGCCATCTTCCACATTCCTTACACTTTCTATTATAGTACCAATCTCCTTTTTCAAACCCTCTCTTTCCTCGTACCTCGTTCTCCCAAAAGGATCTTCAAAGTAGACAATACGGTGCGGCGCCACCTTTGCCCTCACATCTTCCAGCCACTTTCTCACCTCAACTCTCTCGTATTCCTCTCCCCCCTTCACCCACTCCACCTCATATCCACGACAGAAGTACTCCCACAGGAGCCTGACAGCGGTGTAGGTCTTCCCGTACTCCTGGGTTCCCGTAATGAAAAGAATCCTCTTCTCCTCCAGGGTCTTCTGGATATCCTCATATTCTGCAGGAGGAACGTACACCTCGTCAATCCTCCCATACAGCCTGCTCCCAGGATAGCCAATTTTCCTGAGAAAATCAAAGATGTCACACCTCCTGTGAATATGTTCTAAATCTGCAAGGAAAAAGTTCTTCCCACTATGAGAGATTCTGGCGCAGTGCTTCCTATCGAGTGGCTCGAGAGCGTTGAGGAACTCCTCAGTGAAGAGCACAAAGGTTTCTTTCACACTTTCGTTGTGCTTTTCTCTGAAATAGGCCCGATAGGGATTAATGATATCCTCTTTGAGAAAGTCAATTATTTCTGTTCTGTTGATGGGTGGCACGGGTATAGTTTCATCGATCTCTTTGGCACCTACTCCGATTTCTAAAGGGATACACTGAAAGTCTTTGTGTGGGATTTTGATTCTTTTCAATTCTCCTATAGTCTCAAACACTTCTTCAAAGTTGTCAACGATTATTATGAAGTTATCTGAGCCTTCAATCTCACTTATCCCCTGAAAAATTGTTTTGTTTTTCTTTATTTCTTCTATTTTCTCTTTCAGTGGATCTGTTAAATAATTCTTTCTGCAGACATCTTCCAAGATTCCAGTCTTTTCTGCGATTTCTGCCGCTTTATTCCTAAATCCCAATATGTCCACATATATGAGGTGTTTCTTACCCATATAGTTCCCTCGTTCAGAGACTTTTCATCACTTCTATAAGAACGTTGTGATATGGTGGGGCTTTGGACAGAGCCCCTGGCTGCTTCTGGAGTAGTATCTTATTCTCTCCTTCCAATGTCTTCTTGTCTTCTCAGCACTCCGAATTTCGTTGATATTCACCAAGCAAGAGAACCGGTTTGCACGATCTGTGAAACATGAATTAATGGAAACGGCATGATTCTTTTTTGTGATTTAATATCAAAAAAAGTTCTTTCTCAGCACCAGATTTCTATTTCAGAGATCTTTTCAAAATCTGTATCAAGAGTTGCAATTTTCAGGCGATGCAGGACTGCATGTGCAGCTATCTGGGAATCTGAAAAACTCACATTGTGCTTCTCCATTATCTCCAGCGACTTTATGAAGGTGTCCTGACGTGCTGTAAGAAACTGGAAAGGCAAAGAAAACACAAACCGAATCTTTCCTTCAATGAAATCTATGTTGTTTCCATTCTTTTTCAGCACCCAGATAATTTCGTTGACACTCATCGAACAGAAGAACCCATGGTGGCTCTCAACAATATCCCAGAACAAAG
>JADDYB010000706.1_pt1 | contig 10653 bp, 10 predicted proteins | sample 8641941 | NCBI WGS metagenome assembly JADDYB01 (sample SAMN16275377, study PRJNA637457) | freshwater sediment metagenome | isolation source: Lake Kineret sediment | place: Israel: Lake Kineret | collected 2013 | reverse complement strand
AGTAGTCGCCGCCTTCATGGCTGCGTCTCGCACCAGTGTTCGATCGCTGTCCTGACCTCGTCCGGCCGCTCGGTCAGCGGCCAGTGGTGGCAGTCGACGGTCTTCACCTCGCCGCGCGGGAAACGGGCGGCGATCGTCCTCATCTCGGGCAGCGCGGCGAAGGTGGCGCCGGTGGACAGCAGCACCAGCGTCGGCATCGCAACGGACTCCGGCGCCGCGACCGGCCGGAACATCTCGACCAGTTCCTGCAGGTAGTGCGCGGTGCGGAACGTGCGCAGGTCGGCACGGGTCGAGCTGTAGCGGCGGATGAACTCCGCCTCGGCTTCCGGCGAGCCGAGCGAGGCGCGCGCCAGTTCGTCGAGCGCGCGCAGGTCCAGCGGCGGGATGTCTCGCCGGTGCAGGCCGAGCGCATTCAGCCCGCGAACGATCGCCGCCGCGGCAACGAACAGCGGCGCCGCGCGTGCGATCCACCTCCAGCGGCCGTGCAGCGCCGGCCGGAACACCGGGTCGATCAGCACCAGCGCCGCGACGCGCTGCGGCGCGCGCGCCGCGCACGCGAGCGCCACCTGCGCGCCCAGGCTGTGGCCGACCAGCAGCGCGCGCGGTGCGCCCTCGGCATCGAGCAGCGCCAGCAGGTCGTCGCACCACAACTCGAGCGCGATGCGGCCGCGCGTCGGCGAATCGCCGTGGCCGCGCAGGTCGACGCGGATCAGGTCGCGTTCATCGGCAAGGGTCGTGCGCTCGACGAACTCCGACCAACGCGTCATGTTGCTGGCCAGCCCGTGCAGCAGCAGTACGGGCGCCTTGCCGGCCGGCCGTCGCGCGGCGGTGCGCCGGTAGGCGATGCGCACGCCGTCGGGCCGCACGAGCGAGCGGAGGCTCTCGCCCGCCGGCGCGGGCCGTGTCGACGGAGCGGACGTCGAAGTCAGCGGGCGTAACCCCAGGCCTTCAGCCGGCTCATCGAGTACTCGGCCGGCTTGCCCTGCCCGCCGCCGCGCAGGAAACGCGCGTAGTTGTCGGCGGCGGCGCGCTGGTTGCCGGCGCCTTCGTAGCTGACACCCTTGAGGAAGGCGATGCCCGGGTCGCCGGGCAGCAGCCGGTCGGACTGCTCGAAGCTCGCCACCGCCGCGCCCGGGTTCTTCTCGGCCAGCTGCAGCACGCCGGCGAGCTTGTGCGCCTGCGCTTCCTGCGGGTAGACCGAGCGCGCCGTCTCGGCGTAGCGCAGCGCGTCCTTCTGCCGCCCCTGCGCGGCCAGGCAGCGGGCCATCAGCAGGTTGGACGGATAGTCCCGCGGTGCGACCGCCAGCGCCTTGGCGAACTCGCCCTGCGCCTGCGGCAGCTGCTTGCGCGCCATCGCCGTCTCGCCCCGCTTGCAGGCGTCGATCGCCGGCTTCAGCTGGCGCAGGCCGGCCGTGCTGTCCATGAAGCGCTCGCGCTGCGGATCGGCCTTCAGGCTCGCCGCATGCCGGGTCTCGGCCAGCCGCTGCGCGTTGGCCACCCGCTCGCCGCTCATCGGGTGGGTCGAGAACATCGTCTCCAGCAGCGACGGCGTCTCCTTCGCCTCGCGCACCAGCAGCGAATGCAGCTGCACCATGCCGCCGGCGGGATAACCTGCCCTGACCATGTAGTCCTGTCCCAGCGCGTCGGCCTCGCGCTCGTTGTCGCGCGAGTACGAGGCGAGCAGCGCGCTGGCGCCGACCTGGCCGCCGACCGCCGCCAGCCCGCCCCACGATGAATCGACCACCGAGGCGGCCACCGCCAGGCCGACCACCGCCGCCTGGGCCAGCATCTGCTGCCCCTGCTGCTGCGCGGCGTGGCGCGCGTTGACGTGGCCCATCTCGTGGCCGAGAAGCGCCGCCAGCTCGGCCTCGCTGGAGAGCTCGGTCATGATGCCGCGGGTGACCCCCATCGCCCCGCCCGGGAAGGTGTAGGCGTTGATGTAGTTGGCGTTCAGCACGCGGTACGAGTAGGGCATGTTCGGCCGCTGCGTCAGGTCGTCCATGCGATTGCCGAGGCCGGCGACGTAGCGGTTGACGCCATCGTCCTGGATCGCGCCCATGTCCTGCGAGAACTGGTGCGGCGCGACTTCCCGGTCGACCTGGCGTTCCTCCTCCTCGCTCATGCCGACCAGGATGCGTTCGCCGGTGACCGGCGAGGTGGCACAACCCGCGAGGCTGCCCGCCGCCACGCCGGCGCTGAACAGCCACAACACGTCGCGGCGGGTGAGGCGGTTGCGCCGCAGGCGTCGGGCGAAGGCGTCGTGGCTCATCGTGGTCATCTCCTGCAGCAGGTTGTCAGTTCGCCCCTTCACGGCGCGCCAGCACGCCGCGCCACTTGTCGTGCAGCACGTCGGCGGGCAGTTCGGCTGCGTCCCAGTAGCCGATCAGGACGCCCTGCTGCTGCGAGCCGCCGCGCCGCAGCCGGATCTGCGCGTCGGAGATCGTCGTGCGCTGCGACTGCCGGCGCGCCCAGCGGTTCAGCAGCGCGAACAGCCGCTCGCGCTGCGATGCATGCGCGGGGTCGGCGCCGAGATCGACGAGTTCGTTCGGATCGTTCGCCAGGTCGAACAGCATCGGCCGCATGCCTTCGGCATGAACGTACTTGTAGCGATCGTCGCGGACCATGAAGGCGCGCGCGTCCATCGGCGCCACGCCGAGCGCGTCGGCCGCCGGGGTCATCGAGTAGTCGTACTCGCTGATCGCCGCTTCGCGCCAGCGCACCGGCGGCTGCCCATGCAGCCAGGGCTGCAGCGCCCGGCCCTCGAGGCGGTGCGCCGGCACCGCGCCGCCGGCGAATTCGACGAAGGTCGGCGCCAGGTCGATGCTTTCGACGAGCGCATCGCAGACGCTGCCGCGCGTGCCGTCGGCCTCTGGCGACGGGTCGACGACGATCAGCGGGATCTTCACCGACGGGTCGTGGAACAGGTCCTTCTCGCCGAGCCAGTGATCGCCGAGATAGTCGCCGTGATCGGAGGTGAAGACGATCAGCGTCGAGTCGAGCAGGCCGCGCGAGCGCAGGCCGTCCACCAGCACGCCGATCGCATCGTCGATCTGCGCGACCAGCCCCATGTAGGCCGGGATCACCGCCGCCCGCACCTCGTCACGAGAAAACGCGCGCGACACGCGCAGATTCATGAACTCGCGGTACAACGGATGCGGATCGCGACGCTCGTCTCGGCTCCGCACCGCCGGCAGCACGTCGGCCGCCGAGTACATCGCGTGGTACGGCGCCGGCGCGATGCACGGCCAGTGCGGCTTGATGTACGAAAGGTGCAGGCACCACGGTTCGCTGCCCGCCTCGTCGATGAAGTCGAGTGCGCGCTGCGTCATGTACGGCGTCTCGGAATGCTCGGCCTTCACCCGCGCCGGGCGCGTGCTGTTGCGCAGCAGCCAGCCGGACAGCAGGTTGCCGTCCTCATCCAGCGCGGCGTTGGCCCAGTCGTCCCACGGGTTGTCGCCGTCGTAGCCCTGCGCGCGCAGCCAGGCGTTGTAGCGCGGCTCGCGCGGGTCGTACTTGCCCGCCGGGCCCACACCGTGCAGTCCGTCGTCACGCTCGAACGGATCGAAGCCGCACTCGGCGACGCGCACGCCGATCTCCGAGCGCGGGTCGATGCCCAGCCGCGCCATGCCTTCGACGTCGGCCGCCATGTGCGTCTTGCCGACCAGCGCGGTGCGCACTCCGAGCGGGCGCAGGTAGTCGCCGAGCGTGAGCTCGCCCACCTTGAGCGGGAAGTTGTTCCAGGCGGCGCCGTGCGAATCGACGTAGCGGCCGGTGTAGAAGCTCATCCTCGAGGAGCCGCAGATCGGGCTCTGGCAATAGGCGCGTGAGAACAGCACCCCGCGGGCGGCCAGCCGCGCGATGTTCGGCGTGCGCAGCCGCGGGTGCCCCGTGCACGCCAGGTAGTCCCAGCGCAGCTGGTCGCACATCACGAACAGGATGTTGCGGCGATCGCGGCTCATGCTGCGCCCGCTGCGGCCCCGGCCTTCACTGCTGGATGCCCGCCGCCTTGACCACCGGTTCCCACTTGGCGCGGAAGGCGGCGATCATCTTCGCCGTCGCCTCCGGGCCGGCAGCGACCGGGTCCATGGCTGCGTCGCGGAACTTCTTCTGCATCTCGGGCGTCTTCATGATCGCCTCGATCGCGCCGCCCAGTTCGCGCACGCGCGCCGCCGGCATCGATGCCGGCGCGAAGAACACGTTCCAGCCGTCGGCGACCACATTCAGCCCCGACTCCTTCAGCGTCGGCACCTTCGGCAGTTCCGGCGCGCGCTTCTCGCCGCCGATGGCCAGGATGCGCAGCTTGCCGCCTTCGTGCTGCGCGATCAGGGTGTCGAGGGTGTCGATCGCCACGGGGATCTGGCCGCCGAGAAGATCGGTCAGCAGCGGCGCCGAACCGCGGTAGCCGACGACCTCCGGCTTGACCTTCGCCGCATCGGCCACCATCAGCGCGAAGAAATGCGGCAGGCTGCCCGTGGCCGGCACGCCGAAGTTCGCCTTCTCGGGATTGGCGCGCAGCCACGCCAGCAGATGGCTGAATTCCTTGACCGGCACCGCGGCACCGACCGCAATGCCGAACTCGTAGCGCGAAACCTGCGCCACCGGCACGAAATCTGTCCTCGGGTCGTAGCCGACGTTCTTGAACACCAGCGGCGCGACGACGTTGACCGCCGGGTTGCCGATCATCAGCGCCGTCTCGTTAGCCGGCGTGCCGCGGAAGGCCTGCGCCGCCACGCGGCCGCCCGCCCCGGTCTTGTTCTCGACCACGACGGTGGCGCCGAATTTCTCCCGCATCGCGTCGGCGACCAGCCTCGCCGCCTTGTCCGACGCGCCACCGGGCGGGTAGCCGACGATGAACTTGATCGGCCCTTCGATCTTCTGCGCCTGAACGGTGGCGGCGAGCAGCAGCGCGCCGATCGCAACGAAAAGTCTTCCCAGCTGCAGCATGGTCTCCCCGCAGGTTGCCGCGGGCGCGCGATCGCCGCCCGGATTCCTCGTGCCGCCTTCAAAGCCGGCGGGCTTCGCTGGCGCTTGCCGCACGCCGCGCCTCGATTCTGCCGCAGCCGCACAGTCGACGGGTCGCCGCCGCAGGACTTATCCTGCACCGGTTCAAGCCGACGCCGCACCGCCATGACCCAGCGCCTGCAACGCCTCCTCGACAACAACCGCGTCTGGGCGCAGCACGAGGCCGAGCGCGATCCCACCTATTTCTCCAAGCTGCTCGAGCAGCAGGCGCCCGAGTACCTGTGGATCGGCTGCTCGGACAGCCGCGTGCCGGCCAACCAGATCACCGGGCTGGCGCCGGGCGAGGTGTTCGTCCACCGCAACGTCGGCAACCTGGTCGTTCACACGGACCTGAACTGCCTGGCGGTGATCGACTTCGCGGTCGACCTGCTGCACGTGAAGCACGTGATCGTCGTCGGCCATCACGGCTGCAGCGGCGTGCGCATGGCGCTGCGGCGCTCGGCCGGCGGCCTGGCCGAGCACTGGCTGCGCCACCTGCAGGACGTGCAGGCCAAGCACGCGGCGTTGATCGACGCGGTGAGCGGTACCGAGGACAAGGTCAACCTGCTCGCCGAGCTTAACGTGCTGGAGCAGGCCAGCAACGTCTGCGAGTCGACGATCGTCCGCGAGGCCTGGCGGCAGCACGCCGACCTCACGGTCAGCGGCTGGATCTATTCGCTGCGCGACGGCCTGCTGATCGATCTCGGCTTCAACGTCGACGGCCACACCGACCTGGCCACCGCGCGGGCGAGTTCGCTGGCCGTCATCAAGTCGCGCTACCGCCGCTGAAGGTCGCCGCGCGACAGGCAGCATGTGCGGCCGCTACGACCTCTCCGAAAACCCGGCGGCGATCCGGGCGAAGTTCAGCGTGCCGGCAGTGCCGCAGTTCGCGCCCAACATCGACTGGCGCCCGACCGACAACGCGCCGATCGTTCGCCTGGCCGCCGACGGCACGCGTGAATGCGTGCTGGCGCGGTGGGGGCTGGTGCCGGGCTGGGCGCCGGATCTCAAGTTCGGCACCCGCTGCATCAACGCGCGCGCCGAGACGGTGGCGAAACTACCGGCCTTCCGCGGCGCCTTCCGCAGGCGGCGCTGCCTCGTGCCGGTAAACGCGTTCTTCGAGTGGAGCGGCGAGAAAGGCCACCGCATCAAGTGGCGCATCGGGCTGCGCGACGAGGCGCTGTTTGCGCTCGCCGGCCTGTGGGAGTGGTGGCAGGACCGGGAAAGCGCGGAGGGTGTGGCCAGCTACACCATCATCACCTGCGCGGCCAACGCCGCGATCGCGCCGCTGCACGACCGGATGCCGGTCATCCTGCGCGAGGCCGACTACGCGCGCTGGCTGGACGCCGCCGCCGATGGCCAGCCGTTGCTGGCGCCGTTCGATCCGGAGGCGCTTCAGCTGCAGCGGTGCTGAAGGGCCGGCGCTAGGGCCGCAAGCCGCCCACGGAGGCAAGGCCCGGATCTTGCAGCACCGGCGCCGCCGGGTCCGGCGAACTGTCCGGCGGCGACGGCAGGTTGGATTCGGTCAGGCCGAACCAGTCGACCGCCTCGATGGCGTGCTGGCCAGGGACGTCGCAGTCCGCGGGCAAGGCGGGTGCAGTCGGGCGGCCGCTGTCGGGGGTGGAACCGTCGGCACTCAATTCGAACTCCTGTCTGCCGTTGCAGGCATGCGCTTGCCGCGCCGCATCGAGCCCAGATCTTGGCGCGCCCGGTGCGATCGGAGAATCGGCCGTCCGAATGCGATGAATCAGCCATCCGGATCGGGCGATCGAGGCGCGCCGTTGAAGCGCTCCTCGACAGGACAACGAGTTAGGGGTCGCTAGTACCAGCGTCCGTCGCGGCGCTCGATCTCGCGGATGCGCTGCTCCAGGTCGATCAGGTCGGTCGACTGCGACAGATAGCGGTCCACTTCGCGCATCTCGGCCAGGTACATGCGCTGTTGGTACCAGGAAGCAAGTTTCGGGAAGAAACCGCGCATGGCCTCCGCGCGGCGCTCGCTGACCTCGCGCGGCACTGCCGGCCGCACGCCGGCCGCGGGCGCCCGGGGAGCACCGGGGCGGCGCAAATGGAGGAAGTCGAAAAGGCTTCCGCTGTCGAATTTCAGTGTCCAGGCACTCATGGCGAATTCCGGTTAACGATCAGGCAGGCCGGCGTGCGATTCGCCGGCGGCGCTGCCGGTCAATCAGACCTGCGACGGGTCGCGGGCATAGCCGCACTGCACCAGGACGCGCCGGATGTGACGCTTGGCCTCCTGCCTGGGCCGTTCGACCACGCGCGCTCCGCCACGACGGGCAGCCGCGATGACGGCATCCCACAAGCGACCGGCTTGGTCGGCGCTGGCGTAGGCGAGGTCACCCAGGGTCACCGTGCCGAGCCGCGAGGCCGGCGGCGGGAAGCTGTAGCCGTCCTGCAACAGACAGAAGGCATAAAGGCCCCCGATCTCGGGGGTGGCGGGACGAAGTTTCATGTGGACTTCCCTTACCGATCAGCGGCTTGCTTCGTTTGATGCGCCGCACTCAGCCAATCTATGGGCATTAGAGGACCAAATAAAATCGTCATTTCAGATGCTTAGGATCCGTTTATCCGATCAGGATCCAAGTTAGATTTGCGCATCGCAACATGCGGCGGGATAAGTCCTTGCCGCGCAGGCACTTATGGAGCTTTACCAGCTACGCAGCTTCGCCGCTGTGGCCGAAGAGGGTCACCTGACCCGCGCCGCCGAGCGGCTGCATGTCAGCCAGCCGGCGGTCAGCGGCCAGATCAAGGCGCTCGAGCAGGAACTGGACGTGCGTCTGTTCGAGCGGTCGGCCAGCGGCATGGTGCTGACCGTTGCCGGTCGGGAACTGCTCGCCAATGCACAGCGAGTGCTCACTGCCGCGGAAGATATGAAGCAGGCTGCCAAGCGCCTGACCGGCGAGATTGCCGGCGTGCTGCGCATCGGCACGGTGAGCAACCCGGCATCGCTCCGGCTGGGCGAGCTCCTTGCGGCGGCCATCGAGCGCCACCCGCGGCTGCAGCTGGAACTGCAACACGAGGTTTCCGGCGCCGCGCTCGAGGCCGTCCGAGAGGGGCGGCTGGATGCCAGCTTCTATTTCGGCGATGCGCCGGGGCGCGACTTCACCGCTCTGCGCCTGCGCGAGCAGGTCTACTGCGTGACCGGCCCCGGTGCCTGGTCCGACCGGATCGAGACGGCCGACTGGGCCGACATCGCCGCCCTGCCGTGGATCCTGACGCCGGCAATCAGCACGCACAACCGGCTGGTGACCCGCCTGTTCGAGGAGCAGGGCATCGAGCCGCCGCAGCGCCACGTCGAGGCCGACCAGGAGTCGGTGATCGAGACGCTGGTCGTTTCGGGCGTCGGCGTATCGCTGATGCGCGAGGAACTGGCGCAGACGCGGGCCGCTGCCGGCGAGATCTGCATCTGGGACAAGGCGCGGTTGCGCACCACGCTGTGGTTCGTCTGCGCTGCGGGTCGCGAGCAAGACCCGCTGCTCAAGGCCCTGTTCGCGCTGCTGCGCGAGGTCTGGCAGCTGCCGGAAGAGGTGCCCGACAGGCGCGCCCCGGCGCTGACTGGCTAGGCTCCGCCAGCGCCGGCGCTGGCTTCGCCGGGGTTACGTCGGGCAGGGGCCGCGGCTAAGCTCGCAGTCTGCGACCCGCGCGGTCGCGTGCCGGGGAGCTTGCGCCATGACCGACCTGTCCGAGATCAAGAAGCTGGCCTCCTACCGCCCGACGCACAAGGTGCGCTTCGTCACTGCGGCCTCGCTGTTCGACGGCCATGACGCCAGCATCAACATCATGCGGCGCATCCTGCAGAGCATGGGCGCCGAGGTGATCCATCTCGGCCACAACCGCTCGGTCGAGGAGATCGTCACCGCCGCGCTGCAGGAGGACGTGCAGGGCATCGCCGTGTCCAGCTACCAGGGCGGGCACGTCGAGTTCTTCAAGTACATGATCGACCTGCTGCGCAGCCGCGGCGGCAGCAACATCAAGGTCTACGGCGGCGGCGGCGGCGTGATCGTGCCGGCCGAGATCAAGGAGCTGCACGACTACGGCGTGACGCGCATCTTCTCGCCCGAGGACGGGCAGAAGATGGGGCTGGCGGGAATGATCGGCTCGATGGTCGCCGGCTGCGACCTGGACCTGTCGCCGCTGGCGCCGAAGTCGATCGACGCCCTGATGGACAAGGACGTCGTCAAGCGCTGGCGCGCGCTGGCGCAGACGATCACCGCGCTCGAACTGGGTCACTGCGAGCCGAAGCTGCGCGAAGCGCTGCGCAAAGCCGCGGACACCGCCAAGGTGCCGGTGCTCGGCATCACCGGCACCGGCGGCGCCGGCAAGAGTTCGCTCACCGACGAGCTGATTCGCCGCCTGCGGCTGGACCAGGACGACGCTCTTTCGATCGCGGTGGTCTCGATCGACCCGTCGCGGCGCAAGAGCGGCGGCGCGCTGCTCGGCGACCGTATCCGCATGAATGCGATCAACCCCTGGCGCAAGGGACCGCGCGTGTTCATGCGCTCGCTTGCCACCCGCGAGGCCGGCAGCGAGATCAGCCAGGCGCTGCCGGAAGCGCTGGCGGCGTGCAAGGCGGCCGGCTTCGACCTCATCCTGGTCGAGACCTCCGGCATCGGCCAGGGCGACGCGGCGATCGTTCCGCACGTCGATGCCAGCCTTTACGTGATGACGCCCGAGTACGGCGCGGCGAGCCAGCTCGAGAAGATCGACATGCTGGATTTCGCCGGCTTCGTCGCCATCAACAAATTCGACCGCAAGGGCGCCGCCGACGCGCTGCGCGACGTCGCCAAGCAGGTGCAACGGAACAAGGGCGATTTCAGCAAGAAGCCGGAGGACATGCCGGTGTTCGGCACCATGGCCGCGCGCTTCAACGACGACGGCGTCACCGCGCTTTACCAGGCGCTGCTGCCGCGGCTGAAGGAGCTGGGGCTGAAGCTGGCGCCGTCGAAGTTGCCACGGGTTCATACGCGCCACTCGACGCACCAGGTGCCGATCGTGCCGGGCAAGCGCACGCGCTATCTGGCCGAGATCGCCGAGACCGTGCGCGGCTACAAGAAGCATGCCGTCCAACAGGCGCGCATCGCCCGCGAGCGGCAGCAATTGCTCGCCGCGCAGGCGCTGCTGGCCGCGGAGTGCAAGGAAGAGAGCACGAACCTCCACGCGTTGGCCGCCGACCGCGACGCCAGGCTCGACTCGCGGAGCCAGAAGCTGCTCGCCATGTGGCCGCAGATGCAGCAGGCCTATGCCGGCGACGAGTACGTGGTGAAGATCCGCGACAAGGAGATCCGCACCCGGCTCACCTACACGTCCTTGTCGGGCAGCAAGATCCGCAAGGTGGCGTTGCCGCGCTACGAGGACCACGGCGAGCTGCTGAAGTGGCTGCTGCTGGAGAACGTGCCCGGCTCGTTCCCCTACACCGGCGGCGTGTTCGCCTTCAAGCGCGAGAACGAGGATCCGACGCGGATGTTCGCCGGCGAAGGCGACCCGTTCCGCACCAACAAGCGCTTCAAGCTGCTGTCCGAAGGCATGCCGGCCAAGCGGCTGTCCACCGCCTTCGACAGCGTGACGCTGTACGGCAACGAGCCGGACCTACGGCCGGACATCTACGGCAAGGTCGGCAATTCCGGCGTCTCGATCGCC
>JADDYB010000705.1_pt1 | contig 10658 bp, 7 predicted proteins | sample 8641941 | NCBI WGS metagenome assembly JADDYB01 (sample SAMN16275377, study PRJNA637457) | freshwater sediment metagenome | isolation source: Lake Kineret sediment | place: Israel: Lake Kineret | collected 2013 | reverse complement strand
TCCCTTGCGCTCGACATGCTGGACTGGACGCTGATTCGTGGTAGCGTTGCTACAGACCCGTTGGAGTTTAACGGCATCGAGACATGGATTGCCGCTTGCACCGACGAGCATACGAACACCAGTTGTCCTACAGGCACCTTCTCTGCCGATGACTTAGCGTCTTTGTAGTACTCGACCCTCGGACGCCCCTCCGGCACCAGGGTTACAAACTCTCCAACCTCTCCCTGCGGAACCTCATTACCCGCGTCATCCACCAGCTTCCACTCGATCCCAGCTGCTGGCTTGCCCACAGAGCCGACTGGCGCATTGCCGAAATTGGTCATGCCCCCAGCACCATCTACCGCTCCATAGCCTTCCCATATCTTCACTCCAAACCTCTTTTCGAATGCTTCCCACAGGTTGGCGGGGCATGCCGCCGACATCACCAGACGCACCGGATTGTCGGCATCGTTGGGCTTCTCTGGCTGCTTCATCAGGATTGGTATCATTGCCCCCAAGGCATTGAACTCGGTACATCCATAACGTCTTATCGTGTCCCATATTCTCGATGCTGAGAACCGCTTGTCCAGAGCCATTGGGACACCGGCGCACATCGCCCACGTAGTCGTGAGTTGCAACGCGTTGCCGTGAAACAGGGGTAGACAGGTATACAGGATGTCGTCAGGGTTCACCCATGCTGATATCGTCGTCCTCATATACTGCACAACCCCAGGGTAGTTCCTGAACACGACGCCTTTGGGGAACCCAGTTGTCCCTGATGTGTATAGTATGTAGTTGATGGCACCTATTTTCATCTCGTACTCAGGCTTGTTCGCCGGAGCATCGAAAAGCACAGAGAGGTTTTCGGTCCCCTTCGGCGGCGCTGCCCCGGTAGTCGTTCGTACGAATATCTTCTTGATGGCACCCAATGGACGGCCAAGCTTTTCAACCTCAGGATAGAGAACATCGTCGATAACAAGGTACTTCACATCTGAGTGGGACAGCACATATCGTAACCCCTCCCCCTTAAGGCTTGCATTCACTGGCACGGTGTAAAACCCTGCGCGGGGCACCCCATGATAGATGAACAAGAACTCGGGGCAGTTGCCCATCAGAATAGCTATGCCGTCGCCTGGCTGAGCGCCCTGGGCTTTTAAACCATTGGCCGCTCGACACGTCATTTTGTCGAACTCGGAAAACGTGATGACGCGGTCTTCAAACAGGATGAAGGGCTTGTCACCACGTGTTCTTGCTTGATACTCAATAAGGTCGGGGAAATATGTTAAGGCTGGTTCTTCTGTCATGGTAAGACTCCTCCATCGAGAAAGTATAAATTTGGATGCATCCGGCACTGCTACCTAGAAGCAGCACCCCCGGCAATCCATCGGGGCAACAATTTAGTTTTTTCAAAATTGTAGCCTGCAACCTATAGTATATCATTATTTTCCCCCGCCCCGTCAAACAGGGTAATTGAAGCAATTAATAGTCGCTTTTAAAAGGAGTCGTAGTTGAACCACTGACTCCAGTATGTTATCCTTGAGCCGCACCACTGGCACTCAGGGTCTGGAAATTCATAAAGCCCGAACAGATTAATGTTCTGCTGAAAGGAGGATGCATACCTATGCGACCGGAGGAGCTGAAAGATTTCGAACTAACAGAAAGCCAAAGGGCGGTGCGTGCTACAGCTCGTGACTTTGCCCGCAAGGAAATCGCTCCTAACGTACAAAAGTGGGAAAAAGAGGGCAGTTACCCCAAGGAGATTGTGATACGCATGGGAGAACTTGGTTTTCTGGGTGCTTTCGTGCCGCAGGAATATGGTGGTGCTGGCCTAGACTATCTTAGCTACGGAATTATCTGTGAGGAAGTCGCCTGGGCTGACTGGGTATGTGCCTCGATTATCTCGGTCCAGAATTCCCTGGTGGAGAACGGCATACTACATTTTGGGACGGAGAAGCAAAAGCAGAAGTATCTTGTCCCTTTGGCACAGGGGAAACTCCAGTCTTCATCGGCTTTAACGGAACCCAGCGGCGGGACTGATCTCGCTGCTTTGCAGACTACAGCTCGACTTGATGGAGAATATTATGTACTCAACGGGCAGAAGACATTCTGCTCTCATGCCAGTCATACGGACGTCTATTTTGTGCTGGCAACAATAGACAGGTCTCTGGGGCGTCGAGGGATTTCAGCATTCCTTGTAGAAAATCCCTCACCGGGCATGCAGGTAACACCGCTGAACATGAGTACGATGAAAAGAGGGAACATCGCCCACATCTTCTTCGATGATGTCCGTATTCCAAGGGAAAACTTACTCGGTAAAGAAGGGCAGGGAATGACCATCGTAGGAGCAGACCTGGCTATGGGTCGTTTCTCGGTGGCTTCACGGTGCGTGGGACAAGCACAGGCATGCCTGGATGCTGTGGTCAATTACGCTCCACAGAGAGAGATTTTCGGACAGAAAGAGAGCGAATTCCAGATGGTCAAACAGATAGTGGCGGATATGGCCATTTCCGTCGATACCGCCCGCCTGCTTGTCTACCGTCTGGGAAGACTCATGGATGCCAACGTTGGTCGAGTCACTTCTATCGCCTCCGCTACAAAGCTCTATGCCAGCGAAGTGGCAACCAAAGCTGCTCTTGATGCTATCCAGTTGCACGGTGGCTATGGCTTTGTCGAGGATTATTCAGTGGGTCGTTATCTACTTGAGGCTAAGGTATTAGAGGTTGGCGAGGGCAACAACCAGTTGCACCGTGATATTGTTGCGGACTGGATATTCGGAGTGCGCGACTACTAACTTTGACCTACTATGATCGGGAGTATGGCGTGAGAAACCCTATCTGGACACCACCGGAAGACAGAAAAAAACATGCAAACCTGACAGATTTCATGCGTCAGGCCAGTGAAAACTACCACCGCCAGTTTTTGTTATACGATGAATTGTATGATTGGTCTATAAAGCACCCCAACGAATTCTGGGCTTTTCTCTGGCAATACCTCGACATTAAAGCTTCCAGGCAGTATAACAGCGTCATAACTACAGCCCAGCATATGATGCATACCCGGTGGTTTACAGATGCGAGGCTAAACTTCGCTGAAAATTTGCTCAGATACCGTGATAACCGGACAGCCATCATCTTCAAGGGTGAAAGTACGGAGGCAGTCCGTATGACCTACGCTGAGTTATACGACAATGTCGCGCGTGTTGCCGAGTCATTAAAACAGCTGGGAGTTGGTGTGAAAGACCGTGTTGCCGGTTTTATGCCGAATATACCAGAGACGGTTATTGCCATGCTGGCCACCACCAGTATCGGCGCTATGTGGTCGTCTTGCTCTCCTGATTTTGGCCTCAAAGGCGCACTTGACCGATTCCAGCAGGTGGAGCCCAAAGTACTTTTTACCGCTAATGGCTACTCGTATAATGGGAAGCTGTTTGACTCGGTAGATAGAATTGCGGAGATTACCGGGGAGTTGCCATCAGTCGAAAAAGTGGTAGTCGTGCCTTATATCGAGCGAAACATCCCTATTAACAATATCGCAAATGCCACCTATTACCCGGACTTCCTGTCATCGAAAACCAGTCCCGATAAAATCAGGATTGTATTTGAGCATCTTCCCGCGGACCATCCCCTGTACATCATGTATACATCAGGTACAACCGGTCTACCCAAGTGCATGGTCCAGGGTACGGCTGGTGTACTCGTTAACCAGATGAAAGAACTGGTACTTCACACTGACTTGAAACGGGAAGATATAATCTTCTATTTTACGACCTGCGGCTGGATGATGTGGAACTGGCTGGTTTGCTCTCTGTCAGTCGGCGCCACAGTGGTACTATTTGACGGCTCGCCGTTCTTTCCTGATCCAGGTGTACTCTGGAGGCTGGCCGAGGACGAAAAGATCACCATCTTCGGTACCAGTGCCCGGTATCTTGCCGAAATTGAGAGACGCAGCCTGCGACCTGCCCAGCGGTATAATCTGGAGCATCTACGAACGGTTCTTTCCACCGGCTCACCACTGCCGCCAGAGAGTTTTGAATACGTTTACCGAGACGTTAAAAAAGACGTATTGCTTTCCTCAATAGCCGGTGGTACGGACATTAATGGATGCTTCTTTGCCGGTAACCCCATCGGACCGGTCTATGCCGGTGAACTGCAGTGCCGGGCTCTGGGGATGAAAGTGGAAGCCTTTGACAGCGATGGTCATTCGGTCATCGGGGAGAAGGGGGAACTTGTCTGCACGGCACCGGCTCCGTCAATGCCCATCTATCTCTGGAATGACCCGGGCGATGAGAAATATTATAGTGCTTATTTTGATAGATATCCAAACGTCTGGACACATGGTGACTACGTCGAGATCACGGAAACGGGCGGTGCGATTATCTACGGACGCTCCGACGCCGTTCTTAATCCGGGAGGAGTTCGTATTGGTACCGCAGAAATATACCGTCAGGTTGAGGCGCTTGAAGAGATTGTAGACAGCATTGCAGTAGGGCAGCAGTGGGAGAACGATACCCGAATCGTACTCTTTGTGAAATTGGCTGAAGGCGTCTCACTCGACAATGCTCTCGTCACAAAAATAAAGAAAACAATCCGGCAGAACACAACTCCAAGGCATGTGCCTGCTAAAATAATTGCCGTTGACGATATTCCCTATACTATCAATATGAAAAAGGTGGAGAAAGCGGTAACTAATGTTATACACGGTGAACCGGTGACCAATCTTGATGCGCTCGCTAATCCTGAATCACTTGCTCTGTACCGCGATTTACCGGAATTGAAAATATAGCAATTGTTTGAACAATCTTCGAAAGGAGGAAAATGACACTTCAGACTATTATTGTGGAGAAACAAAATTCCGTGGGCATCATAAGGCTTAACCATCCAGAGAAACGCAACGCCATGAGTGCTGTGCTGGTTGATGATGTTGTTAAAGCACTGCAGGATTTTGACCGTGACTCTGAAGTTAACGCTATAGTCATACTCAGCACACACCCTAAGGTCTTCTGCGCTGGTCGTGATTTGGATGAAGGGTCGACTAGGGACGCAATGGACATTACCAGGCAGCGTGAACTTTCAGAACTACCACCCCGATTGTTCCTGGCTATTCGCAATGTGAAGAAAATAGTGATTGCTGGAGTAAATGGCTTCGCCTTGGCGGGAGGACTGGGTCTGGCAGCGTGGTGTGATCTCGTTGTGGCCGCTGAAAATGCTATTTTCGGTCTTCCTGAGATAAATGTGGGGCTGTTTCCTTCAGTAGTTCTACCAGCTCTGGGATTTACTACTGCCAGCGTTAAAAAATGTCTGGAGATGATATTGACCGGCGAGCGCATTACTGCCATCGAGGCTGAGAAACTCGGTCTGGTGAATGCAGTTGTGCCGCCGGATAAACTCGAGCAGGCAACGCTAGCACTTGCTCATAAGATTGCCGCCAAGAGCCCTGCTACTCTCCAGGTAGCCAAGAAGACATTCTACAATATGCTTAGCATGGAACCAACACAAGCAACCAGGTATGGTGTGGAGGTAACCAGCCTACTGGCTGTCAGCCATGATGGTATGGAGGGGCAAAGAGCATTTCTGGAAAAGAGGGAGCCAAACTGGCAGCAACTTGACGGAAAATAAATAACGAAGATTGAAAGGGGAAGACAATGAAGAGACTGAAACTGCCGAAGAAAGTAGACCTGTCTGATATAACACCCCGGGAAGGCCCTCAGCATCATGAGAAGTTCATCTCTACCGACGCCAAAGTGTGGCTGGTCCATGCCGTCATCGATTGCGGTTTCAAACGATTGGAGGCAACCAACTTTGCCAACCCACGCCGACTTCCCCAGTTTCGTGACGCCCACGAAGTTTTAAAGTGTATCGACCCCAAGGCAAGACAGGGTGTTGAAATAACCGCTGTCACAATAACGGAGCGTGGCATCTATGATGCCGTCAAAGCAAGGCAGGAAGGGTATGGACCGGAAAGAATCCTTAATATGATATCCACCAGTGAGGCCCATAATCTCAGGAACGCTGGCCTGACTCACGAAGAGCACTGGAAGAAGATAGGCGAGTGGATACGCCTGGCACATGACAACGGTATAAAGTTCAATGGCACTGTCAGCACCATTTGGGGTTGCCCTATCAAGGGTCCGATGCCACTGAACCTTGGCTGGGAGTTTGCTGAACGGTTCCTTGAGATGGGAGCGGATGACATTGAGCATGCTGACCACGATGGTCAGGCAACACCCGATAATGTCTATACCTACTTCAGCGAGGTACTTGACCGTATGCCGGATCCATCCAAGCACGTCTTCCACCACCATATGACACGGGGCTGGGGCAATGCTGATATCCTGGCAGCCTTGCAGGCTGGGGTGGTGCGGTTTGAGAGCACCTTTGGCGGCGTCGGCGGCCAGCCGGCTAATTTCCTGGATGACACCCCTGTGCTGGGAACAGGCTCCTACTACTATGCCGATCCCAAACAGGTTGGTCTGCTTCCCACTGAGGACCTGGTAGTCATGCTCGACGAGATGGGGATAGAGCACGGGCTGGATGTAGATAAGGTGCTTAATACCGGCCGGGTTGTGGAGCGAATTTTCGGTCAACGCTTGCGGTCACAGAGTATCGTCAGTGGCCGTATCCCGAAGGGACCTACGGGATATTAGCACAGGGAATAGACATGAGCGGTGGCTTTGGATGCAGCAAGTTACATCACCAGGCATGTCCTGGTAGTTGATGGGGGACTGTTAGCATAACTTTATTGTGATATACTGCGCCAAAAGAAAGATACGAAAGGGGGAACGTTATGGCTTACTTTAAAAAGGGTCATTTAAAAATCTATTACGAGGAAACAGGCAAGGGAGAGCCCATCATTACAAACCATGGGGTCCGCGAAGATGGTGGTTACTGGAAGGTAGGTGGGGTCACTGCAGCTCTTGCTGAAAAGTATCGGGTCATCTCTATGGATATGAGGTGTCATGGCAGCACTATAGTTGAAAAGGAACCCTGGGGATTTGATGTTGACACCATGGCTGAGGATATTAATGCTCTTGCGAATCACCTGAAACTGGACAAGTTCCATCTTCTCAGTCATGCCACTGGTGGTATGGTAGCCGCCCGGTATGGCATGAAACACTCGGACCGTCTTCTGAGCTTGATGCTCACCGATACAGGCTCTGCCACGCGGCCATTGGTACCTGGGATGGAAGACGAAGAACAGGCGATGCAACGCTTTGTAGAGATTCGGAAATGGTATGAGGAACACCCCAATCCAACTGAGGAAGAGTTAAAAGCACGGTGGATTTCGAACCCGGATGTATGGACTTTCACCATTGCTCGGCGCTCTGAGCCGGAGAGGACTCGCATGTGGATTATGATACGAGGGTTTGACGAGCGCCGTTTGAAGGAGAATACAGAACGCCTTGATACAGTTTTTTTCCTTTCTTTCTATACTGATCCTGACCCACATGTTGAAGAGTTGAGAAAGATAAGATGCGCCACTCTTATTCTATTAGGCGAGCACGATATTGTTTTCCTTGAACCCAGTGAAATCATGGCTAAAGAAATACCCAACAATCGGCATATCATAATCAAGGGGGTAGGTCACATGACAGCAATCGAAGCCCCGGATGAGACTGCCCGGGAATTACTGAGTTTCTTGGAGCGTGTTAAGCGAGGAAAAAATATAAAAATTTAGAGCTACCTTCCATTCGGCTTTGCTCAGGACAAGCCAGACGGGGACTTTTAGGTAGCTAGTACCTATTTATAAAGGAGTTAATAATGCCCATCAAAGAGATAAAAAAAATGTGTGTAATCGGTGCTGGAACTATGGGTCTGCAAATATCCCTGGTCGCGGCGGTACACGGTTACAAAGTAACAGTTTATGATGTTGCCAAAGAAGCAATTCAAAAAGCGCCCGAGCTTCACCGCTGGGAGATTGGCGTTCTCAAATTGGGGGATGATGCTAACAGGGTGAGCGATGAAAAGGCGCTGGCGCTCCTATCTTACACTACCGATGCTGCCACCGCTGTGAAAGACGCGGATATAATCAGCGAATCTGTGCCGGAGCAACTAGCACTGAAAAAAGCTGTGCACGCGCAATTTGAAAAATTATGCAAGCCGAATGCTATTCTCACTACCAATACCTCCAGCTTGTTAGTAAGCGATATCGAACCAGTGCTTGCCCATCCAGAAAGATTCATGGCCATGCATTTCCATTCAGGATTATCACTATTGGTAGATATTATGAAAGGCACGAAGGCTTCTGATGAAGCAATCGACATTGTAAAGAGGTTCGTGCAGAGCATCGGCCTAGTACCCCAGGTCATGAAGAAGGAATGGGGTGGTTATGTTTTCAATACTATGCTGGGCATGTGGTTTGTTGGGGGGCTAATCACCGTAGCCAATGGTGTCGCTACGCCCGAGGAGGTCGACCGTGCCTGGATGCTAGTTACCGGCCAGCAAATTGGACCTTTCGGCAGTATGGACGGTGTTGGGCTAGATGTTATCTATGAGGCAGGAAATGAAGCAGCCCAGGGAGTTTCCCCCTTTGCGGTGTTCGGCAACGTCAGTGAAGTTCTCAAACCATATATTGACCGGGGAGAACTCGGTATGAAGACCGGAAAAGGGTTTTATACCTATCCGAATCCTGCTTATGCGCAGCCTGGGTTCTTAAAAGGAGGATAATCTACTTTTCGGTCCTTTTTGATCTCAACCTAACATGGGATAGATGACAATGGCAAGTAACGGAGATAAGGGGGCTCGAAATAATGGCGTATTTTAACGGTGGCGCTCTGGTATCAAAAATACTTAAACGGGAGTGAGTGGAATATGTCTTTGGTCTGTCTGAGGGACATATAGGCCCGATCTTTCAGGGGTGCCTCGATGAGGGCATCAGGGTTATTGATACCCGCCATGAACGGGCAGCCGTTTTCATGGCAGATGGCTGGGCTCGAGTCATGGGTAGGCCTGGGGTTGCAGTGGTCACCGCGGGACCCGGCATACCCAATGCGATTAGAGGATTCTGGACGGTTTAGGTAACAGGAAGGCCTGTTGTCTTTGACGGTAGAAGCCCGCTGGCAGAGTTCGAGCAGGGCTCAATATAAGACATGGACTTACTCAGGACAATCCAGGCTGGGACTTTCGACTGGTAAACGAAGGAATCGCCCGGAACATTGATCAAATCGGTTGGCATTAAAAAGAGAGGGGGGCCTGTCATTAAAAAGCCCCCCTATCGGTTGGTTAGAAACAACTTTAAATTTTCCGGGCTACCTCGTTAGCACTCCAGACAGCTTCTTGAATTCCCTTAACATCTGCACAGTCCCCAATCTTGTAAATCTCGGGTACCTTCCCCTGTAATTCATTAAACAGGGAGTCATTCCGCTTCATCTGGCCAAATCTTGTAGAAATGATAAGGGTATCATACGGAATGACTTTTTTCTTACTATCGTCATACTTTATCTTGATGCCTTTTGCGGTAATGTTTTCCATATCGACATTGAATAGAACCTTAAGATTTCTTACCCTGGCAGTATCAGGTGTCGGCCGGGGCACATTAATATTAGTCAACTTTCTAAGAATATAGAATCTTCTGAGGGTGGTCAGGTCGCTTCCTAGGGCACTTTCTCCAGCTTGGTTTAAAAGAACAACATTCTTGCCTTCTTCAGCTAGCGAGACGGCTAACTCAGCACCAAAGGTACCCCAGATGACAACCTTTTGGCCTATCTCCTTTTTTCTCTTCATAGCTTCCTTATGGGTCATGACACCAGGTTTCCCCCGACCTACCTCAGGTATGACTGCCGACGCCCCGGTGGCTAAGATAACGACATCAGGCTTGAGTGTCTCTACATCGGCAATACTGGCTTCTTTGCATATTCTGACATCTATTTTCTGTCTGCGCATTTGATTACCGAGGTATTCCACGATGTTCCCGAACTGGGTCATCAACTTAGCTTGTGCTAACGCCGCCACCATGCCGCCAAGCTCAGAGTCTTTTTCAATGAGGGTTACTTTATGGCCTCTCAGGGCAGCTACTCGTGCCGCTTCCATACCACCTACTCCACCACCGATGACGAGAATCCTCTTTGGCTTTTGGGCCGGGGTTAGCGGAATAGGCACCTGATGGATATCATAGTTAATGGGGCAAGGTCCACAACTACTCAGACAGCCAATGCATTTCCGGATATCCTCTCGTCTTCCTTCAAGATACTTCTTTGGTGTCTCCGGGTCAACCGTTAGCTGCCGGCCCATATAGATGATATCAGCTTTTCCTTCTTGTAAATATTTTTCCGCCATGTCCAGGTCAAAGATAGCCCCCACACCTATGACCGGAAGCTTGGTTACCTTCTTCACGGCAGCGGCCAGGTGTATAAAGCATCCGGTGGGATAATAGAGAGGGATAGTAATGCCCTGTCCACCCCGTATCATGTCTCCCTGTGAAACATCAATACAATCAACCCCAGCCTTCTCCAGTGTTGGCACAATGATGTTAGTGGTGTCCTTCAGGGTAATACCCCTTTTCCCCAATAACTGGTCAGCACTAAGACGGACGAATATAGGAAAGTCATCACCGACGGCCTTCCTCATCTTTTGAATTGTTTCCAGCGGGAAACGAAGCCGATTTTCCCAGCTCCCACCATATTTATCCTCCCGCCGATTATAGTAAGGTGAGATAAAAGAACAGTATAGCGTTGCCCCACCGTG
>JADDYB010000704.1_pt1 | contig 10659 bp, 9 predicted proteins | sample 8641941 | NCBI WGS metagenome assembly JADDYB01 (sample SAMN16275377, study PRJNA637457) | freshwater sediment metagenome | isolation source: Lake Kineret sediment | place: Israel: Lake Kineret | collected 2013 | reverse complement strand
GACTAAAACCATCGCTCTGAAGATTGCTGGTAACCTCACTACAGATGGTGCAACCATCAAAGCAGTTTACTCGAAACTAAAAGATGCGTGGCGCGCTGACAGCACCCTGATTAAGTATCCTTTCCCAATGGGTCCTATTACGGACGAGCAGTTCGAATTGGTGAACGGATGGAACTGGGATAAAGTTGGTTCAACTGGTATCACAATTACTTCTGCGTCTTGGGCAACCAACGTTGTTACATTCAACACAACAGCTGCACACGGTCTCACTTCTGGTGATATCGTCACCGTCGCGGGTGTTACTCCTGCAGGATACAATGGTACATATGGTATCACAATATCTGACACAGATACTTTTACCGCCACCCTGATGACTGATCCAGGTACCTACTCAACCGGTGGTACTGTGTCCAACGCTCTGCCTACTCCAACTCTGCTTCGTACAGGTGGTTGGTCTGTGGTTAACACTGCTGGTCTGGTGTTGGAACAGTGGGCTGGTATTATTACTCTGGGTACTTTTGCTGCTAACACTGACCAAGCGTACATCCAACAAGCTGCTACTGGTGGTGCTGCTACTGCCGTTAACATTAAACTAACTAACCCCGTTAACCAGGCTGTTCAGATCCTTAACGACCCGAACGGTGACGGTTCATACGTTGATGGTTTCGACTATCGTTCATACTTTAAGATTTTCGTTCGTGAATGGCAGAAAATTTACGCACAGTCAGAATTGTTCGACATTGGTGTTACATCTCTGACATATCAAGCGTATCGTTTCCCGCTTACGAACTCTGCTGACCTCAAGGTTACACACACAGAATCACAGATTGATGCTAACGCTGATGGTACACCCGATACAGGTGTGTACACAAACATTAACATTACATATCTGAGACAAACTGACGATAACTTCTACAACATTCTTGGTGATGCTGTTGTAGGTTCTTACGCCGTTGGTGACGTAGTTCGTGATAGCCAAGCCATTCCGCGCTGGTTTGCTTGTACCACGGCTGGTACAGTTGATGCGACAGACATTCTTAACCTGGGAACAATGGGTGGTGCTGGTACAGCTGTGTTTACTGCATACGTTGGCGAGCGCCAGATTGGTGCGAACTACTACGCGTTTACAGTAATCGTGGATGGTGATACAACAGTTGGAACCACTGCTTCCGGTGCTGCGCGAGCTGCAGAAATTTACGAAGCTGTTCAGTACTACTTGCGTCAACCAACAGATATTGATGCTGATGCAACTGCGTCTGTTATCGGTAAAACTGCTCCTGCTCTGCTGAGGTTCGTGGGTGATACGTTGGTTACTTCTGCTGGTGTGTATATTGACTCGTTCAACACACAGGATACCAACGCCATTGAATTCTACGACTGGTCAGGCACCAAGCGTACGTTCCCATATGTTGCTGCTCTAACAGTTAACTTTGGTGAAAACTTGCAGAACGACCAATACTCGAAGTACTGGGTATTCTTTACAAACGATGACGCGGGTAACAATGCGGGTGCTGACTACGGCACATCAAGCGCTATCATTGTGAAGGACAAAGACGACGTAGATATGACTGGTTCAGTTAACCCAGCTTGGCCAACAAAACGTACAAGCGTTTCTCACTCGTATAACTACGACTCAAATATCCAACGTGGTGCTGCATCCGCCGGTATTGATGCTCCAATCACCGCTGTAGGTATTGGTCTGGTTACGGGACAGTTTGTGCGAGCTACTGGAACTATTCAGAGATCAACGGCTAACTCAGTTACGCTAACTGCTGCTCTGGAAAGAAACTACTCTGCTGGTACCACTTATCCTTAATAGTTAGTGGGTAAGTATCTAAGAGCCATGGCGTCTATAAATAACGCCATGGCTCTTTTTTCATGAGGTGTAAATTGAATATAAACAGAAGTGATATTAGACACGCGTGCTACCGTATTAAAAACAATCAACCGTACAAACCTGAGTTGATTGCTTTGGTTGAACCCAAGCTATTAAACGGTGAAAAGTGGTCGGATTTTTCAAACACGTGGGACGTTCTTCTCGATAGTAACGATCAAGTCGTTATCATTAAACCAGAAGTTGATTACGACTACGTTCATTCAGTGTGCCTGGAAGCAGCGTTGTATAAAAAGAAGGGGTTTGATTGGGATTTCGACAGCCGGGCGATGAACGTGATTCAAATCGTTGAGCTCAATATGATGGACAACATGAAGTGGGAAGATTACAACAAAACTTGGGGGGTGTACGTTGATCTGGAAATCAAGAAAATTCACACCAAGCTGTTCAAAACTGTTCAAAACATTGTAACGCCAGAAATGATTCAAGCGTCTCAAAAATCAGATGGTGCTGAAATGGTTGAAGTTGGATTTGTTCCTACGGTCGATATGAAAATGGAACCTTTTGAACCTACAGAAGCTGAACGAGCATTGATTAACGCTGCGTTGGGAAGAAAATAATACAGTTGTGGGGCAGTTTGTGGTGGTGTATAATATATTCATCTACGTGGTGTAAGCTCTAGCATCATAAATACACCAACTAATAAGGTGGGGGACGTTTACTATGACAATTCATACACTCGAAAGCCTCGTCCGCTCCACGTCGAAAGGTAAATAATGGCAGAAACACACGGTTTTGTACAAGTTCCACCAGACAGTTCTGGGAAGAGATTAACTCATTCCGTTATGGTCGAGTGTAGGTTGGGAACGATGACTGGCGTACCAGGTGTTGGAGAAGCGTGCCATTTTGGTACATCCAATCTCGTCGGTACGATTTCTGAAGTTGATTTTAACCCACCAAGCACATACGACATTCACGTTTCCCTCAAGGACCCCGTGCCCAACAACGCGGTACCGATCGTTGGAGAGGCGTTCTTTGAAAATGAAGTTCAAATCGGGGTGGTTGCTGTGTCAGGCAACTTATTCTACTTCCCCCAGAACGTAATCGTAGGTGGAACGAACAATATTAACCAACTGGAAATAGATGCAACTGGCGCTGCGCGAGTATCGTTTGAAGGTGGGTCACCTTCTTTTGATGCTTTTGGTAAAACCCAGGTATCTCAACAACACGTAATTGCGTCATACACGCACACATACGACACGTTGAACGATTTATTCACCACAGTAACCGCAGGTACGGGTAGTATTACACACGAACCCAACGTCGCTGGCGTTCGCTTGTCGTGTGGAACTGATTCTGGTGCCAAAGTAGTTAGAACTTCTGACCTATATCACCCATACCAACCAGGTGTTTCTCAGCTGTTAATATTCACAGGTGTCATAGGCGATGCGGGCAAAGCCAACGTTGTACGCAGAGCTGGTTTATATGACGACGAGAACGGGCTGTTCTTTGAAATGTATGAATCAACATTCAACGTTGTGCTTCGTTCAAAGTCAACCGGTAGCGTTATAGAGTACAAAGTACCTTCAACAGAATGGAACCACGATCGCATGGATGGAAGCGGCGGGGTGTTTAACCCATCTGGTGTTATGGTTGATCCCACTAAAGATAACATCTTCTGGATAGACTATCAGTGGTTGGGTGCGGGCGCAATTCGTTTTGGTATTTACGTCAATGGTAAGCGTGTGTTGATTCATTCTTTTGACAACACAAACCTGAGCTCACACTCATATATGACGACTGCGTCATTACCATTCCGGTATGAGCAAGAAAACATTGGTGCTTCGGCTTCAACGAGTGAGTTTAGAATCTTTTGTGCTACTGTGATGACAGAAGGTACATATAATCCAAGAAGGATTTTAGTATCCGCAACAACAACCAAGTCTATTACATCTCTAACGGCGACCCCGGTAATATCTATTCGTCCTGTATCCTTAATAGGAACCAAACCCAACCGTGGAACACTGTACATGTACAAAATGCAGATCTACAATCATGGCGTTGATCCTGTGATGGTTGAACTGCATCGGGGCGCTGTAACGGCCGATGGATCCTGGAGTGCTGTGTATGCAGGATCTATTGCAGAGAGCAATACCACTGCAACTACTTCCTCTGGTGGTGTACCAAACTGGTTCATGGTTGTTCCTCCAAACGAGATGGTGCAGGTTGCTATTAACGCATTTGACGAGAACCGTCAAGGCTTCCGTCGCAAAGCAGACCACACAATTGCTGTTGAACAGGTTATGACAGCGAGATTGTTAACGGGGACTACGGGTGGTCTGGTGACCGCTGTTGTTGCATGGGATGAGGTCAAGGTTTAATTGTGTACTATTTTTGGGATAACTGGGACCTATATCATAAAGTTACGTTCGATGGAGAAGCTCGAACGATAACTGTATGGGATTCCGTTACAGCCCTTGATATTAAAATCGACGTCTACTCAGATTGGAAAGAGTGGATCCAGACGTACGACAACTCCAAATTTCTTCCTGCGATTCGAACCATTGGTGGTGACCCTCTGGGCGAGCAAATATACGCCGGTGACATTTACTTCTTAATTAACGGGTGGCGGCTTGTGGTGGACCTCACCAAGGTCAAGATCACTGGTGCGTTGTATAGTGACGATTACGACACAGCTTATTATGCTGTAGATCCATTGCTAAACACTTTAGTTCCTCAATATCCTGCCGTGGTTTCGCAGTTGGTTCAAACAGTTGTGACTACAAATACAGTGCCCATTGTCGAGGGCAATCCTCAAACAATTGCTGCTCAAGTGTGGAACGAGTTGCTCACAAACTACAACCTCGCAGGTACGTTCGGACAGTTCGTTCAAAACATTCCTGCTACAACCGCTGCGCTCATTCCTGCTGCTCCGTCTGCTTCCACTATCGCTAACGCCGTGTGGGACGAAGCAGCAATGGATCACACAACACCGGGATCTATGGGTATGACGATCAACGAGATCAAAGCAGACACTGGAGCCACGTCAATTAGCAACGCAGCACTTGTTACGTTAGTTAACACCCTTCTCAAATATGAGCGTAACCGTACGAAGATCGACACTGTTAACAAACAGATGATCATTTACGACGACGATTGTACAACGGTTCTCCATGTGTTTGATCTCAAAGATAGCAACGGTAACCCAAGTGTTGCAGAAGTGTGTGAACGTAAGCCTGTCGCTTGTCCTTAACACATGGCACTATTCAATAACACATATTCTGGTCTCATTACCAAAGGTCTCGGAATGCCTGCGTGTTGCGGGCTCATTACAATGGGCTTTGGTCTTTTCAAGTGTACGATCGAAATCATCATTCCGCCACCTTCTGGTGGTGGGGGAGGCGGTAGTTTCGCTGTCCACCCCGGCGTATACGTTGAGTGGCCTAAAAAGATCACACCAAAGACTAAGATGGTTCTCGTTACGGTTAAGTTCGATGAGAAGCGTGTGTGGAGACACTCATATACGGTTGACGGAAGACGTGCTGATATAACTGTCAAGGCAGTCAACATGATCAACAAAACAACAGATAAGATTTCCGTCGGTGTCGACTCTATCAAAAAAGCAGCAAGAAGCGTCACTGCTATCTTCAAAGACGAAGATAAATAAGACATACCTTAAGGATACACTATGAGTAAGTCTGACCCATCAATCAAAATTAATCCTCACAAGAGCGCTGACCTCGAGTTCGACGTTGTTGTGAATGGTACTGACGACAATAAGCCTGAAGTTCGCTTTGTGATCGAAGACGAGTGTTGCGACCGTATGTACAAGTGTGTCAAGGGCGAGGCTAAAAACTCCTGGTGTGCTAAACTTCCCGTCCTCAGTGATCTGAAAAAAGAATCATACCTGTTCCGTGTTGAGATTGTCGTCGATGGCTATTTCTTTACGCCGGCAAAGGGCAAATTGGCTATGGTACAGGACCCAACTGTCAAGTTCCAGGCAGAGTCAGCAAGACCGTCTGTCACAACTTCATTCACCGTTAAACAGGAAGAAGATAAGCCCGTTGAAGAAGCGTCAGGTGGTGGTGAAGTTACTGGACAATACGCTCCGACAAACGGTCTGTTGAAACCAGAGTATGAGCCTCCTTCAAGTCACGCCAAAGCACCCGGCACAGAAAAGGATGATGAGAATATCGATATGTCTCGTTTATCAGATTTGGGCCGCCCAGTTCCTGGTCCAGGCACAGATCCTGAACCTGAAGGTAGTGACACGTTTGAGATTAGCACAGGATTTGATCCTCGAAGCATTGCTGAAAAGATCGTCAAGGACAAGATGGGTAATCTCAAGGCGCCAGAGACGAAGGGATCACTATTCAAGCGGGGCGCAGATGGTAAGCCAATCGTTGATGGAATTGTGACACCAGAACAAGCACGACTCCGCAAAGAAAAGTCTGCGCGTGTTAAAGAAATCTTGAAAACTACTTAATTAGACCGTTCTTTTGTAGCTTCAGTAAGATATCTTTGTTTTGTATCAGGGTGGAGTTCACTCTCCCACACAGTAACAAGGTTATACCCGAGTGCTTTGATTTTACTTTCTCTATTCAACGTCTTCATTAGTAGCTGTCCGGCAGTTACGTTTAGGTCAAACGGATGACAGCGGTCTGTTGGCAGGTATATTGCTGGGTCTCCGTGCCACTTACTACCGTGGTATTCATACACCGTATTCGTCTTTGCACAGTAACCATCAACTTTAATTTGAGTTCCAGGAATAAGATATTCACCACCATTGCATGCGTGTTGTATCACCAGTTCTGTTTGCGTTGACAGTTCCATTAACCATGCAACAGCAGCCTTGGAATACTTCTGTGTATGAGCGCACGATGCACAACCCGTTCCATGTATGTGCATATCTGGTGTTATTGAAAATTCTCCGTGAATAGAACAAGTAACCACAACAGGTGTATAGTAATTTACGTATGCGACTTTATCATACGAGTATCGGTTACCGTGTTTGGCGATACACTTGGATAGCATTTCTTCCTGTGTTATAGCAAACAGGGCCCTGCCACGTTCAGCGTTCTTTACACCATTCTTTGCAGCCACTCGTAGATCTCCACACTTAGGACAGCCACTCCCATCTTTGTGAGAGTTTGTAGTTTGCAGAAATGGTCCGTGTGTTTTGCAAACTATTTCAACTTTGGTGGTACAGTTAACGTATTTGACTCGTGAGTAGTCATAGGTATCACCATGCGTCTTTCTGAACGCATTGATAAAATATTCTGTTGTTCGTCGTATGCTCACCGTTTCACCAACCCATTGTGTTGTAGCGTTTCTATTACGCGGAGCAGGTGTTTACAAAGACCGGGGGTGCGGAGAGGATTGACTGGCGGACGGGTTGTTGTCTTTCTAACATAAACAGGTGGTGCCTTACCCACCAACGATTTATCTTGCGCATTGTAGTTTGCAAAGCGATGGTAAAAGTCAAGGCAGTTACACCTGACTTTCACGTTTAATGCGTTCAAATCCAGCGGTTGAACGTGCGTTTCAGCACCATCCGTGGCAGTAAAAGTGGCATTTTCTTCTGTATCAGCACCTTCAAACACAACATTATTGAACTGAATCACCTGTTGGTACTGGTGACCATTGCTGCTGGTCGATGACTTCACGTGAAGCATCTTTGTGCCGATGTAGGGGATATATTGGATGTTTTGAACGGCAACTTCGCCAGTAGCGTGTTGTCGTTTTGTAGTGTTTGGGAATGCAGTCGTAATGTTCTGTTCCAGACCAGTAACAGTTGACGCTTCTTCTAATTGTTGAACGATGCGAGCACCGCGTAAAAACATAAATTCCATAACCAAATCTCCACGTGTCTCATATTTATGACACGTGGAGAACTCAGTTAGTAGTCGCCTTCGAAACCAGGATGAGGATCAAGCATCCCCGTCAGGTTGTGAGTCGACACTACGATCGCATCAAACTCACCCAACGATGGTTGTTGGATAGAAGCGTACTGACGACGAACCGCTTCGTCAGGAACGCTCTTATCAGTACGACTGTTCTGACGATCCAGCACAGTTTGCAGGCTAACTGGCATAGTTACAGCAACAACTTTGTACCCATGACTGCGGCCTTGTACGATGTAGTTAGCACGACGTTTGGCGCCAGCGTTTACGTTATCGATAACCATCGTCTTGTGCTCACGAACCATTGCTGAAAAAGCACCATCTGCACGGCCATTGAACATTTTATCGTTCACAGATTTATCAAAAGCATCACGATACCCAGTGTGGTCTCGAGTGTTATTGTAGAACTGGTGACGCAGTTCATCGAGTGAGAACACGTTGAGGTCGGGGTACGACTGATTTATCCAATTGATCAGAGTTGATTTGCCCGATCCTGATGTTCCAATCATCACAAACATCTTCGGCGCATCGTCGTCGACACTATCCATTTCAACCGTTTCACACAGTTCTTTAAATGCCACGATCCACGCTTCACCACGGGCATTCTTCGCTTCCTGATCATCAGCGATACGACCGTACTGGTCGGCCATTAGTGCGCGGGTGAACACGTCAACGCCAATGTACTTCGCGGTGAGAGCCAGTTGACGACGCTTTTCTTTCGCAGCCATCTCCCACGGCATGTGGTGTTCGATCATCCAGCAGATTTTGTAAATTTCTTCTGCGGAAAACATACCAGGATTTTCACACGCAAACGTTTCAAACAGCCGCGAAGAAACCGTTTCGTGACCGTGAAAAGCGAAATAATGACCACGGTCTTCACGATATTTCTCGATTTTCGCGGCAGGTTTGCCTGTATCGTGGAACATACAAGAGATTGCTCCCAGATAGTCATCGCGGGTCCAAGGACGACCGAGTTCATCAGTCATACGAACGTACTCACTGACAACCATCTCCGTGTGAACAAGCACGTTTGCCTCACGGTGCCAAGGGCTTGCTTCGACCGTCCGCTCCATCTCCTGGAACGTAGGTTTTCCCTTCTGAGATTCGAAGAAAGTCAGGAAGTCCTCACGTGTAAAATCGATAGTCATAATAGCGGTCCCAAATGTTTATTGAACCGTCATATTATACCCAATTAGGAATAAAGTCAACTGGTTAGACTATGCAGTCCATACCCCAGTCGTTATCGTCGTATTCACTGTCAACGGCATTGGTATACGCATGAGTATACAGTTTGTCATACGCGGTTTGATCGTACGAAGCGATTTCTTCCAGCAAACGAATGGCGATCAATGATCCCATAATAAGGTCGTCTGTGCCACCAGATTTAGCGGAATATGAGTTGCCTTTGCGGACAAACTGCTTCATTTCAGCGACCAAAGCGGGGGATTTGACCGAGATAGCATCGCGTTCTATCATTTCTTTAAATGTTAGACACGCCTTCATCTTTGATTTGCCTGTTGTGGTCATTCCCTTGCGGGCTGCGCCTGCTTCTGACACAAACTCTGCCGTCTGGGGTGGCTGTTCATCAGCTTCATACAAAGCAATGATACCTTCACCAACGCCGTTGTTTTCCACAGAGAAGTAGGCTGTCGATTGAGCGCGTTCAAACACATTCAACATCTTTTTCAGTGTGTGGTACGCTAATGGTGATGACATTGTGTTGGAGCGGAATTCCGCCACTTGTTCGAGGCTCGGGAATTCGTACGCTACAATCGTAGTAAAGTCGCTGCCCGTACCTGTGGCGGCATCCATACCAATCAAGTATGTCATGCCTGCTGATGGGCGTTTGTACCACACCACTTCTCCCGACTTACCGACCGGCTGGATACCCCGCACTACGTTTGTTAGATTAGACATTACAACCGTATCGATTAGCAATGGATCGTTGGACAGGAACTTACACTCATATTCCTGTGCCCAACGTACTTCGCCAATCTTCGCAATTTCTTGCTCTTTGAACTTCTGATCTCGGCCTGGTGGTTCATCCCACTTAACTTCGATAGGAACAAAACCGTTGATGCCTTGGTTTGGATTGTCGGTCGAAGGAATGTTGGCACCACGCCACGTTTGGGCGAATAGGTTGTAGTCACCGTTAGGTGTAGAACAGATGATGCACGAACCACCGGTTGCCAACGTAGGTGCCATCGATGTCCAGAACTCTTGCTGAACTGTATCGCGTACAAACGCAAATTCGTCCAAGAACAACAATGAGATTGACATACCACGACCGGCGTTTTCTGATGTTGCGGTTGAGTGAATACGTGAACCGTTGTCGAAGCCAATGCTGTGCTTGTTCCAACCGTCATCATTAACGCCAGCTTTCAACCAGCGTGGTAGACGCTCGTACATAAACCGGATACGATAGATCATTTCCATAGCGTTATCGTTCTTGTTGGAAGCGATCAGAACTGTCTTATCGAAATGGAATGTTGCAAACCAAAGTAGGAAGGCTGCGGAAGTTTGTGATTTACCAGTCTGTCGAGCGGACAGAACAACTGCTAGCCGTTCACCTGCGAACGTTCGCAGCATATTCTCTTGGTACGGATACAGCTTAAACGGAATTTCCCCTCGGACGGGGTGTTGAATCTTACAATAGTGCTTTACAAAATATACGACGTCAACAGAACACCTACGCAGCTCTTCTAGCTGCTCTGGGGTATATTCGTGTTCTTCATTAGCAGATTTAATGAAGGGATTCTTACTCGCCATCTTTGTTCTTGCCGCCCATCAAAGCACGTAATATTTCGTTCCGGTCGGCGACTACCAGGTTTTGGTTAAGCCAGAGCTTTCTTCCCGCCAACGAATCGAAACAAGAGACTCTTACAATAAACAGTGATTTTTTGTCAAGCTTTTTTCTTAAAT
>JADDYB010000703.1_pt1 | contig 10673 bp, 15 predicted proteins | sample 8641941 | NCBI WGS metagenome assembly JADDYB01 (sample SAMN16275377, study PRJNA637457) | freshwater sediment metagenome | isolation source: Lake Kineret sediment | place: Israel: Lake Kineret | collected 2013 | reverse complement strand
TTGAACTTACAGAGGCACTTAAATAGCCAGTTGCATTGTTAGCAAATAATTGTAATGCCATTATCAGGTTCCTTTAAATTAACCTACAGTGATGGTCCAAGTAACTGTCAGGGTATCTGCAGCACCCTTATTGATTACAGAGTAGGTTGTTCGTGCAAGCATAGTGCCCGCAGAAGAAGCATTAAATAGTCCTGCTTCAACAAGCGCCGCAGTTCCGGTTCCAGCCGGAAAAGTAGCAACATAAGCAACAGCGTTCCCAGTAACTGTTGTTGAGGTAAGTGCCACACGAGCTGCTTCAATTGCAAGGGTGGTGTTTCCAGCAGTTGGAGCAGTGCCGCCAGTACCGACAGCCATATGAGTCATTGCAGTGGCAGTTGCATCTTTCATTCGAGATGCAATGTAATTATTACCAGTATCTACCACTAAATTGGGGATATGCCGTTCTTCAATAACAACACCACTAGCGTTACGAAGAACGATGTCTAGTTTACCTTTTACAAATAATTTATCGTTTGTCATTTTGATTCCTATATTTAGTTAATTGCTTGTGTATTTAAAGCAGTGTCATTAATAGCATCGTTTGCTTCTTGTGTAAACAATAAGGTTTCTGTTAGAGTAATACTGTCAGAAGGTATTTTGTTTACCAGTTTAACAACTGTATCTGCACTAGTTACTGTGTCTGTTGGGTTTTGTGCAATTAGTTTATATTCTACATCAACTATAGTAATTGAATCTGCTGCAGGAATACTAGCTGATTTGGCAACAGTTTCTGTGATAGAAGCAGTGTCCGTCAAAGTTAGTAGAGTGTAAACTAAAGCATCAAAGTTTTCCGTAAGGCTCACAGTGTCTGTAAAAGATCTACCGTGGTCTATTTGAACAGAAACCCCTTGATCCAACAAAGATACAGAGTCTGTATAAGCCCGAATAAAACTTACTATTCTTGTATATTCTTCATCAGTATAAACTCTACTGGCCAAAGGCTCCGTAAAGTTCTGAGGAATAAATTGAAGTGTTGGTATTGGGCGTTGGAAAGGTACTGTAATTTTATCAACTCTAGCCCGAATAAAATCCAAGGGTTGCCTTGGTTCCCAACAGTCAGGACAAGTTATAAAGCCGTCCCACCGATGCTTTGCATTGCTGGATTTTATTTTTTTAGAGCAAACATCACAAGTAACATTCCACTGCCCACTTAGGTAGTAGTTTTTTGCCACATTGTTTACTCCTTACAATTACCCGCCAAAGTAAACAATATATGCAGCCCCAGTACCTGTAACATCTGCATAGACACCATTTTCTGCAATAACTGGATTTTCAAAAATAACATGCACAGTTCCTTGCCCACTAACTGCTGTCACTTTTCCTAAAACTGTACCACTAGCAGTAGTGGCATTGTCATATACAACCACGCTTGCTGCATTTGTTCCATCAGCAATAAGCGTAATTGCGTTAATTCGATTGCGACCAACTGCAATAGCAGAATCAGTCGTCTTTAATCCGCTTGAACGGGAAGAAGCCATCATACACTCCTGTATATTCGATAGATAAAAAAAGAGGGAAGAACCTGTTACAGTTACCTCCCTCTTAGGAAGAGTTAGCTTGTGATAGTCTCGTTACCACCAGCAACAAAATACTCAATTTTTACATAACCAGTGCCGCCTGCGGTTGAAGAACCAACGGTATAAGTACAGCTAACTTTAGAGTCAACGGTTAGTTTAGTACCAACCACAGCTCCAGTAGCAGTACCGCCAGTTGTATAACCAACAGAAGTAGTCGCCATTGAAAAATCGTTTAGAATACCATCAGCATCAGCGCCAACACCTACATCAAAAGTAGCTGCGGCAGTTTCAGCAGCAGTCATTTGAAGTACATAAACACCAACAATTACTGCATCTTTTGGTAGCCAACACTTTTCAGTAGAGCTATCAGTTCGAGCAACAGCAAAGATTTTAGTTTGCGTGGCACGTGGTTTTGGGAAGCTTAGATTAATTGCCATAATATCTCCTTAATAAGATAAAAGAGGAAGGGCTTTCGCCCCTCCAATTAAGAGTTATTAGGCACCCATGCTGCCGTAAATAGCACGTGGATCTGTCCAACCAAAGGAATAACGAGCAGTAGCCTTGAACTTAGCGTTCTCAGTATCAAAGTCGTTGTCCATTTCAAAGGCATCGCCACGACGCTCAAAGTACTTGAGACCATCATTTACATCGGTTAAGACGAACCATGCGTCTGAATCGGTGAGATAGTGGTTTACAGTTACTTCGGGAATAATACCCATGGTCTTTAGCGCGTTTAGATCGTTGGTATCAGTACCAACACGGCCATCAGAACCAAGAATACGCTTGGCTTCAAACATATTGCTTGGAGCAATAACAAGCTTGCGAGGTTTAGCAGCAATTAGCAAACCACGATCATCACGGAAAGCCGCAATGTCAATGTTAGCTTGCTCTAAAGCTGCTTCACTTAGATCAGCATCAGTGCTGGGCTTATTAGAGAAGGTACCACCAGAAACATTTGGATGGCTTGCGCTTAGTAGAACAACGCCATCACCACCAGTATAACCAGAAGTCTCTGCACGGTTAAATACGTTAGCACCAACAATTTCTTTAGTCTGACGCATGGAGCGTGCTAGAGCATTGGCTTTACGCTTGCCAACTACATCATACTGGTCATCTTCATAGATTTCACGAGTAATGATAAAGCCTAGGGCGTATACAACATGGTTGTAACGGCTGGTAAAACCTTGACGCTCGGTATCATATTCAATACCAGCACCTTCAGCTTTGGTACGAGCAAGGCCAAAAGAGCTTAGGCCAACATCTTCTTCGTAAGCTTTACGAGAAGTGTTCTTTTCGAAAAGTTGTGACCACTCTTCTGGATAATCTTTATAAGATTTACCATACCAAGCATTAACGCCGGGCCACAACGCTTTTGCGAAGGAGGATGAAGTAATTACACCTGACATATTATATTCTCCTTATCTATTAAACTGAGGCAGTGCCGCCAGCATCACGATACTGATGGACGTTAGCCATTACTAGAACCTTGACATTTGAATCTCCGTCAACAGGAGAGGCATAGCCGCTTCCGCCAGAGATTGAATCAGGAACTAGATCAACACCAATAAGTTTCCATGGGTCAGTTTGTTCGCCACCATTATAGATGATCTTCATATTAGAACCACCAGTAGTGGTGTTATATGTAGTAAGAACAGACTCATGGTTTTTACCAATGTTGGCAATTGCATAAGTAGCAATTTCAGTTTGGAATACCAGATCAGGAGCATCAGCAACTAGAACATACGCACCAGCAGCACCGGTTTGTGGGGTGTCAAGAGCAATGGAACCATTGGTCATTTCACCAGTAATAGGATCTAGTTTGGCGTTAATAACACCAACTACTACACCAACAGGAATAGTAGTAGCTGCGCCAGGAATAGAAACAGCCATAACGCCAGCGGCAGAGCCGTTTTCAGCGTCAAGAGTAACGATGTCGCCGGGTACTACGGTGTTGCCAGCAGCAACAACATAGACATTGGCTTGACCATTGTAAGGGGCACCAGAAAGATGCTTAACAGGCTTTAGGCCTGGACGAGATTGGAAAGTAGTAGCCATTAAGACCTCCAAAGATAAACAAAGAAAGAAAATCTTGGTTTGCTACCCAAGGAGGATTAGAGGGAAGTTAATCTCGTGAGAGATTTAGTTTACCATAGAATCCTTCTTTACTGGCATCTTCCTTCATAGAGCGTTCAAGTTCGTTGACGTATTCTTGTTTTTTAACTTTGTCTTCGTCATACCATTCTTGCTTTTGTCGCATAACATAAGCTTGTACGCCTTGACCAACGCTAACTTTGATAGGAGAGCCTTCTTGAGTAGCATCCGCCACACGCTTGTCACCCACAGATACATTTGAATCAGAGACGATTTCATATCCCATTTCTTGGAATGTTTGGATACGATCATCAATGTCATTTACGATTCGGTAGACATAACCCGGTTCTTTACCGCGTACATTAAGTCGATTGCGTGTGCCATTAATTGGGGATCGACGAGTACGTACACTCTTAGTTTGCTTACTATCAGCCATTATTATCGCGCTCCTTTGATTGCTTTGAGTTCTTTCATATATTCTTCTTTGGTCATAATACCTTGACGAACAAAAGTGTTCATAATACGAACCTCTTCTTCACTCATATCAATATCTACGCCTTTAGAACTTTTCTGTGCAGAATTGCCTGCGCCCTCAACTGATGAAGGTCTGTTTCTGTTTTGATTTGTAAATTTTTCTGGATAAGCAGCTTTAATTTTTTTAGCAACATAATCCAAAACCTGGTCTGGAGATACTTCTGGATGGACCTTTGCATAGCTTAGGCCAAGAGCATCTGCCGCTTCTCGAAGTTCTGTGTCACTATTATACCAATTATTATTATCTACCCAACTCATAAAATTTGGATGCACTTCTGGTTCAGAGGCACTTTGTTGGGCAATTAATTCTGACTGTCGTTTTTGTGTTTCTTTAACTGTAGCAAGTTGCTCGTCAATCTCGATGATTTTATCTACATCACCGTTTTCATAAGCTTGTTTCTTTTGTTGTTTAAGATAATTGACAGCTCGCGTAAACTCAGCTTCCTTCACCTTTGAATGGTGGTCTTGAAGCATAGCCATTGCTTTTTTAGTATTTTTTAATTCCTTGCCAAGAGATTCAATCTTACCGATTAACTCACCTTTGGCAACAAATGTTTCTGCACTTACCCACTTGGATTTATCACCATCATACTCTTCTTTAGGTCGCCATCCTTGCTCACGAGCACGATCTTCAATACTAGATTCTGGTTCGTTGTTAGGGGCTTCTGTAGACTCTACGGTACTTTCCACTACTTGTTCTTCACTCATTACTTAATTACTCCTACGATGTCTTCGTCATTTAATAGTACAAACTTTTCATTTCCGTTATCTTCGGAAACTTCTTTACCTGCATAACGGGCATAAAAAACTCTATCACCAACACTAACTGTATTTTCATTGCCCCCGTAGTCCTTAAAACAAGTACTACCAAGTGCAACTACTGTACCACGCTCTGCTGCCGCTTGTTCTCGCTTTTCATTAATTGCTAGAACAATACCGCCCGCTGTAGTGGTTTCTACTGGATCAGGCCTTACTAATAGCCTATGTAATACGGGAACAATCATTGAACAACTTCTCCTTCTTCCGCTTCTTCAAACCGAAATTCAGTCATTTCACGATAAGCATAAATAAAGCCTCGATAAAAACTATCTTGTAAAGGATCATTGCCTGCTGTATTGGCTAAGGTTTCCTTGGCATCTTCAATGCGTTCAGACACCGCCTCATAGAACAATCGAGTAACAGGATCTTGTTTCCAAGTCTTCCAATCATCTTTTGTCATATTGCTTGATTGAATCATTTATCCCCTTTCTTTACTTGTTGGGCTTTTTGTACTTGTTGGTCGCGGAACTTTGCACGATCCATAGACATCTTTTGTCCTTGCTGAAGCATACCCATGCGATGATTGTCGTCTGATTGTGACATGGACATTTGGTGTTCCATCATGGCTTTGCGGGCTGCAAGACCGGCTTCAATCTCTTTAAGCTTGATCTTTTGTACTTCAGCTTGCATCTTCATTTGATTACGCTCATTCTCAGCAGCAAGCTCCATTTGTAGCTTCTGTTGATTTATTTGCATATCTGCCTGTGCTTTTTGTTGATCTATCTGGGCTTTTAGCTGTAGCGCTTGTGCCTTTGGATCTGGTTGCTGCTGCGGCTGCTGCATGAACTGTTCTGCTTGTGGAATCTCAAAAGCTTCTAAAGCAAACTTAGTTACAGCCATTGGGTTTAATGTTCCCATGCCCATCATCTGGATAAGCATTTGAGCCTTGGCCTGTTTCTCTTGTTGAGTAACTGCCGCTGGATCAGCTCCAGGAACTACATCGTTGGGATCACCAAAATAATCTGATTGCTCTACTGGAACATCCAATACAGCAACCTCATTCTCTGGATTTAAATAACGAGCATTTAGTTTATATAACTTACGGAACTCTTTAGCCAAACTGCGGAAAATGCGCTTATACACAGCAGTAAAGACCTTCATGCCCTGCTCAACAGCAACTTGAGTGGTAGTTGCTGGAGTGTTCTGGCCCGGCATTTTACCAGTCATAATCTCTGCAACTGAGGCAAGCTCTTTACCAGACTGTACCAAATACTGCAGTAATTGCATTAGCACTGGGTTTGGTGGGTTGGTTGGTAAAGGAAGAATCTGTTTCTTTAGATCATCGCCAGTAGCATTAACAGATTTCCATTCGCCCGGTGAGAACTTATTCTCTCCCATGCGGATTCGCAACCCTTTGCCAATAAAACCAGCTTGTAGGTTTGCCAAAGAACCAGAGTCAATAAGCTGGTTAATGATGGTATCTACAGAAGCATTGATTGTTCCTAATAGACGGCCAAAACCAATGTCATAAAAACCACCATCTGGATTGGGAACAAAGCTAAACTTTGTATAATGCTCGTCAGGATCAATGCGAATGATGTTACCATCTTGATCTACTGAAATAGAGTCTACATTAAAGCGTGCTACCAGACGAAGAACCTTCTTTGAACTGTATTCAACTACAGCTACATAGGGTTCAGCGTAGCCATCTCCATCTAAATCATAGAACATGTGCTGCTCTAAAATAATATAAGGAGTGGTTTCGTCGTCATCACTCATTGTTTGTGAGTTTGTACGAATCCTATCTGGTTCTAGCAAGTATTGGCTTGGGCTCGGCAACTCTACATCAGAATAAATGCCTTGTAGTTGCTTTTCTTTGATTTTACGTTTGTTATACTGGTAAACCTGTGTTTTACGCTCTGCATCTTCTAGTGATTTGGCCCAGTAGTTTACTACTAGATCTTTTGGAAACACTAGACAAGATTCATTTCGCTGCTTTTCTTGACTCCAGTAAGTCTTTTTGAATACTGTACCAACAATAGGTAAGGTGAGAAGCAACCGATCCATCTCCTCTTCCCAGTCTTCCATTTCAAACATGACTTGGTAAGACATGTGAGTAGAGATTCGTTTGGCCCTAGCTTCTTTTGCTCCCATTGGATCAAAACCAATAACCTGACATTTAACAATCTGGCCATTGCTAGGGAGAAGACTTGGATAAGCACGAGCAGCAAACTGCATAGACGCAGTGGCTAGTAGTGGGTATTTAACATTACTTGCATTGGGCCAAGGATACGTCTTTTTATCTGAAATCTGTAGGGCTAGTTTAGTCCATACCTCTACATCTTTTTCCCAAGGCTTGCGAGAATCAAGATCAAGATCAAAACCCTCAACTACTTGTTTACCAATTTTAACGAGAGTGTCTTTATCGCTAATCTCGTTAGCAAGATTAACAGAGTTTAAGATTTTTTCAATGTCCATAGTTAGTATCCAGTTATCTCGTCACGACCATCTGGTCCCGACTCTTCAAGTTCATCACGGTAATGCTCTTCTTCTACTTCTGCTTGGGTTGGAGCATCAATCATTTTTTCAAGTAATAAACCCAAATAAGCTAAAGAGTCTACTTGGTCGTCATGCCTGCTTCGTGGAAACGATAAAACCTCATCTTCAAAGGTTGCATACCAATCAGCTTGCTTGTCTACCTTTACACCACCTGCCCGCATTCTGGCTCGAATAGATTGAGCACGAGTAAGCTTGTCTGTTTTATGGGGTTTCATTAAAATAACATTTAAAAAAATGTTTCTTTCAATCATAGCCCGATTAAGGTAGGGGCCGATGGCTTTGGTTACTTGCATATCCTCAATACCAAAGGCAATGGGTTCGTATGTTCGTTGCAAAGCCAACAAAGTCTCTACAATTTCAGCACCATCCATGCGTTCACGGATAACGTTTCTAATTTGTAGTATCCCGTTCTCATCTATTCCACCCACAGTAAAAACAGACCAGTCTGCTCGTTCTCGTTCAGAGATGGCAAGGTCAGCAGCTACGTAGTAGTTGAGCCTTTTTTTCTTGTCTTCTGGTGTAATCGAATTTAAATCGTTACGCCTAAAGAAAGCTGTGCTTTCATCAACCGGAATGTTTAGGTATTCTTGGCTATATTGCTCAGGTAAGCCACGAGCAACATAATCATCACGAAGTTCTTTTAAAGCGTCTTTTGTCCAACGATCAGGCCACAGAATTTTAGAAAAGTCTGAATTATGTGCAGCGTATTTAACAGACCACCACATACCAACAGGACGTTCTGCCCATGTTTTTAGATCATCTCGTTTTGTAAAAACCGCGTTTGCTTTTGGCATTAGGTTTTCCAAGGCACTGTCTTGGTGGAGGATTGTTCCTACGTATCGAATAATCCCTTTTTCAGACAAAGCTGGAATAAGTGCGCCATACATCCACTTACGAAACTTCTCTCTTCGTTCTTTGTTCATCACCTGCTCATCTGATTCCATATCATCAAGAATCATAATATCAGGACGACTACCATTCCAAAGCAAGCCCCGTAACTTCTGTTCAGAGCCTTTAGCAATCACACGAAACTTATGCCCATCCTCCATTTCGACAATGATGTCCGCCTCGGTTTCTTTAACAAACTCTACTACATTTTTAGTAGGATTCTTCTTAATCTTGAACAGATTTATAATATCCTCGTTCTCAGTCAAGGCTTGTTTGATCTGTCCAAGGAACATGGCCGCTTGGTACTCAGAGTCGGAAACAATAATTGCAAACTTTCGTTGACGAAATAGCAATGTGGCTAGAAGATACGCAAATGTGATTGCTGTGGATTTACCGTGTCCACGGGGAAGGGCCATTGCCACATACTTTTTATTAGTTGTGCAAAGCTCCCAAATCTCTTCATGGACATTTGGAATAGGTTTACTACCATCAAACCCTTTAACTAAGCAGCTTCCCACAAAACCCTTAATTAAATCTTTATTTAGTTCTATCAAAATTATCAGCCTATCTGTAAAACCTCTAAAACAGCAGCAGGAGTAGCAGGAGCAAAGGAAGTTGCAGAGAAAGCGGACAATTGCACAGCCATGTCATCTGCTGCCCACCATGCCTCTAAATAGTCATCTGCCTCTAACCTAAATAAACCAGATCTAGTAATAATACCTGTTCCGTTGTTGTTTGTTCTAGTTGTTTTAATCGTGGATCCCGCAATATCTACCCCATTCACCCGAGGCCAAAACCAAAGGTTTTTTGCACTAGCGGATGTTGAGGTTATTTGACAGGTGAAGGTAAACTGATATAAGCCTGCATAAGGTACTATAATCTTTGATCCTGTGTAGGTGATTCCACTGCTTATCGGCTGAGAATCAAAAGGAATAGCTTTCGGTGTGTTTATCGTAACTGGAGATTGATTTATGTTACATGAAAACAAACCATATGTTTTATAAGCATTAAAACCAACAATAAAATCACGAAGCTGTCTAAACCACTCTAACCAAGTAAACGCAGCTAAAGATCCAGATATTATCTGCTCTTGGTATGGAACAGGAGATATGTTGTTTTCATTCATGTCTTTTTAGCGGCTTTCTTTTTCCGAGCCGCTTCTTTTTTAAGATTTGCTGCACCCATGATAGCATGGATATTTGCAAGAGACTTGGAGCCACCGTTTGTTAGGGGAACCTTGTGGTCAGCATGTCTAGGATCACCTACCTTTAGTCCAAGTGAACTACGAGCTGAGTTACGTGCTGCACGATCCTTTACCCGGTTTGGTTTCTTTTCATGCTCCCACGCTAGTTCCGCCTTGTAGTTCCTCTTCCCGTTCTTCATAAAGGGCATCTTTGACAGTCTCCGAATCAATAATGTTTACGCTTTGTGTTTTAGTTCCACTTGCAAACTGAGCAAACGCTTGTGCAAGTTGTACGAGGTGATCTGCCGTTACTTGTGGAGCCGGTTCTTTTTCTGCCCTAACGTTTACCTTACGAAGCAGTTGTCGCTTATCAATAAGATCATTAGTAACCTTTTGCACATCACGAAGCTTTGCTGGAATTCTAACTTGTTTACCAGTACGAGGATCATACATAACATCCCCGTTTTCCACTCGATCTAAAACAGCATCGAGAGATTTATTCATAATCTTTTCAAGCTTTGTGTCTAGCTTGAGGTTATCTTCGTATTGAAGATCTTCTAAGTATTGTTTCCACCAATCAGTGCGTTTCCAACTTCGTAGTGTTTGTACAGGTACATTGATGATGGCAGAGGTAAGTTCAAGGGTGCCAGCACCTAGATAAGTAGTCACAGCCTCAAGTTTCTTTTTATCATCCCACCAACCAGCTTCGTTTGGCTTGGTCTTTTTCTTACGGATATAAACAAGCCCTTCTAGTTTTTTTGGTGCCCATTCACCACCTACGTTCTTTAACGCCATACCGTTGCTCCTTCCAAGCATTACTGCACTCTTTTCGACTTTGTCGATTTTGTTTCTCTCTTGTTTCGCCTGCTCTTTTTCTTTTACATACACTGAGATGAGTTTTAGCCGATCAACCATGCACACTAGATCGGGTAGTGCCCTATTCCCAAATAGTCATTAGAAGCGCAGCTTCGCTGCTACAAGCTATTCCGAGGGACGCATGAATATATATGCATTTTTTAGCATATGCATAATATTATACCATAAAAAAAAGTAAAAGTCAAGATATACTGTAAAAAAGCCTGTATAAATCTATAAGCATACAA
>JADDYB010000702.1_pt1 | contig 10674 bp, 13 predicted proteins | sample 8641941 | NCBI WGS metagenome assembly JADDYB01 (sample SAMN16275377, study PRJNA637457) | freshwater sediment metagenome | isolation source: Lake Kineret sediment | place: Israel: Lake Kineret | collected 2013 | reverse complement strand
CGGCAACAATTACAGTAGAATTATAATATTTTATAAACGATTAGATATTTATAAAGAAAAAACAAATGAATTTAAGCGAAACTTTAAACAACTATCTTGGAAAAAATGTCAGATATTCTGAAAAGGATATGGGTGACGGAAATAAACAAGTATGTGACTTGGACACAGGCGATTGTTATGTCGTTAGAATGAAAGACGGATTAATTGAAAGATTTGATAATTCAGTTAATATGTCAAGAAAAGTTAGGGTAGAAACCCCACAGGGTGTTAAACAATTATTAAATGGATAATAATATGGGAATAGATAATAAAATTCTTAAAGAAATCGAAAGATACAAGTCAATAAATAAATATATTGTTGAACAAGAGGCTTTACCACCAGCTGGTGATGTTCCACCTACAGGAGAAGTTCCACCTGTTGACGCATCCGCAACACCAACGCCCCCTGCAGAACCAGCAGTTGTTGATCCCGCAACAGATCCTGATGTTGAAAAATTAGATGCGTCAGGAGAATCAGAGGAAAAACCATCTGAAGGTGGATCCGAAGAATTAGATATTACTGATTTAGTAACCTCACAAAAAAATATAGAAACAAAACAAGAAGATTACTTCAATAAGTTATTTTCACAAATTGAAAATCTTGAATCTAAATTGGGGGAAATGGATAAAATAGTTAACTCCTTGAATAGTTTGGAAGCTAAAATAGAAAAATATAGACCAAAAACCGCTCAAGAAAAACTTGAATTAAGAAGTTTAGACTCTGGACCATACAATCAAAAATTATCAGATTTCTTCGAAGACAAACAAGAGGATATAGAAAAATCAGGAAAAAATGAGTATATCTTAACAACCGATGAAGTTGAAGACTTTTCACCAAATGAAATTAAAAGCAGTTTCAATGAATTTGGTGATACAATGTTTCCCCTGAAAAATTCTTTAAGATAATACTATCTCACAATAAGTGCTAAATAAGGGGGCGGACAAGTATTACCCCCTTATTTATTTTATACCGATCTTTGACTATCTAAATTAAATTATTATATTTCTGACATAACTTAATAAATAAATAAATCTGTCTTAAAATCCTATCTACTATGGCAACAACATTAGACTCCGTACTGGAACAGTATGAAAAATCACAAAAAGGATCATCCACAACATCAAAGATGTCTCAGGATGAGAGAATGAAGAAGTATTTCGCAGCAATTCTTCCACAAAATCAAAAGTCTGCACAAAAAAGGGTTAGAATCCTACCCACCCCTGACGGATCATCACCATTCAAAGAAGTGTGGTATCACGAAGTTCAGGTTGACGGAAAATGGGTTAAACTTTATGATCCTGGTAAAAATGACAACGAGCGTTCACCCTTGAACGAAGTTTATGACGAACTTATGTCAACAGGAAAAGAATCCGACAAGGAACTTGCAAAACAATACAAAGCTCGTAAGTTTTATATTGTAAAAGTGGTTGATCGTGACGCAGAACAAGACGGTGTTAAATTCTGGCGTTTCAAACACAACTACAAGAACGAAGGAGTATTGGATAAGATCATTCCAATTTGGAGAGCAAAAGGTGATATCACTGACCCAGCAAATGGTCGTGACTTGATCATCGAGTTAGCAAAAGCAAAGACTCCAAAAGGTAAGGAATATACAATCATCCAAACCGTAATGTATGATGACCCAACACCTGTTCACACAGATGATGAGACAATGGAATCTTGGGTTAAAGATGAACTCACTTGGAATGATGTTTACTCAAAGAAACCAACCGAGTATCTTGAAGCGATCGCTCGTGGAGAAACCCCAAGGTGGGACTCTGATCTTGGAAAGTATGTCTACGGCAACTCATCCTCTTCTTCCACAACTTTGGGTGGAGGTGGATACTCTGACCCTCAGGCAGATGCTGATCCAGATGAAGATCTTCCATTCTAATAATTAAATGAATTAAATAAACTCCTGACCAAAAGTTGGGAGTTTATTTTTTTTTGTATATTTAACACCCCAAGACAAAAACTTATTTTTTCTTACCATCTTTTCTTTAAACAATAAATTTCTTATTATTATAACAAAAACATTATGAAAACTTATAAAGTAGTATTACACCCAAAACCTGGTACAACAGGAGGAACTCAGATTGTTGAAGTTCAAGCAAAAGACAAAGCTCAAGCCCAAAGACTCGCCGAGGCTCAATACGGCAGTATGTATAAAACAAGTGTTCAAGGATAATTAAAAACCAAAAAATGAAAAAAATCTTATTAACAATCGCACTGTTCGTTTTACCTCTTATAACTTTTGCTCAAGCAAGGGTCAACTTCACTGAACAACAAATCAAACAAGAGTTCAGAAATAAAAATATTAAAACAGATTACACCAAAGACGGTGTTAAATACCTATATACTGGTGATGAAAATGTTTATACATTCTATTATATTAACAATGAAGGGATTTGTTATAGTTGTATGATGGTTCCTCAGACAAGGGGAATTCTTAATTGGCTCGTTGAAGATTATAATGGAAAATATGTTATTGTATCAGATACAGAATGGAAATATTACAGTGAAAATGGTATTATGTATATAACATTGACCGAAGTAGAAGATCGACCTGTTTTCTTATACTACACAATTGATAATAAAGAAAAAAATCAGAATAACAACAGAACAAACCAATATTAATATGGCAATCAAAAAGAAAGAATTTTCGTTAGATAATATTAAAGATAAGTTTTCAACTAAAACAAAATACAAAGAAACAGATTTTTATAATTGTGGTGAGGCATTTTTTAATGCTTGTGGTATACCAGGACCTGTAATGGGGGGTATAAATATGTTTTTAGGTCATAGTAATACATCTAAGACTACCGCAATGGTATTGGCGGCTGCTGATGCTCAAAGGAAGGGACATCTACCTGTGTTTATTATAACGGAAAAAAAATGGAGTTGGGATCACTCTGTGGAACTTGGATTGAAAGCAACTAAGAACTCAGATGGAGAGTGGGATGGGGATTTTATTTTTAATGATAGTTTTGATTATATTGAACAGGCAACTGACTTTATTAATCAAGTTCTCGATGCTCAAGAAAAAGGAGAAATACCTTATAGTTTGGCGTTTTTTTGGGATAGTATTGGTAGTATACCCTGTTTAATGACATATGAAGGCAAAGGGGGCGGAATGCACAACGCTAAAGTATTAGCTGATAAAATTGGTATGGGAATACACTCACGGATTTCAAAATCAAAAAAAGACGATTATCCGTATTATAATACATTAGTTGTAATTGCACAACCGTGGGTTGAGCTGCCCGATAACCCCTTTGGTCAGCCCACCATTCGAGCAAAAGGTGGTGAAGCAATTTGGTTAGCATCCTCTTTAGTATTTTTATTCGGAAATCAAAAAAACGCGGGTATAAATCATATTACCGCAACGAAAAATGGAAGAACAGTATCTTATGCTGTGAGAACAAAAATCTCTATTCTCAAAAACCACATTAATGGTTTAGGGTATAAAGACTCAAAAATAATTGCGGTTCCACAAGGATATATAGAAGATACAAAAGAAGCTCTCGAGGCTTACAAAAAACAATATTCAAATTATTGGAACGCAATTCTATCTGGTACCGGAGAGATTACCCTTGATGAAACCGGAGATTCTGAAATCACAGAATAAAATATTTTGTGAAAAATCACACTTTTATAATTGATTAGATATTTATTAATATGGGAAGATTAAAAAAAACAGAAGAGGAGAAAAAAACAAAAGTATCGGTTGCTTTGGATCGGGAACTTTTAGAATATTATCGAAATCTTCATATTAATTTGTCTTCCTTAGTTAATAAACTATTGAAAGATTATAGACAAAATGGACACAAAAGTTTGTAACAAATGTAGAGAAGAAAAAAAAGTTTGTGAATTTGGTAAATTAAAATCATCAAAAGATGGATATAGGTATTTTTGTAAAGAGTGTAGAAAAAAAACTGAAAAAAAATATAGTATTGATGATGCTAAAAAAAGAAGAAAAAAATGGAGAGATAATAATAAAGACAAAATAAAAATACATTATGAGAAGGTAAAACAAACAATATTAGACTATCAAAAAAAATATAGAGAAGAAAACAGAGATAAAGTATTAGAACGTAAGAGAAAATATTATTATGAAAATAAAGAAGAAAGATTATTAAAAAATAAAATTTATCGTAGTAATAATAAAAATAAAAGAAATGATTATGAAAAAAATAAAAAAAGAAATTCGCCGGTTTATTCTTTAATGGTTGGTATGAGATCAAGAATAAGTTCTTATCTCAAGTCACATAATATCACCAAGAAAAACAAAACATTTGAAATGGTGGGTTGCACACCCCAACAATTAAAAGAACATTTAGAAAAACAATTCAAACCAGGTATGTCTTGGGACAACAGGAACCAATGGCATATTGATCATATCATACCACTTTCATCCGCAAAAACAGAAGAAGAATTATACAAATTATGCCACTTTTCAAATTTACAACCCCTATGGGTGGAGGAAAATTTAAAGAAATCCAACAAACTTGTCATACTTTAAAATTTACAACTGACAAAATGTCATTTTTTCTACATAAAACTATGTTTGGCATAGTGATTGACAATGCACTAAAAAAATAAACAAATAAAATAATATTATGAAAACATTTACAGTAATTGGAAAAACAGAATTGGTTGAGTATGTGACTTACACCGTAGAAGCAGAATCTGAAGAAGAGGCTTTGGAATTAGTCCAAGAAGGAGAAGTCGATGACAATGATGATCATTGGACAAGAGACACAGGTGGGGGTATGACTTATACAATACAAAAAGAACAAACTTATAAATAAACTTAAAATAAATTATATTAAACTATGAAAAACAAAGTAATCGGAATTGACCTTGGAACCACAAATTCTTGTGTTGCCGTGATGGAAGGCAACGAAGCGGTGGTAATTCCAAACAGTGAAGGAAAAAGAACAACTCCATCAATTGTTGCATTTATTAAAGACGGAGAAAGAAAAGTTGGTGATCCCGCAAAAAGACAAGCGGTAACAAACCCAACAAAAACAATCTCATCGATTAAAAGGTTTATGGGAGAATCTTTTGATAAAGTTGGTAAGGAAGCAAAAAGAGTCCCATACTCCGTTGTTAAAGGTGATAACAACACCGCAAGGGTAAACATTGACGACAGGAAATACACACCCCAAGAAATCTCGGCAATGGTATTACAAAAAATGAAAAAAACCGCAGAAGACTATTTGGGACAAGAAGTTACCGAAGCAGTTATTACTGTACCGGCATACTTCAACGATTCACAAAGACAAGCAACAAAAGAAGCTGGTGAAATCGCAGGACTTAAAGTTCTTCGTATTATCAATGAACCAACCGCTGCGGCACTTGCCTATGGTTTGGACAAGAAAGACCAAGATATGAAAGTTGCTGTATTCGACTTAGGTGGTGGAACATTTGATATTTCGATCCTTGAATTAGGTGATGGAATTTTTGAAGTTAAGTCCACTAATGGTGATACACATTTGGGCGGAGATGATTTTGACCAAGTAATTGTTGATTGGTTAGCAGAAGAATTCCTTAAAGAAGAAGGAATTGATTTGAGAAAAGATCCAATGGCAATGCAAAGATTGAGAGAGTCTGCAGAAAAGGCAAAGATTGAACTTTCAAGTTCATCTCAAACTGAAATTAATCTTCCATATATTATGCCAGTTGATGGTGTTCCAAAACACTTGGTTAAAAATCTTACAAGATCACACTTTGAAAAGTTATCTGACACTTTAATTCAAAGGGCTCTTGAACCTTGTAAGAAGGCTCTTAAAGACGCCAAACTCAAAGTTCAAGATATTGATGAGGTTATTTTAGTTGGAGGATCAACAAGAATCCCCGCAATTCAACAAGTGGTTGAAAAATTTTTTGGAAAGAAACCATCAAAAGGTGTTAATCCTGATGAGGTAGTGGCGCTCGGTGCGGCAATTCAAGGAGGAGTATTGGCAGGTGATGTTAAAGATGTTCTTCTTTTAGATGTAACACCTCTTTCATTGGGTATTGAAACAATGGGAGGAGTGTTTACAAAACTAATTGAGTCAAACACAACCATACCAACCAAGAAGACTGAAACTTTCTCGACCGCAGCTGATAACCAACCATCAGTTGAGATCCACATTTTACAAGGAGAAAGACCAATGGCAAGAGACAATAGAACTATTGGTAGGTTTCACCTAGATGGAATTCCACCATCAATGAGAGGAGTTCCAAAAATTGAAGTAACATTCGATATTGATGCAAATGGTATCTTGTCTGTGACGGCAAAAGATCAAGCAACTGAAAAATCTCAGAATATTCGAATCGAGGCTTCATCAGGATTGAGTGATGATGAAATCAAAAGAATGAAAGAAGAAGCCGAAGCAAATGCTGATTCTGATAAAAAAGCAAAAGAAGATGCAGATAAAATCAATCAAGCTGACTCAACAATTTTCCAAACTGAAAAACAACTTAAAGAAATGGAAGATAAAATCCCAGCAGATAAAAAAGAAGTTATAGAAAAATCTTTGGAAAAGTTGAAATCCGCACATTCTTCTCGTAATATTGAAGAAATTGATTCCTCAATGAATGAACTTATGATGACTTGGCAAACAATAACCCAAGATCTATATTCTCAAGTTCAGGATGTTGTGGATAATCAATCACAAGATGTCGAATTCGAAGAAGTGAATAAGTGAGAAAAACTTTATTAGTAGATGCCAATAATCTCCTTCACATCGGACAACACGGTGTGAAGGAGTTTTTTCATAAAGGTGAGCATGTTGGCGGAATTTTTCATTTTTTAAACACACTCAGAAAACTTATTGAAGAATATAACTTCGATAAGGTTTTGGTTATGTGGGATGGTGATCACAATTCATCTGTTAGAAAACTTATATATCCAAAATATAAACTTAATCGTAGAGAACGAGACGATGAGTTTAAGAAAGATTCATTTTATAAACAAAAAGAAAGAATAAAATTATATCTTGAGGAATGTTTTGTTCGTCAAATTGAAGTTGAAGAAAATGAATCGGATGATCTTATGAGTTATTATTGTAAAATCTCATTAGACGAGCATAAGACGATTCTAACGACAGATAAAGATTTGACACAACTCATATCAGAGAGTGTGTCGATATACTCCCCAATCTCAAAAAACACCTATAAAAACGGGGATAAAATTAAATTCTACAACTATGAAATACCACATCACAATGTTAAAACTTTTAAGATCATATCGGGAGACAAAAGCGACAATATTGATGGAATTTATTTTTTGGGTGAAAAAACATTTATTAAATTTTTTCCTGAGATTCTTGAAAATAAGATAACTTTTAAGGATATTTTAACAAAGGCAGAAAAGTTATTACAAGAAGATAAGGACAACTCAGTTTTAAAAAATCTTTTATCAGGGAAAACAAAGGATGGAATTTTTGGTGATGAATTTTTTGAAATTAATGAAAAGATAATCGATCTTGAAAATCCCTTAATAACAGATGAAGCCAAACAAATTGTTGAACAATATTATTCAGAAACACTCGACCCCGAAGGGAGGGGTTACAAAAACCTAATGAAGTTAATGATTGAAGACGGGTTCTTCAAATTTTTACCCAAACAAGATGATGCTTGGGTGGACTTTATCAAACCATTTATGAAATTAACAAGAAAAGAAAAAAAATTATTTAAAAACAAAAAAAACAATTAAAAAACAAAGTATGAAAAACCAAGAATTAACAAAGTTGGAATTCCTTCTAACAGTAAACGACAACATCATTGTTCAGCGTTTTTTCAATGTAAAAAGTTACAATGAAAAAGCAAGAAACTCAGAAGAGTTTTATTATTATGTTCGGCACATTCAAAGTCTTATTCAAGACGATTTGAAGCGTAGAACCGCAACATATATGCTCGACAACAAATTTGAAATTTTTGACAATCCACAAGTTATGGAGACATCCATTACCGATGGTCCTGAAAGATTTAATATTTATATAAAATCTACAGAAAAAGTATTGACTCATCGGGTTTTTGATGCTAAAATTTATCCCCCGAAAGTTCGTTATACGGTAGATCTTCGTCCCCACTTGAAGGAAATTTTGTCAGACTTAACTGACATATTTTCCGACGAAAATTTATCTTATGAATACCTTGGCCTTACTCTAAATGTTTAGTATTTATTTTTAAAACCACTCTAATTTCGTATGTCAAAAGACAAAAACTTTGAATATCTTGGAACCACATTCCAACTCCAACTATTGAACCAGATAGTCCTGGATAGGAATTTTGGTAACTCCATCCTTGAGGTTTTAGAACCGACATACTTCGAAAACAAGTATTTTAAGATCATCGTTCAGATGGTGAAAGAACATTACAAAAAGTATGAACACACACCATCTTATGATACATTGGAACAAATTGCAAAGAGTGAATTTACCCAAGAAACTACTTGTAAAATAATCCTTGATACGATCAAAAATATTCAAGAAGCTCCAACTGATGGGTATAGCTTTGTTCAAGAAAAAGCCCTGAAGTTTTGTAAACAACAAGAACTTCAAAAGGTGATGAAAAAGGCTCAAAAGATCATCGATTCAGGTGAATTTGAGAACTACGATACCTTGGAAGAGATGGTTAAAACCGCCCTTCAAGTTGGTGAAGTTGAAAGAGGACTTATGGATGTCTTCTCAGGACTTGATGAAGTATTGAATGATGATTTCAGACACCCAGTACCAATGGGTATTCCAGGAATTGATAAACTTCTAAAAGGTGGTTTAGCAAAAGGAGAAATAGGTGTTATTCTCGCCCCAACTGGGGTGGGTAAAGAATTACCGGTTTCTGAACCAGTTTTAACACCACAAGGTTGGGTTGAAAATGGTAATTTAAAAGTTGGGAACAAGGTAGTTGGTAGTGATGGTAAGGAGCAATATGTATTGGGAATATACCCACAAGGAATCAAACCAATTTATAAAGTAGAATTTACTGATGGAACATATGTTAATTGTGGATTGGAACATCTTTGGAGTGTAAATACACTTAATATGAGAACCGCAAAAACAAGAGTTAAAGGTAAAGGTGTTTATAAACCTAACTATGGGTATAAAGTTGTTAAAACTTCAGATATGATGAATGACCTCAAAAAAAGAGGTAGATATAACTATAGATTACCAGTAGTTGCACCAGTTGAATTTGAAGAAAAAGAAGTTTTTATAGACCCTTATTTACTCGGATTATTATTGGGTGATGGATCATTATCCGAAAACAGAGTAACAATTACAACAATGGACGATGAAATATTTCAAAATATGTCACATCTTAATGAACATACATCGTTATCAGAATATACGCGAAATGATGTTCAAACAATAAAACAAATAAATTTAAAAACATCCTTTAAACATAAATTAAACCAATATGGATTATTAGGTAAAAAATCTAATAACAAATTCATACCTAAAGAATATCTATATAATTCAGTCAAAACAAGAGTCGCGTTATTACAAGGTTTGATGGATACTGATGGGTATGTTAATAAAACAGGAACCGCTCAATATACCACAATATCTAAACAATTGTCAGAAAATATTAGAGAGATTGTTTTATCTCTTGGTGGAACAGTTAGAGTATCCACAAAAATCCCAACATTTATTCATAATGGAGAAAAAAAGCAAGGTCAATTAACCTACACTATTACAATATCTTTTGCTAACAATATTGTTCCATTTAAACTATTGAGAAAGGTAGATAGATTTTATAAAAGGACAAAATATGTTGAACAAAAATATGTTAAGTCTATAACTTATTCTCACGATGAGGAAGCTCTTTGTATAAAAGTGTCAAATCCTGATGAATTATATGTTACTAGGGATTATGTGTTAACTCATAACACAACAATTATGACAAAAATTGCTAACAACGCATTTAACTTGGGTTACAATGTTTTACAAGTATTTTTTGAAGATAATCCAAAAGTAATTCAAAGGAAACATTTTACTTTGTGGACTGAAATTGCTCCTGATAAATTATCTGAGAACAGAGAAAAGGTAATTCAAACCGTTCAAGACATCAGGGAAAAAATGCCAAACCAGTTGATATTGGAAAAGTTACCATCCGACACATTAACCATAGGTCAGATCAAAAACAAAATCAGAAAGATGGTTGCAGATGGAAAAAAGATTGATATGATTGTTTTAGATTATATTGATTGTGTTCTACCTGAAAAACAAATGGAAGATGAATGGAAAAGTGAAGGATCAGTAATGAGACAATTCGAAGCAATGTGTCACGAAATGGAATTAGTCGGTTGGACAGCAACTCAAGGAAACCGTAGTAGTATTTCCTCTGAAGTTGTGACCACAGACCAAATGGGTGGTTCCATCAAAAAGGCACAAGTTGGGCATGTGATTATATCAATAGCAAAAACTCTACAACAAAAGGAAATGAAACTCGCAACCATCGCAATTACAAAATCAAGGATTGGTAGTGATGGTGTTATTTTTGAGAACTGCAAATTTGACAATGAGATGATAGTTATTGACACTGAAAGTTCGGTAACATTCTTAGGATTCGAAGAAAACAAGGAAGAAAAAAATCGTCAAAGGTTAAAAGACCTTATGGACAAAAGACAACAAAAACAAAATAAT
>JADDYB010000701.1_pt1 | contig 10681 bp, 20 predicted proteins | sample 8641941 | NCBI WGS metagenome assembly JADDYB01 (sample SAMN16275377, study PRJNA637457) | freshwater sediment metagenome | isolation source: Lake Kineret sediment | place: Israel: Lake Kineret | collected 2013 | reverse complement strand
AATCATTAAATAATATTTCATTCAAAGATAATAAGGAAAGGTTAATTCTTAAAGTGCTTTTGAACTCGCTTTGAGCCTATTCGTTCCTGGAGGAGCTGACCTGAAATGCCGAGCGAGCATTCTACTTTGACGAAGGGCCAAGAGCTACGACGAAGCTTATCTCCAAGGCCTATCCGAGAGCGCAGAGGAGCCAGACCACCCTGGAGGCCTTCTCGTGATGTAGCCACAGAATCACGACGATCCGGACCCTTAAGAAGAGCTTCATTATGGGTAGGGATTCTAAAAAGTTCACTTAAGCTAGCTATCTCTTAGAATCCATAAACCATCGAAAAGTTCCAGACCTCCCTGAAGATCCGACTGGAGATTGGAGACCGGGCAGGCGAGGCTGCCACCTTCTACCAGCTCGGCTTCCTGGCCAAAGAGCAAGGCCGAACGCAAAAAGGTCTACAGATGGTTGCCCTCTGCTGCCTAATAGAAGCGTCCATTGGACATGGAGACACACAGAAAGATTTTGAGGTCCTCATTGGCTTGGCGTCAGACCTAAACTACGCTGAGGAACAGATCGATTCAATGCTAAAAGAGGTGGCAGAGATATACGAAAAAGATCAGGGCAAAGGATTCATCGAGGCTGCCTTCGGAAAAAGCTGATCAGATCAAACCGCCTGCTGATGCTGAGAAACAATCCTCTCTTTTACCAAACCTTTTTATATATCCACTATCTTTTGAGCTTGGACACTTGATGATCGGTTGCGGCGAGAAAGCCATCCTAATCCCTTCCTCTCTTACCATGGAGTCGCGGGACCTGCGTGTTCGCACGCTGAAGGTGGGCCTAATCGCCCGGGCAGCAGCAGTGTTTCGCGTGAATCGGATCGTCATCTACAAAGATGAAGAGCATGACGGCTCCCGGTTCATAAGCATGGTGTTGCGGTATATGGACACCCCGCAGTACCTGCGAAAGATGCTCATCCCCCGCAGGGAGGAGCTAAGACACGTCGGAACTTTGCCGCCGCTACGAACCCCTCATCATCCCATAAACAAAATGACATCAGCGCTCAAGATCGGCGAGTACCGAGTCGGAGCAGTCGTCGAAAGCGTCGGATCTGATGGCGGCGTATGGGTGGAAATCGGTGTCGATCGCCCAATTCCCCTTCGAACTGATGAGAAGTTCGAAGCTGGAAAACGCCTAAATGTCAGAATCTTTTCGCTAGACCCTCTCGCCGCTGAGCCTGTCGGTCGACAAGAGATCCCCGTATACTGGGGGTACGAAACAGAGGTAGTAGGTAGCCTGGAAGAGTACTTAGAGGAGTTCCTGGGCTCAACTGAGGCTTTTGTGCTTCTGACCTCCCGGAAGGGCAGAACTCTTACGACCGAACTCCTGCAAATATTAGGAAAAGCAGGCCAAAGCGACCTTGCGGTGGCATTCGGTTCCCCTGCACGAGGCGTTGATGCATTCTTGAGCCAGAGGCTCATGGAAAGATGTTGCATGATTAACACCATTCCGCGCCAAGGAACAGAGACAGTGCGCACAGAAGAGGCCGTATTTGCCACGCTAGCACTGCTCAACCTGGTGGCAATGGAGGAGTAAATGGGACATATTCACCGACCAAGACGAGGTTCGCTGGCCTATAGCCCCAGAAAACGAGCCAAGAGCGAAGTTCCCAGGATTAGATGCTGGGCGGCTGATCAAGAGAAGGCCGGCATATCAGGATTTGCAGGGTATAAAGCTGGAATGACCCACATTATGATGATCGACGATCGGCCCAAAAGCCTCACCGAAGGCATGGAGATCTCCATGCCGGTAACCGTGGTAGAGGTTCCGCCTATGAACGTGGTGGCGGTTCGCGCCTACGAGATGTACAACGGAGGCTTGAGGCCGGCGGGTGAGACATGGGCCGAGAACCTGGATTCCGAATTATCCAGGGCTTTAACTTTGCCCAAGAAGACCAGAGGGACATCAGCAGAAGATCTCCAGGCCATTATGGAGCATATAACCGATGTCCGGGTTGTCGCTCACACCAATCCCAAGCTGGTAAAGGGCATACCCACGAAGAGGCCAGAAATTATGGAAATGCCCATAAATAATGGCACCGTGGAGCAGAGGCTGGAGATCGCTCGCAGCTTGCTGGGTCAGCAGGTACCTGTATCAAGCGTCTTCGAATTGGGAGATCTTTTAGATATTTCAGCAGTGACCAAAGGCAAAGGAACTCAGGGACCGGTGAGAAGGTGGGGAATAATGATCGCCAAGAGGAAGCATGCCCGCACCGGAAAGAAGAGACATGTAGGAAACCTGGGACCGTGGCATCCGTCGCATATCAGCTGGAGAGTCCCTCAGCTGGGACAGATGGGATACCACCAGAGGACCGAGTTCAACAAGAGGCTTATGGCCATTGGCAATGACGGTTCAGAGATTACGCCGGAAGGAGGATTCCCAGGATACGGCGAAGTCAATAATCAGTACGTTCTGATCAAGGGAAGCTTGCCTGGGCCGGTCAATAGACTCATAAGGATGAGAAAGGCAATCCGACCAGGACAGAACTTCGTAAAAGCGCCTTCGCTTCTCTACGTGAGCAAAGAATCTAAGCAGGGATTGAGATGAAGGCAAATATCATCGATTTATCAGGCAACCAGGCAGGCCAGATTGAGCTTCCTGCTGTATTTGAGGAGGAGTACAGACCTGACCTCATCAAGAGAGCGGTTTTGTCGGCGCAGGCCAACAGGCTGCAGCCTTACGGGCCGCATTTCTATGCTGGCATGAACACGTCAGCCAGGTCTTGGGGACCTGGACATGGAGTCTCCAGAGTGCCCAGGATCATCAATGCCAGAAGGGCGGCAGGAATACCCATGGCCAGGGGCGGCAGAAGGTCTCATGCACCTCAACCGGATGCCGACAAGACAGAGAAGATAAACATCAAGGAGAGAAGGAAGGCCATCCGGTCGGCCATCGCTGCAACAACGGTCCCGGAGTTGGTATCAGCCCGGGGACACGTCTTCCAAAGAGAGCTGCCCGTGGTCGTGCAGAACGATTTTGAGTCCCTGTCCAAGACATCGGATGTGAAGAAATTCCTGGTGGCGGCAGGACTATGGGATGATGTGGAGAGGGCCAAGAACGGCAAGACCATACGCGCTGGCAAGGGAAAGGTCCGGGGTAGGAAGTACAAGAACCGCAAGAGCTTGCTCATAGTCGTGGGCAAGGACCAAGGAGCGGGAAAGGCGGCCAGGAACCTTCCGGGTGTGGATTTCATTAATGCGGACGGTCTGAATGCCGAACTTTTGGCACCGGGAACCCATGCGGGAAGGCTCACCATCTGGACTGAAGCATCAATACAGAGGCTGAAGGAGAGGAACTCCCAGGAGCAGATAAGATGATCATCAAGAGTCCATTAATCACTGAGAAAGTCACCGGGATGATCGATTCCAATAACACAATGGAGTTCCTGGTGAACATGAGGGCTACTAAGCCCCAGATAAAAAAAGCCGTGGAAGATCAGTTCGACGTGGATGTCGTTTCGGTCAGAACCATGATCACTCCCCGGGGCAAGAAAAAGGCCATGGTGAAGTTGGCTGGAGACACATCCGCCAATGAGCTAGCTACTAGGCTAGGATTACTGTAGGTGGGAATCATGGGTCATAGATTAATGTCTCAAAATAGAGGCAAAGGCACGCCGACATATAGAGCACCATCCCATAGATACAGAACAGATCTGAAGCACATAAAGGTAGATCAGAACCAGACCATAAAGGGCATTGTGCAAGATATTGTGCGTGACCCGGCCAGGAGCGCACCAGTAGCGTTGGTGGCCCTTGAAAATGGTGAGGAAAGGTATATTCTGGTGCCAGAGGGCATGTATATAGGCCAGGAGATCGCCTGTGGCATCTCAGCTGAGATCCAGCCCGGAAACACTCTGCATCTGGCAGAGATTCCGGAAGGCGTCCCAATTTGCAATGTGGAATCCCAGCCCGGGCATGGCGGCCAGTTTGCTCGCTCTTCAGGCGTATGTGCCATTCTGGTGGCTCATGATGCCGGAGCGACCGTAGTCCAGCTCCCCAGCGGAGAGATGAAGTGGCTCAGTCCCAAATGCATGGCAACAATCGGTGTGGTGGCCGGGGGCGGCCGGCTGGATAAGCCCTTGGTCAAGGCTGGAAATAGCTTTCACAAGTTCCGGTCCAAGGCCAAGAAGTGGCCCATCGTCCGAGGCGTGGCCATGAATGCAGTAGACCACCCCTTCGGTGGAGGCGGTCGTCAACATCCCGGAAGGCCAAAGACTGTAAGCAGGAACACCCCACCGGGTCGCAAAGTGGGATCGATAGCCGCTCGTAGGACGGGCAAACGCTAAAGAGGGAATGACTTTGGCAAAGAAATCAGGATCTAAGCTTCCAAAGAGGAAGGAAGAGTTCACATATCGTGGTCACAAGGCAGCAGACCTGGCCAAACTCAGCATTGATGAGGTTGCCGAGATGTTCCCAGCCCGGCAGCGGAGATCGATAAAGAGAGGATTTTCCAAGGAGCATAAGAAGCTTCTGGCCAACCTTAAGGCCAATGATAGCGTGAGGACCCATCTGCGGGACATGATAGTCTTCCCGGAGATGGTGGGAAAGAGCATAGAGATATACAACGGCAAGAGCTTCGAGAAGGTCGAGGTCATTCCCGAGATGGTGGGTCATTACTTCGGAGAGTTTGCCCTTACCAGGCAGAGAGTTTCTCACGGCAGCGCAGGAGTTGGCGCCACCAGATCGAGCAAGTTCGTGCCGCTTAAGTGAGGTGTGGGATTTGGGAAGATTGAACTATTCGCTTGCGCCTGCAGGACGCTCATCTAGGGCTATGGGAATGGAGTTTCACATCTCGCCTAAGCACGCCCGTGAGATATGCAAAGCGCTGCGAGGAATGAAGGTCGATGAGGCCAAGTCGTTCCTGGAAGACGTAATTGCGCTGAAGAGGGCGGTTCCCTTCAAGCGATATGCCAGAAACGTGGCCCATAGGCATGGCTTAGTGGGCGCAGATGCCGGCAGATATCCGCAAAAGGCAGCTAAAGCAGTGCTGTTAGTGCTGTCCAATGCCATGAGCAATGCCGAGTACAAGGGCATGGAGCCAAGTGGGATGAAGATATATCATGCGGGTACCCTGAAGGGCAGAACCATTCGGGGATGGATGCCTAGAGCTATGGGACGGGCCACTCCTAAAAATACGGAGACCGTATCCGTTGAGATGATACTGACTGAGGTGAGCTGATGGCCGTAGAGAAGAAATTCGTTCAAGATGGCTTCACCAAGGCACTGGTAAACGAGTATCTGGCCAAAGAGCTCGAACGTGCTGGGTACGGCGGCATGCAGATGAACCGGACTCCCATGGGCACCCAGATCACAGTCTATGCTGAGAAGCCCGGCATGGTGATCGGAAAAGGCGGAAAGCTGATCCGAAAGATAACCCGCGATCTCGATCGCAAGTTCCGCCTGGACAACCCTCAGGTGGATGTCCAGGACGTTGGAAAAGGGGATCTGAACAGCCAGGTAGTGGCCACCCGGTTGGCATCATCGCTGGAGCGCGGCTGGTACTTCCGAAAAGCTGGCCAGTCGATGCTGCGCAGAGTAATGGATAGCGGCGCTAGAGGCTGCGAGATAGTCATCAGCGGCAAGTTGACCGGGCCGCGGTCCCGTACAGAGAAGTTCATAGCCGGCTATATCAAGCACTCAGGGAAGCCAGCCATTGAAATAGTGGACAAAGGTTACTCCGTGGCCGTGAAGAAGCTGGGCGTTATCGGTTGCCAGGTTAGAATCATTCCGCCGGATGTCACCCCTCCTGACCAATTTTCAATCAAAGAGGTGCAAGTTGCCGAACCGGAACCAAAGGTCGAAACAACGGTTCACGCTGCGGAGGCAAAGGTGGCCGTAGAGAAGAAGAGCGAGCTGGACAAGCTGTTGGAGGCCGAGCCGGGAGCACCTGTTGTAGTTCCTGAGTTTGCAGAAGAGCCAGCCCCATCGGCAGAAAAAGAGTCATCACCTTCCGCACAAGAACCATCTTCGCCAGCACAAGAGCCATCTGCCTCAATGCAGCAGAGTACGCAGGCGGCAGAGGATGCTCCTAAAACGGAAGAAGTTGCGGCAAAGACTCCAGATAATGCTCCCAGTGCCGCAGAAGAGCACCAATCGCCTGCCAAAGAGAGCGAGAGGTGAGGCTTTATGGCGATATTCAAGATGGAAGAGCTGCGGAACATGAGCGCAGAAGAGATCGCTGAAGAGCTGAAAAAGCTGCAAAGCGAGATCATCAGAGAACGTGGGCTGGTATCAGCAGGCGGTGCTCCTGAGAAGCCCGGGCGAATAAAGGACATTCGCAGGACCATAGCCAGAATTAAGACGGTTCAGAGGGAGCGCACAGCGTGATCCCCAGACCAGAGAATATAACCAGGCAGGAGCTGATTGGCCTCGCCGTAGAGGTCGATTACAGCCCAAATGCAAGCCTGGTTGGCATTTCTGGCAAAATAGTGGATGAGACCAGAAATACCTTCCTAATTGAGACGCAGCGGCGAGAGAAGCGCGTTCCTAAGGCGGGCATGAGCTTCCTCATTGCTTTGTCAGATGGGCAAAAGGTCAGAGTATCAGGTAGTGTACTGATCTCGCCGCCCGAGAACAGAATAAACAAAAAGATAAAGGGTTCGAGGTGGAAAATATGAGGGATATCGGACTGGATGTAAACGCGCCAGAGAAAACGTGTGAAGATCCGAAATGTCCCTTCCACGGCAGCCTTCCTGTGCGCGGCCAGGTTTTCGATTGTGTAGTGGTCAGCGACAAGATGGCCAATACCGTGGTAGTAATGCGCGAATTCGAAAAGAAAATAGCCAAGTTCGAGCGGTTTGAGAAGAGACGGTCCAAGATTCATGTGCATAACCCCCCCTGTCTGGAAGCCAAGACGGGAGACAAAGTCAAGATAGCGGAGTGTAGGCCACTCTCCAAGACCAAGTCCTATGTGGTAGTGGAGGTCTTGAAATGAGGGGACATAAGGCCGAGATCCCGAGGGCGATCAACACTGGCGCATACCTGGATTGTGTAGACAATACAGGTGCGCGAACGCTATTCGTCATAGCGGTAAAGAAGTACCGCGGCGTAAAAAATAGACAGCCCTGCGCAGGAATTGGGGACATGGTAATAGTATCGGTGAAGAAAGGAACTCCAGAGATGCGAAAGCAGATGCTCAAGGCCGTAATAGTTCGCCAGAAGAAAGAGTTCCGCAGGCCGGATGGACTGCGGGTCAGCTTCGAGGACAATGCCGCCGTGATTGTTGACGACGATGGCGTCCCCAAAGGATCCGAGGTTAAGGGGCCTGTGGCTCGAGAAGTGGCAGAGCGGTTCGGCAAGATAGCCTCTGCCGCATCGATAATTGTGTGATGATCATGAAGAGCATTCAGCCACGAAAGCAGCGGAAGGAAAGATTCACAGCGCCGCTGCATAGAAGGCAGAAGTACATGCACTCCATCCTGAGCAAGGAACTCCGGGCGGAACTTAAGAAGCGTAACGCCCAGGTTCGCAAGGGCGATACAGTCAAGGTCATGCGCGGAGATCACGCCGGAGTTGAGGGCGAGGTCGAAGAGGTTGACTTGAAGAAGACGTTGATAAAGGTGACCGGGGTCTCCAACTTCCGCGCTGACGGTACAGAAGTCCCCAGAGCCATACATCCATCCAATGTAATGATCACCAAGCTGAACCTTGAGGATGCAGAGCGGGAGAAGATCTTTTCGAGGTGAGCCAGATGACAAGACATCAAAAACGAGTAACAGTTCCCAGGAGCTGGCCCATCGCCAGAAAGACATACAAATGGGTTGCAAAGAGCAGCCCGGGTCCCCATTCATCCCAAGAATCCATGACCCTATTATCGGTGATAAGGGACATGCTGAAGCTGGCAGACAATGCCCGTGAGGTCAAACGGATTCTATACGAAGGCAAAGTATTCGTTGACGGAAAAGCGGTAAAGGATCCCAAGCTTCCTATCGGCATCTTCGATGTGATATCAATTCCCATGCTTGATCAGCAGTACAGGATGCTAAAAGACGCCAGAGGGATGTTCTACTTGAGCCTTCTAGAACCCGGAGAAGTGAGGAAGCTGGCCAGAATTGAGAATAAGACCACACTTAAGGCCAAGAAGCAGCAGCTTAACCTATCGGATGGATCCAATATACTTTCGGAAGGCGACTTCAAGACCGGAGATTCACTGGTTCTATCTATTCCCGATAAGAAGATTGAGGATAGGATTGAGTTTAAGGTGGGCAACCTAGCTATGATAGTGGGCGGAAAGCACGCCGGCCAGATTGGAAAAATAAAAGATATCAAAGTGGTGAAGAGTTCCAGACCCAACCGGATTATAATCTCCGGGGACCACGAGTTCGAGACCATTGTCGACTATGTCTATATGATAGGCCAGGACCAGCCTGTAATCAAACTGGGGGCAGTTAAATGAACCTCATGCTGGAGCCTAAGATAGACAAAGTGGTAGTTCACATAGGCGTTGGGGAAAGCGGTCAGAGGCTGGTCAATGCTGAGACCATTCTCAAGCAGATAACTCGCCAAACCCCTGTACGGTCCATAGCCAAGAAAACCCTGCCAACCTTTGGAATAAAGAAGAAGGAGCCCATTGGCACCAAGCTTACTCTGCGGGGCAAAGCAGCGGAGGACTTCCTGGCCTTGGCCCTAAAGGCAGCAGGTAGTGCTCTTCGGCAGAGCCAGTTTGACCAGCTGGGCAACTTCTCATTCGGAATTGAAGAGCACACGGATTTTCCAGGTATGAGATATGATCCCGAAATAGGCATCTTCGGCATGGATGTTTCTGTAGCTTTAAAGAGGCCAGGATACAGGATTGCCCAAAGAAGGATAGCCAAGCGAAAGCTACCCGCCAAACAGAAGCTCAATAAGGCAGATGCTATTGTCTATTTGCAGATGCGGTTCGGCATAGAGATCTTGGAGGCGGCATGAAGAAGACTAAGAAAAGCTTTGGAAGGGGCGCAAACCAGTGCAGGCGTTGCGGCAGAAAGGCTGGGTTGGTCCGGAAGTATGGAATATATTTGTGCAGGCAATGCTTCCGAGAGATCGCCCCCGAGATGGGCTTTGAAAAATTTTCGTAGGTGGTCAAAGTGTTGTTGGATCCAATCGCCGATGCAATGTCCGTGATAAAGAATGCGGAGAGCGTAGGCAAGCCTGAATGTATCATCCATCCGGCCTCAAAGCTCATAGGAACGACGCTGAAGGTCATGGCCGAACGAGGGTACATTGGCGAATTCGAGTTCATAGATGATGGTAAATCGGGAATGTTCAAGGTTAAGCTCCTTGGAAGGATCAATCGCTGTGGCGTAATTAAGCCCAGATTCGCGACCAAGGTAGCCGATCTAGAGAAATGGGAGAAGCGATTTCTCCCCGCCAGAAACTTTGGAGTGCTGATACTGAGCACCAGCAAGGGAGTCATGGCTCATAGTGATGCCAGGTCTCAGTCTATTGGCGGCCAGTTGCTGGCGTATGTTTATTAGGTGGTTGCATGGTCAAAGAGGTGGCACGCCAGGTCGAGATTCCAGAAGGAGTTGAAGTCCGGCTAGCCGATGGAATAGTAACGGTAAAGGGCCCCAAAGGGGACCTGTCCAGAAGGCTATCGTATCCGGGAATAGAGATACTAAAAGAGGAATCGCATCTGGTCGTGAATTCTAAGTTCGATCGGAAAATTCAGAGGGCTATGGTGGGAACTCTAGCGGCTCATATTGGAAATATGATCACTGGAGTTACATCAGGATTTGAGTATGAGATGAAAGTAGTTTATTCTCACTTCCCCATCCAGCTCAAAGCATCTCCAAATGAGGTAACCATAAGCAACTTCCTGGGAGAGAGAAAGCCTAGGAACGCCAAGATCATTGCCGGAACGAAGGTCAATCTGGGCAAGGACGAAGTAACAGTCTCGGGAATTGATAAAGAGAAAGTTGGCCAGACCATGGCCAACATAGAGCAAGCCACCCGAGTGAAAGGATTCGATGTCAGGGTGTTCCAGGACGGGATATACCTGGTGGAGAAGAGGTGACGTCCATGGATAAGTTGCTAAAGGTCAGAGCTAGGCAAAAGTCCAAGAAGCCGCAGTTCGACCGTCATGATTCGCATAAGAAGAAGCGCCTTAGCATCAGCTGGAGAAAGCCCAGAGGGATTCATAACAAGCTGGGAGCTCAAGTATCTGCCAAAGGCAAGCTTGTTCGCCCCGGATTTGGGAGCCCCAGAGCAGTCAAAGGATATCACCCCTCAGGTTTTAAGGAGATGCTAATCAAGAACATGGCCGATCTCCAGAAGGCTGAAGGCTTTGCAGTCCGTATAGCATCAACTCTGGGCAGGAAAAAGCGGTCAGAGATCGAAACTAAAGCAGCTGAGATGAATCTGAAGATCTTGAATCCCAAGACACTAGCGGCAACTAAAGATGCTGCTGTAGAGACAACATTAGAAGCAGGAGGCGACTGAAGTGTCGGACTTTTGCACGCAGCGCAGGCTGGCGGCCGATGAACTTGGCATAGGCCAGAGCAGAGTATGGATTAATCCTGATGCGGAGGCGGCTAGTGAGCTATCTGATGCAATTACTAGAGAAGACATCCGGGCCCAGATTGGGGCCGGAAACATCAAAGCCAAGCCTAAGAAAGGAAATAGTAGGGCCAGGTTCAAGCTTCGGGCAGAGAAG
>JADDYB010000700.1_pt1 | contig 10682 bp, 7 predicted proteins | sample 8641941 | NCBI WGS metagenome assembly JADDYB01 (sample SAMN16275377, study PRJNA637457) | freshwater sediment metagenome | isolation source: Lake Kineret sediment | place: Israel: Lake Kineret | collected 2013 | reverse complement strand
TCTGCGATAGGACAGTACGCCCTCTACTCCAACACGACAGGGTCTAGCAACTCCGCGATAGGGGCGAGCGCCCTCTACTCCAACACGACAGGGTCTTACAACTCCGCGATAGGTAGGAACGCAGGTCGCTACCTCGCCGACGGCTCCACTGCCAACGAAACCTCCAACAACTCCCTCTTCCTTGGCTATGACACCCGTGCTTCGGTAGCAGGGGGAAGCAATGAGATTGTTATCGGTGCTTCGGCTATCGGCTTGGGGAGCAATACGGTGGTCTTGGGGAATAGCAGTATCACGAAGACGCGCTTGCAGGGGAATATCGGCAACGTAGACAGTCCTTCCGCGCGGCTCCATATCCGTGGCGCAGGGACGACTTCATCCACTACGGGACTCTTGGTGGAAACATCCGGCGGTACCGCTAACTTCACAGTAAGAGACGACGGAGCATACGCTTTCCGTGGCGGAACAGCCGGGCTTGCGCAGTCGGGATATGCGGTAGCGAACGTAACTACAGATAGGACATACGACGCAAACGCCACAACGATAGATGAACTTGCAGATTTTATAGGAACGCTCGCAAACGACCTCATCGCAAAGGGTATCATCACGGCGTAAATTGTGGTATAATTTATTCATTATTCATTACACATAATTAACTATGGCACTACAAAAAACCATAAACACATCGTTCGGAGTAAGTGCGAAGTATTGGAGACAGTTTCGTATGAATATCATCTTCGGTGAAAACGCAGAGATATTTTTGGCTGGGTATCCTTCTCAGGACACACGAAACGACGGTAGTCAACAAATTATCGACAAGATAGTTCTCATCAATGAAGCAGACTTCACAGATGAGATACGTTCAGCAATGGACGTTATCAGGACGGCTTTCTATAAGAAACTTAAGGAATCGAAAATCGAGACACGCGAAACTGGGGAAACGACAGAGGACGGAGAACCCGTAACAAAAGAGGTCGAAACAAACGAATTCGCTGACGCTGTAGATTGCTAATCATTTAATTTTTCACCTATGAATATAAATACCAAACAACCAATCTTGCAACTTAATGGCAAGCCCTACAAAATTGACGCTGAGGGAACAATCCTTACTCTCGGTGAGGCTATCGCAGAATGTCTTGGCGTAGCAGAAGAAGGAGGGAAACATAAAATCTTCATCCTTGCTAAAAAGTTTTACGAAGGAGATGTGAGCGGTATCGACAAAGCCGACATGGCAATGGTAAGAAGCGTTGTAGAGAAGACGAAACGCTACCATGCAATCATCGCAGGGCAAATCATCGAAATGCTCGATGAGTCGAAAGAAGAAAAAAATAAATAGTCAATTCACTCCGTCCCTCATAGGGGCGGGAATGAGCGGATTATTGGTAGCACTGCGATTGCATAACACCATGTGCACAACAGATGAACTCAACAACAACATAAAAGGACTAGACGCACGACTCAAAAGCATTGAGGGCAATTTACATAACTCGCTATCCACAGTTATTTTGGAGCATGTCAATGATATAATAGAGTCAACAGCAAAACGTATACAACACAATATGTCCCCAGAAACACAACAAAAATTCGATAAGATAGAAAATGATATGAAAAAGAATAACGAAGAACACGCTTTGATTTTATACAAACTCAAGGAAATGCAAGACTCATACGGAGAACACAAAGCACTTCTCGAAGAAATAAAAAAAGATATCATCGCGCGTGGGTGGATACGAAAGTTTTTGAGTGATTGGTGGCTGGTTATCGGTATATTCTTTTCAGCCTTGACATTATACATAAAGTCTCTTATCAAATAATATGAAAGACCAAACTAAAACACTCATACTCGCCTATACACTCGCCGTTACGAGTATCTTATGGGTGTATGTTTTATCCGTTTTATTAAAAGTGTTTATACTAAACTAATATGATTGACACCAGCATTATAATAGAAGACGTAAAAAGTGAGTTTGAGGGTGGCTCTTCTCTTGCGGTAAACTGGGATAACACCATACGGCGTGGCATGGAGAACGTGATAGATAATTGTCGTCCCGAGACGCTTAAGCGAAAGACACCACTTTACTGCGGTATGGTGCAGGGTGTTTCTCGTTATTATTGTCCTTCTGATGTACTTGTTCCCACAGAGTTACACACGAATAGTGATGACCGTGTGTTTTCGTATGTTCCTCCAGCACAGTTTTACAAAACACAAGATGACAAGACGTTCACCATAGAATACATAAATGGCGTACGTTTTATATCGGCATACAATGAAATAGACGTGGACGCCCTTGTGTTGGACAGCATGGACGAACTTGGTACAAAAACAGGCGCAGATGTATCGTTAAATACGTACAATGTCATATCAGGCACGGCATCCATACAGGCTATATTCACAGACGCGAGTGAGACTGTTTCTGACACATTCGCAGAAGAAAAGGATATATCTGATTATTTGCAGGGTGTCATTGTGCTTCCCGTATACATACCCGTTATTGCTGATTTTGACTCTTTACGTGTACGGCTTCTCTCAAGCGCGGGGAATTATTATGAGGTAGATACCACAACTATTTCGTCGTATCTCATTGACGGACTCAATGTACTTCTTCTTGACATGAAAACAGCGACAACGCTCGGTACACCTGACGCAACTGCAATTATTTCATGGGAGATAACAGGAACGGCAGGAGCAGGAAAAACAACAACGCTTGTCTTTGGTTCGTTTAGCATAGAAGCGCAATCACAGCATTTTCTTGAGTATTATTCAAACGCCCCGTATGTGCATGGTGTCTCTGGTGCGCTCTGGCAAACTTCCGTATCAAACGCCCAAGACGATAAAGTGAACATAGACAGGGATGTCGCCGGCATCTTGCATTATGAAATGTGTTTGCTCGTTGTGCAGTCTTCGACATTTGACAGCATTGACAGCAACGCTTCAAAAAGATTTGAGGCACAGTTACGGCGTAAATATGAAGCGTATAACGACATTCATCCGTCGAGCGAACGCCCGCTTTCGTATAACATAGGGGCAGATATACCCGTAGGCATGTAATATGATCATAGATACATTCTCAGGATACAAAGAAGGTGTTGATATCACGAAGATGTCTCCGCAAGACTTGGCATATCCATCTAAGAATGTATTTGTGTTGAAGGGTACAGTGTACAAACGAGAAGGGATAGAGAATGACGGGACAACCATGACAGTAAATGAGGCAGTACACTCTGAGTTTGTGTGGAAAGACGCACTCGGGGGAGAACGCCCTATACGGGTGCATGGGAATACACTGCAAGTAAAATATAACGGTATATGGTTTACACTGTATACCAACTTAAGCGAAGACACGATACGGGTATATTTCGCTACATGGCTTGACAGAAACGGAAGTATTGTGAAAAAAAGATTATTCTTTACAGACGGAAGTACAACGCTTTACCAGTGGAACGGAGCGATTGTAAACATTGACAGTTTCGCTTCTGATGTTATTACGATTGACGGGACAAAAACACTTGAACAGGAGGGATTTGACGCAGGGAACGTTACGACGCAGTCGGTCATTATATATTCGTTAGACGGTGATACTATTGACGAACAAGAAGAAAATACGTATTCAGATAACCCTCTTTCAGGGAATGATATAACACTTGACACAACACCTACGTTAATTCCTGTTGCGGGTGATGTTGTTATGACAAAACCTGTTGCCTTTTCTGATGTTGTATCTGCCGATTTCGCTCTTGATTTTATATATGCATACCAAAACCACATCATCATAGGAAACTATGCAAGTGTGAGTCTCTATTGGTCGCATATCGAAACATATAGTCTTGCCTCAGGACTTGATTTCTCCATGCCCGCAAATAAAAGGACGGCGGCGAGCGCTATATACATGCAACTCGACGGAAACATCACCGCACTTATTTCACGCAAAAACACCCTTTGGATTTCTGACGCAGATAACTGGTATAAGGTAGTAAAAACAGTTGAAGAGAATGCGTATGGCATGTGGGTAAGCGTAGAAAAAGTTGAGGTAGGAGAAGGAAAGGGTGCGCTTCCTATGGCGGTTGCAAAACATAAGGACGATATTATCTATATCGCGCAAGATAAAACGCTTCAGAGAGTATTGACGAATGAAGTGTTAGGGACGGATGAGTTTAAACTGCTTTCTGATGACGTGGAGGATTTGTTCGCACGTCTCAATTTTGACGACGTGAGGTTGTATTATCTCGATAGGGCAGTGTATATCGTATTTCCACAAGATAGTACACTTATTATGCTTGACACTGTAGAGGGGTATTTTCAGCCTCCACAGATACTCCCTATACACTGTATCTCCGTTATTGGTGGCGTGAAATATGGACACCACAATACAGAAAACCAGTCATATAAGTTGTTCTCTGGAAAAGATGACCTCGGCACCGACATTGAGTCAGTCATTGCATTCGGACTCAATCATGGCGCTGGTGATATAAATCATCAGTTTCGATATAAACAACACACGACATTCGGCGTGTCATGTCGTATATCGCCTACCGCAAAGGTGGAGGTTGTTGAGCAGTTTGAGGAAGAGGGAGGAAAAGAAACATATAGTTTCATCATTGACGGAGCAAATATCAAGACCTTTGGCGTGTCCGATGACGCTTCATGGGCGACGAACCCATACGGAGAACGTGCATGGGCGGGAGAGGACATGGTAGTCCCTGATTTGAAACGTGCTGTCGTGTTTGACAAGTATTCAGGAGTATCGTACTTCGATATGCGTCCTATCTTTACTATCACAGGGACTAAAAGTGATTTCAGATTACTCGCATATTGGATTGATCAATCATACGCTCCTCGCAAAATTGGGGATGACTTATTCATTAAAAAATAATATACTATACATATGAGCATTTTTATTGTAAAAGCAAAAAAGACAGCGTTACAATCACCGCTTTCCACATCAGCAACTTCTGTTACGTTACGTGATTTGGTGGACTCAAAGGGTGGCGCGCTTTCCATGTCCGACTTCGGGGACTGGTTCGTCCTCGTCGTAAAACAAGGAGACAAACAGGAGATGATTAAATGTACTGGCATTACGCAAAACGTCAACGGTACTGCAACAGTTACGGTCGCAACGAATGGACGCAACATCGACCCCACATCCCCCTACGCAGGGTATGCAACAGGGGAGTCATTCCAATCTGGTGAAGTTATTGTAACAAATGACCCTTTGACGCTTTCTATCTTTGCACATCTTGACGATGAACAAACATGGGCGGAAACACAAACCTTTGAAAAGGCACCTGTCATTGAAGTGGACGGGATAGAAGACAATGAGGTTATACGCAAAAGCCAGTTAGACGACGCTGTCTTTGGTACCCCCACGATAACTCCCGTCGTGTTCCCGGGGGTCGCGGGAGAGACAATCCTTGTAGACAAGATTGTATACCTACACACGGACGGAATGTGGTATCTTGCTGATGCTGATACGGTAGGGAAGTCAGAGAACGTCGTTTTAGGTATCTCACGTGGCGGTGGTACGACAGGAAACCCTATAGACGGGGGAATTACCGTTTTCGGAGGACACACTGCTTCTAGCGCCATTTTTACGGCAAATACGCCTTATTACGTATCGGACACAGCGGGAGAGTTTTCAATAACACCAGGTACGTTGGAGGTATCTTTAGGGGTCGCGAAGACGACAACACTTATTCTTTTGTATCCTCGCTATAATCAACAACTTACAGAGGCAATCCAAGACTCACTCCAAAACCCCACATCAGGCACACCGCTTTCTGCGGATAATGGTGTGGTGGATGACGCGGACACGTCCGTAACGCCTACAGCAAATAAGGTACCTCGTGCTGATGAAGACGGGAGTATTTCTGGGTGGGTTAAGCAATATGGGAATATGCAGTTACCTGCGGGGGAAGCATTTACTGGTGCGACACTTCCTCAATCAGCATATATTGTAAATGATTTGTTTCAACCGCTCATCAACCTTTTTCGTTCGTTTGGTACGCAAGCATCAGGTTTATACTCCGCACTACCATACTTGACGATTACTCCTCGTGGAACAGTTACATCAACACAGATACAAATGGTCGTCGCAAAATATGGTAATCCAAGCGATAACATTCGTGTTGTTGTAAAAAACACCTCTAATGAAACAATCACCAATGGAACATCAAACAATGTTGCAGGCTCTACACTCTCCTCGTCAGCTGGAACCCTACAGACATTCACGTTTGCATCAGCGTTTACTCTCACGGCTGGCACTTCATACCGTATATACATAGAACGTACAGGAAGCAAAGACGATGCGAACTTTTATTTCCAAGGGGCTTATTATAACGGGAATGCCGACCAGTCATATGCAGGATTTAATACTGGTGGGTATAAGGATATACCGTACATGCGTATCATTCCGACGACAGGAGGAAGTATGTCGGTATATAAATCAGACTCAGACCATATTGTCGCTATCGCTCGTCATTCGCATGGACTTGTCATTACCACAGGTGGGGCTGGGGATAGTATGACATTGGTAACAAAAGGAACAGTTGGTGGGTTTTCAGGGCTTCTTCCATATAACGATTATTACACTGACACCATATCTGGAACAGTTACTACAGCTCGTCGTGGAGTATACATTGGTAAATCAGTTTCAGAAACAGAGATTTTACTAGACTCTGACAAAAAGCGTGGGAAACCGTACAAGTGTGGATACTATATAACATCATCATTTGCTGAAGGACTTACTAACTCAGGCGGTGTTGTTTTTGAAGCCCAAACGGATGGAGACTTGTTACTTATTGACGGTAGCCCGTCATACACATCTGACATTACTATCACTGTAGCAGACGACTCTGCATTTTCAATAAATAATGTTGCATACAGAATAAAAGGAATAGCAGGAGCAGGTGTTACACGAGTATCAATGACGATACCCATCATTAAAGGTCAATTCGTAAAGTTTGGATTAAACCAGGCAGCGAACGCAGTAGGATACGCGTACTTTACCCCAACATCATAACTCCACCACCATGACCACACAAGACCAAGCAATCAAAGAAGTTGGCACCGCGTTCAACTCTGGAGGACAGAGCGGGCTTAGTGCTGAACAACAGGCGGCGTTTGAAAAAGTGCGTACTGCGTTTTCTAATCCAAGCACACAGACAACCGTGCAACCTTTCGGGAAAACAGAAAAGGTGATTTCAAGTGATGACCTAGAAAACGTATTTACCGAAGACTCTGCAAAATTATCGAGTTTTGAAACCCAAGCACAAAATCAAACGACCACGAAACCGGCGGAAGTCAAAAAAGAAACAGCGGATACTACAATGAAAACAACAGGCGACGCAATGACTGACCGTATGCTTGCGGAAGAGGAAAAAGAAAAAGCAAGGCTTGAGTTGGAAGCAGAAGAGAAAAAGAAAGAATATGAAAGTCTTTACACGACAAGTCTCGCAAATCTTAGTGCGGAAACACAGTCGCTCATAGACAACATAAACAACACGTTTGCGCAAAGAATTGAAACACAAAAAAAGATAAACGCAAAGAATATAGACGCACGAAAAGCATATGGGCTCTCTAGAGGAGGGCAGTACACCCCTATTTCATGGAGCGACGCAATCACCGAACAAGAAACAGAAGCCTCTGAACAAATAAAGTCATTGGAGGGCGAGCGCAACTTGCTTATAGCACAAGCGAAGTCCGCTCAACGAGACGGTGAAGCGGGATTGTTGCGTGAAAAACTTTCCGCAATAGAAAACATAGAAGACAACGTGCGCACCGTCATGAATGATGTGCGGACGCAATCAAACCGTATTCTCGCACTGCAAAAAGACGTGCTTAAAAAGAAAGAAGAAGAGGAAACCGCACGTGTGGCAAAAATAATAGAAGAGATTTCCACTCTTTCATCAAAGTTCGTCGATGATTATGAAAACATGAGCGACGAAGAGAAGCATGCATACATAGAAAAAATAGCAACATCACAAGGTGTAAGTTACGCTTCCGTGTATGGTATATTTGAGAAGTCTTTATTTGACAAGCAGAAGAGTGCAACACAAGCGAAGAAAGACGCTCTCGACATAAAAAGCACAGAAGAACTTATCAAGCAACGGCAAGCGTCCACAGCGAAGACATGGGCAGATATGGCAAATAAGAAAGACGACGAGAAAGAAGCAACCGCAGATCAAGAAATAGGAAAAGCAATACTTCACTTCAAAAAACAAATAACAGCGAAAGATTGGGCTGGTGTAAACCCTGATGAATACCAGCAGATGTATGGCTATCTCTCGTCCACATACGGATATAGTGCTATTGAAAAATTTAAAAAAGCAATGGAAGACGAAGACTTATCAGTAGACTACGATAACAAATAACCACCATGCAAAGACCAACATTCCTTGATGACACAGACGGTGTGTCGCCAACAAATAAGCGCCCGTCGTTTCTTGACGGAGCAGACTATAGTGTAGCACCTACAACCGTTACTCCCACAGAGACAAAAGAAAAGAAAAACGCATGGGAGATATTTGGTGAAATAGGAAGCAATGTAGGAAAGGTTGGCTCGAATATAGGAAAGATAATCACGACACAGGAAGGGCGTGAAGATTTTGCTATGTCGCTCGAGGGTGGGGTAAAGTCTTTGACAAAGGCAACGTATGACTATGCTGATTTGTTTTGGGGTGGCACATCAAAAGCATTGAAAAGTGTGGGGCTTCCGAATGCGGCAGCAAGTGCGACAAAGGAGTCCGTGAGAGAAAAGTCAAAAGCCGTGAATAAAGAACTCCGTGATTTTATGGAGGGGTACGAACTTGCATACAGTCCTGAATATGTAAAAAAACAAGATGAGATACGGAGGGCAGAGACGGATATACGTCTCATGGAAAACGACATCAATTCTCTCAAAAAAGAGATTGACTCTTTTCCTGAAACATTTACAACGCAGAAAGAACAGGACGAAGCAAACAAGAAAATAAATGAATACAACAGGATGATTGAGCGGTCAGAAGGACTCTTTTCAAAGATTGACACCTTGTCATCAGATGAAAAAGGATTTATTGACCGCATTACAGGAGAAGAAGGGGTACACGAAATGTCGAAGATACTCGGCATGTCTCTTCCTACAACGGCGGCGCTATACGGGGCTGGTATCCTTACAGGAGGCGCAGCGCCGGCACTGCTTGCTACGTCATACATTGCGAATACTGGGTTTGCGTATGGGGAAGCGAAAGAATATATGGCTAACTCTGGTATGGACATGGACAGCAACACAGAGGACAGATTGGGGAAGATAGCGATGTTGGTCGGAGCAATGACAGCACCACTTGACATGTTGGGTTTTAAAGGTGTTATGGGGAATAAAGACTTTTTGAATATAAAAAATACGCTTATCAAAAACATCGTGAGACCCATGATTGACACAGGCGTTGGTACCGTATCAGAAGGTGGCACGGAGTTTTTGCAAGAGGTTATCAGTAATGCGTGGGCAAGTACATACGATGAACATAGGAAACTATTAGATAACACGTATGAGTCAGCGTTCGCTGGTGCGTTAATGGGTGGTGGAACAGCAGTTGCTCAATATGCCACGGGGAGCGCACAAAAGGAAAATGCAAAGTTAGACAAATTGCGTGCGTCATGGAAACTTATCCTTGGGTCAGACGCAACAATCAAAACATACATCGCCGAAGAAATAAAAAATGGAACACAAGGAAAAGACATTGTTACCAATATACAAAAAGCGTCAAAGGATGTGGGGGCTAACGTCAATATACAGAAAATCGCTGATGAAGTATCATCAATGGTATCCGTATGGAAAGACACTTCCGCACAAATACAACAAACGGTAGCGACAGAGGGGAAAAGCAAAGCAGTCCTCGATATTGTGGCAAAGGGAGAGACCACGGAAAAAGCGGAGGCACTTATAGACAGACTATCAAAGGATACTACACAACAAGAAGCAACAGATGTACAGATGACAGATGTTGAGTCTACGCTAAAAAACTTTTTACCTACAAAAGAAGAAACAACAGCATTAGAAAAGACTCCTCGTATGTTTCTCAGTGAGATTGACGCTATGAGCGATGATACAAACGAAATAGATACCGCAATCACAAGCCTGAAGCAACGTATTGAGACGGCACAAACTGGGTCGCAAGAAAAAAAGGATTTGAAGATACAGTTATCGACATTACAGAAACAACGTGCTTCTTTGGACACCGCATACCAAGAACGGTTACAAACACACGCAAAAGGTTTTCGTGCTTCTGTCAAGAGTCATATAGACAGCACCTATGCTGATAAAGGGTTATCCAATGAAGATATTGACACAATCATAGATAGTGTTGTCTCTGAAAGTGTGGGGACGAGCGAAAAGACGCTTGGTGAAATTATTGATGACGAGGTAAACAGATATAGCAAAAAAGAAACTGATGAGAGTATTACGAAAGAAAAAGAAAAGATTGACAATAAGAACGGAAGTGATGTTAAAGTGGTTGCTGATAATTTGCAAAAGAATAACCCTGAGGTATCGAGAGTCGATGCAGAAGCGATGGCACGTGATATTATAGAAAATAGACAATACAAAGATATAAAAAAACAAGAAGGTTCTAAAACGCCAATTGATAAAGCGAACGAGACAAAAATTGACCCGCTCATCCAAGAGGCGATGAAGTATGAGAGCGCAGAGGAGTTT
>JADDYB010000699.1_pt1 | contig 10685 bp, 7 predicted proteins | sample 8641941 | NCBI WGS metagenome assembly JADDYB01 (sample SAMN16275377, study PRJNA637457) | freshwater sediment metagenome | isolation source: Lake Kineret sediment | place: Israel: Lake Kineret | collected 2013 | reverse complement strand
TCTCTATGCCTATGGAGGGGCCGAAAATTGAGGGGAGGCCGTGGTTTTCGTAGATCACTTTGGAATAGTAGGCCTGGTAGGCTAGAGAGTCCCATTCTAGAGGCGGGAACATCACCGCATAGAGTAACCCACCCAGGAGGATGAACCCGACAAAGACCCACACCTTCTTCTCGATGGGGGACAGAATGATGGAAGTTTCAGGGAGCTCCATGCGCCGTGCGGGTAACAAGAAGACTGCTGAAAAAAAGGCTAAATCCATTAACAATGTATTTCTGAAGGTTAACAAATGGAGAGCTGCCAGACAGAAAGTGGTAAAAGAAGTTACACCAAACCCGAAGGCAGCACTCAACAGAATTTTCTCTATGAGTGAGGGGTTAAACCATTTCTTCACGATGAGAAATCCTTTGAAGAAAAGGAGCCCCAAAACGAGTATACCAAGGAACGATGAGGAGTCAACCTTAACGGATAACAGGACAAAGGGGAGTGCTGCTGAATGCAGGAGGATAGAAACGAGCCCAGTGAAGACAGGCTGATTGATCCCGAATTTGAGCACTTCCTGGTAACTCGAGAACAAGTTGAAGACACAGATGAACAGGATGAATCCAGATAAGAAGAAGGGAAAGACTTTCCGATTCTTGAAAGAGAGGAGCACACCTGCTGTCAGGTACAGGAGGATACCTATCACGGGAATGAGGGGCTTTTCATAGACGAGAGCCCTCATCTGAGAGAGAGAGGTGAGCACACGGGAGTGCTGGAATATGAGAAAAGCTGCCACTACCACAGGTGCTGCTCTCGAAACGATGTATCGTGTATTCAAATGGTTCACCTTTGTGGGTCAGTGTCAATTGTTCTTAAAAAGGTTTCATTAACATGGATCTTTTTGCATTCCACAGGCTCGCAGTAAGGGTTCGAAGTGAAGGTCCAGAAAGGGGGCAGCGGTATTTCACTTCTTTCTGAAAAATCAAGAGTTGTATCGGGTTACAATTTATCCACCGAGTTTTGAAAACCAATAATCCCACATAATGGTGAACAATTGGGAGAACTACATAGCCCCAAATACATACATGCACTAAGAGAAAAAACACCATTTAACCAGGGATGTTCCTACAGAGTTCAACATTCTCTTACAAAGACAATTAGTGATCAGTTTCTCATGTTCCGGATTGGGGATCCCCCCATTACCTTTGGGATTGAAGAGCAATCTTCTTGGACTTTATATAGTCATGATCTCAAAAAAATTGTCGGGCAGGGATTGTCCTGCCCTTATTGTCCAGAAATTCCACATTCGAGAATGCCAAGCATGAAATTACCTGCTCCTAAGCTTGAATATGTAGTTCATCTGACCAATATGGTCATCCTTGTAGATTTGCCTGAACGCCAGATAAACATCCCGTTCTCTGACCTCTTCAGAGAATTTGATGGTGAATCCTATTTTCATCTGCTCCTGCGGGTTCAAATAGAAGCCACTCAACCTAGTTATAGTGCAAGGTTCGATACGATACACAGTGACAGCCTTTGCAGCCAAGTCTTTCTGCACCTGGGATAGTAGGGTAGTCTCTTCCGGTTTTACTAAGAACTCAGACTGTGCTTTCTGAACTATTCTCTGATCCTTCACGGGGATAGGCAACAGAACACCGGGAATCTTTAACATACTAAGTTTGGAAGCTTTGTTTTGTATTACTGAGAACTTGGTGCCTACCGAGTGCTCAATTGGCACAAGAATCTGCAACTCTGTGTCTTCTGGCAAATTTCTTGCGTCGACTTCAAATTCCACTAGTCCTTTCTCTGCTCCAAATCCCGTTATGACGAACTCCTTGTAAATTGGGGCAGGTTTAATCGGTACATCATCCATTATGTCGCAATTCCGCCAAGCATAATTGTTGCTTTTCCTGATGAAATCATAGAACTCCTCATAAGTGCCAATAAGCGTCCGGTCAGGCGCGGGATCTTCTGCACACTCAATAATGCCAATAAAGCAGTAGTGGCCTTTTCCCAACGAGTTTATCAGAGATTTAGGGAAAACGATGCATTGATCAGCCCACTCTGGCATCCAAGAACCGCCTGGTTTGATGGATATTAGAGTGTCCCTGTGGCCAACCTCTCGCCAAGTGGCAGGAGAACAGAAGGTGGATGCCGGAGATATGAACAGGCGGAAAGTGCATGAAGAAAAGAAGCTTCCACAATTGAAGATCCTGAAGTAAACGTAGTTGTCTTGGTCCCATTCAATGTTCTGACACAGGGTATCGTTGGTCATGTCATTGATCTGTTTCAGAGTTTCATAATCAGCTTTCTGTTTCCTGTTAATTATGTCAGGGCTCATGCAGGATTGTATCCCAGGTTCTTCCCCAGTATCTTCTAGTACGTCTCGTACATAAAGGTCAGGACCGATTCCAACTGCTTTGAATGCCTTCTTCACAGTGATAAGATAGTCCAGGTTGCCAGGGAACAATGTCATGCAGGCCAGAATCATGGCCCTCCGGAAATCAGCAAATTGTGACGTGTTGCTTAGGTACCCTGTGGAGATGACGTGATAGAGTATTTCTTCCACGGGAGAAGGGCCGATCCCAGTAACCGTGATTGATGATAGTCTGTGAGTGCCACCATTAACCATAAGACAAATAGCATGACCAATGATCGTGCAGTTGATGTGAATACCGTGATCGTCTTCTTTTCCATTGTACTTAATGCTGTAGTGGTCAGGACAGTAACCCTTCTTGCAGCTATCGTACTCAGTGATGTCACTGGTGGTGTCATATTTGACTTCGCCGTACGCATCACGGCCCGGATCCTCCAGGTTTCTCAAATGGGGGATCTGTTTAACAATCTTTTCTCCAATCACCCAGGGCTTTGAATCCTCAGCAGGATAATCAAGGGAGGCAAAACAGGCAAAGCAATCCGCTATAGCCTCATTCAATGCTCCTGTCTCAGAATCTCCTTGGACTATTTCGAACCCCTTGTTAACTCCATGTGTAAATTCGTGAGCTACCACATCCAATGCACTGGTGAAGCCACACTTTTCGTCATCTCCATCCCCGATGAGGAGCCTATCATAATCACCGCTCCATTTGGCATTGTTATAATTCTCTCCATAATGGACATTAGCTTTCACATCAGCCCCAGCATTATTCCAGCTGTTTTGGCTATGTTTCAGATAAAAATAGCTGAGCACATAACCGACATAGCGGTGGACATCGACGATAGGCCGTTCATTATTTTTCCTCTCAGGACCAACGTCATCACCCCAGATGTCATCTGCATCAGTGCGGTAGTTCGTGATCGTTTTATCAATTGAACCTGCGTTGTCATAGGTGTGAATCTTGGGCTTGGATGTTACATTCCAGCCTGCCGTGGTCTTTTCGTCACGCGACTTATATGTGTTGTCTTCGCGTACTGAATTGAAAGCAGTCCCTTTAGAGTAGTAACCTGTTGCTGTTCCTGAAAGTAATCCGTTGTAACGGGAAAGAGTCTCTCCCGTGATGGCGTCGATGAAATATACCCACTCTGCAGGTTCTTTTGCTATGTATTGTTCAATATGAACTTTCCAGCAGAGATAGTATCGCTTTGTGGTCTTTTTCAAGTGAAGTGTATCCGACCTTGCCACAGTCAATTCTGGCTTCAAATGATCTACGATTGAAGCACCTTTACCCGCATGTTGGAATGCGATTTGCTGTGCCTTCCCGGCCTCGATTTTTGGGGCCTTTTGTGCATCAATTTTGTATTCCAGGCTGGAATTTAGAAGGTAGACAACGCCACCAGGCTTGAAATGAACAGAAACCATGCCGCCTAGCACGCTGGCCTCCCCATACTTTTGATTTAGCGCCACATGGGTCATTCCAAGACGATCAGTTGTCGCTTGTCCATCTTTAAGCTCAGTCTTTTCGTCGATTTCATTGAATAGCTCTTTGTTTTCAGCGAAAAACTTCCGGGCAAAGAAGTGTGGCTGTTTTTTCAGCTTCTCGATGTCCATGGGAGCTGACAGCGTCCCCATGATATAGAGTACAGCATCATGTTCTGCATGGCGTCCATAGCTGAGCTTGGGATCGATTTTTCTAAGCTCTTTGATTCGATCCTCCAGAGTTTTCTTCTTCTTAATTCCCTTTGTGCTTTTCGCCATTCCAATGTTTTTTTGGTTTTTGTCTATGAGATGAACTCTCAAGGTCCCTGAAATCTTCTTGGAATAGACCTTGAACTTCAGTTTTACTCGTTGGCACCGTAACAAAGGTTTTGTGGTAGTGAAAAACATCACTCCTGCATCTCTTTCCTTGAAATTCCATTCTTCTGGTGCTTCAATACCCTTCACACCGTCCCATAGAGGTTCTTGGTATTTTGGAAGAATCTCAACACCGTAGATTGTCCCAGAAAGCTCTTGAGAAACTACGTGAAGTTCCAATTCTACTACGTTATCTTCGACAGTAAATGTCGAAGATACTCCCACAATAATTAATTTTCGTTCTTTTTCCATATACCATCACTTCCTTGAAGTGTGTTATTAACTACAACTATTTAAATGTTTCCCTATAGGGGGTTGTCAAGACTATGGCGGATATGTTTTACGTGTGGCAATTTTTTAGGTAATCAGCTATCTCTCTTCAATTTCAGTCATAAAGAGTGAATTTACATATATGGAGGATTTTATCCCCCGAAAATTTGACAACCCCCATATAGGCATAGACGTTGTCCCAGAATTCACTAGTATCCTATAAGTCTTTACTTAATTTTTCTAGAAAGTAGCTAAGAAATATTCCAAATTCATGGGATGTGATCAGAGCCAGGAATTGATATTGCCGAGGAGTAGAAGGAGGTATCTAGGAACGTATCTTTGAGGATAAAGTCTCTCATTCGGATCAAAAAGAGTACTTCAACCCAGATCCGGTATTGATCAAGAGGACCTTCTCATTTCTGGAGAGGTCACCAGAATTTAGTAAATTCTTGAACGCAGCGTAAGTTGCTGCTCCCTCTGGACACGCATATATGCCTTCACGGAGTGCAAGCTCCTTAATGGATAGTAGAATCTCTTCATCCGTCACGGTCACGGCCAATCCACCACTTTCCCGTATTGTTCTCAGTATTAACCTATCTGCGAAGGGTTTGGGGACTTTGAGTCCCGCTGCTACAGTTTCTGGATTTTCCCATTTTTCACACGTCTCTCTTCCTTCTGTAAAGGCCTTGACAATGGGTGCGCAGCCAGAACTTTGTACTGAGATCATCCGTGATTTTTCCGTTATGTAACCCATCTCTTCCAATTCTGAAAAACCTTTCCAGATCCCGATCAACCCAGTCCCTCCTCCTGTCGGGTAAAGGACTGCATCAGGGAGGTTCCAATCACCCCATTCTGCAATTTCGAACCCCATAGTCTTCTTCCCCTCCAGTTGGTAGGGCTCTTTCAAAGTGGACATGTCAAACCAGCCAGATTCACTCTCATTATGAGCATCATTTCCTGTATCTTCGGGCATGAAGACGTGAGCCTTTATCCCAGCTCTGGCACAGTAGAGAGATAGAGCACCTCTCGCGTTTCCAGCTGAAGGCATGGCAATGTCTTTTATATTAAGTTCCTTCGCTCTTGAGACAGCAACAGCTATTTCTCGTGCTTTAAAGGTGGCAGTAGGGTTGAGGGATTCGTCTTTTATTGAGAGGTTCTTGAATGTTTTTGAAGGTAGCACGGGGGTATAACCTTCCCTCAAGGTGACAACATTGCTTTCGTCTTTGATAGGGAGGAGTTCAAAATATCTCCAGAATCTCCTCATGGGAGTAATGGGCACCACAAAGGCTGCATTCAAGGGTTTCAACTGGCATGAAATCTCCTCCTGACAATTATGAGGCGAGGACAGGCTCTCACGAGCTCGGCTGCTTTTCAAACGGTAAATCCACAGCGTACATACGGTGGACTCTCTTGTATTTCCCCCTCCCTGTCTGCTCTAGGTGATCCACCTTCTCTACCTCAATGTCTACAGAATCACCGAGCACCTCCTTCAAATTCTGCAAAAGCGTCTTCTCCATGTCTTCTGTGAACCCATCCTCAGGGACGATCTTTGCGACGATGTGGGCTTTTTTGTCCTGGATGAGTTTGAACTCCCCAATTTGGGGGACTATAAAGAAGAAGGGGACAACTCGCGTGGAGGGAACCAGCTCTCCTGATGGGAGCACGATAAAATCATCACATTTCCCCTCTAGATCTCCAAGTAAGGGTAAAGTCCTCCTACATGCACATAATTCGTCAGAGAGTACCCCTACATCTTCCAGTCTATACCGGATGAAAGGCATTGCCTTGTTCGTCAAACTCGTGACCACAATCTCTCCTCGTTCTCCTGGTGATACAGGTTCACCCTCTTTCAGAACCTCTAAAAGGACATGGTCTGCATCAATGTGCATGCTGCGGCAGCTGCATTCCCACGCTATGGAGTTTATTTCGTAAGCCCCATATTTGTTGAGGGTTCGGCCTCCGAAGACTTTTTCAATGTATTGTCTGGTGTGGGGATAAGCCATCTCTCCACCCAATAGGATTAATTTTGGGCAGATATCGGTGATCCCTTTTTTCTCTATGATCTTTGCCATGGCTGCAAACAAGGCAGGGTGCCCCCCTAAAACATCAGGGTCATACCCCCTGAGTATGTCGACCTGTTCTTCCTCAGGCCTCCCCTCTGGTATGCCCACAGCCCTGTACAGGAATGTTCTCTTGGAGACACTTTGAAACTCCACAGGGTCGCGGCACATAATACAGAAAGTATGCCACGGCCTCACCCCCTGGGCAAAGTGGTCTCTGAATGCTATTGCTGTGTTGTAAGCCGCAGTTTCAGGGTCATACAGCACTTTTAACACACTTCCAGAGGACCCTGAGGTAGTTTCTACCTGACAGTTGTACTCAGAAAATCCAGGAGTTATTATTCCTTGAGGAAAAACTCTTTTTATTTCACCCTTTGTGATTAAAGGAATTTTCGTGACATCGTCCAGGGTCTCAATGTCATGAGGAGTTATATGAGCGTCATTGAACTTCTCTTTGTAGAGGGGGGTATTTCTGTAAGCAAAATCGACCACGAACCTGAGTCTTTTTTCCTGCAGTTTTCGCAAATTTTCCGGTCTCAGATACTGATTTTTGTATGTTTCAGGGAAATAGGAAAGTGCCTTCCACATGTATTCACCTCCTTCCAGAACTCTCCGGGGTCTGGCTGCAGTTTACAGAATCACAGTGTCTCATTGGCTATATCTTCTTCATGACTGTCTTAAAAAGGTTTTGATCGAGGGCGTTGTCACGTCTTATGGTGCTCCCCACTTCGCATCACAGAATCACCTCAAGTAATCTTTTCATGTCACAGAGGGAACTTTTGAGCGTCATCTTCTGTTGATTGATTAAACATTGAAAATAAATTGTGATCTCACCCCTTTCGATGAGGAATCCGTGAGAATTTCCTGATAAATAAGATTTTATCTCTCCCTATCTGGATGTTTCCACTTTTAACTTATCCAATGTTGCCTTTGTGGGTATACCCTGTTCCCAACCCCTTGCTTTGAAGTAGTCTTCTCTCATTTTCTTTTCGTCCTCTACAGATACAAAGGAACCTTTTGAAGGACCATCTCTGATGGGAATCCTGAATTTGAGCGGAAGAACTCCCATTGTAACTCCATTTCTGATATTAAATAACCATTCCACATTGAACGTTCTTTCCCCTATTTCAATGAGCTCCTCTGGAGTTTTCTTGATACCAGTATACGCCTCCAACATCTCAGACATGATTCCAGGCAGATAAAAATCTCTCGTGAACTTGCACGTCCCTAAGACATCGTGAACAGTCATTAAATTCTCCATCCAGGCCACATATCCCTTTCCCTCTGAAGAAAGTCTGTTCGTCGTGAAGTCTTGCCACTTCCCCGGTAACTCCACAAGGTACGCACTTGACCTCAAATGGCACGCACCTCTCGGAGAAGTCACAAATGATAAAGCCATACCCTTCAACCCCCTCCCATCATATGCAGGCAGTTCAAGCCCCAGGACATGCACTGCATTCTCAGTATCACCGTAGATCTCGCTCAATCTCCTCACTCCTTCAGCCAGGTTGTTCCCGATCTCCCTTCTGAAAGCAGTCTTTTCGATCAAAGAAAGCATGATGTCACCATCACCAAATCTGATCTCCTCTGCAATTTTCCCTTTTTTTGAGAGATCCATCATGTATCCTAAAACCCCGCCCATGGATATGGTGTCTAACCCATACTCGTCGCACAACCTGTTCGCCTCAGCAATCACTGCTACATCATCACACAGTACATTCGAGCCCAAAGCATACAATGTCTCAAATTCGGGGTCAGATACGCCCTTGTACAGTTTTCCGCACGCGATCATGCACCCGTGGCAACCCGTGTTCTTGGTCACCTTTTCTACCCATCCTGTTGTATCAATTTTGGAAGCTTTATCATATTGGCTCTTCTCAAAGTTTTCCGTTGGCAGAACACCCCATTTATCCGAAAAAGGTAATATGGACTTCCCCGTTCCCAGAGAATGATAACCCTGGTATGCTGGATAGCCCTCTCCTTCCAAGAAGCCTTTCACGCATTTCTTCCTCACTTTTCTTATTTTTTCCTCATCATGCTCTATTCTATCCGGTACAACGACAATACTTTTCACGTTTTTACTCCCTAGAACCGCTCCCAACCCAGTCCTCCCTGCTTGCCTTCCATCACCCACAATGGCAGCAAATTTCACCATGTTTTCACCTGCAGGCCCAATACAGGCGCAGGAACCTTTGTGCCTCTCTTTTAACACGCGCTCGCACGCAGAGGTCGTCAACCCTTTGAGGTCTTCATCCTTCTCAATGGACACCGTGTCGTCCACCAGGAGGTAGCAGAGGGTATCTGATCTCCCCGTCACGGCGATGAAGTCAATTTTCCTCGATTTTACTGAGACGCCTAGAGAACTGCCAAAATAACTCTCTGCAAAAGCACCCGTCAAAGGGGACAACCCAAAGAACCCACATTTGGACGTCATGGGGAAGGTACTCCCATTCAAAACGCCAGGGACAAATAGTAACCAGCTTTCAGGAGAAAAAGCTTCTCTTGTTTTCATTTTCTCGTACAAAATGTAAGCTCCTGTGCCGTTCCCTCCCAAAAAGAGGTCCACGATCTTTTTTTCTATTTTCTCATACGAAATCTTTCTCTTTGAAAGGTCTACAACAATTCCTCTTCCGTAGAGCATGAGAGGAGTTCGGGTGCTGGGTTAAATATTTTTCGTCACTTGTAACCTGATCAGTGGCTACAAAGCTCTAACGTTAGTAATGATTCACCAACAGCTCCGACGCCAACAAGACGACATTGCCGATTACCTTTCCGCTTTCCTGTAGCTCATTGGCTTTGGCTGCTTCCAGGATGGGGAATTTCTTCATAATGACAGGTTTTATTTTGCCTTCTTCAAGCAGCTTGAAGAGCGTGGCCCAATCTTCCAGAAACGGGCGTCTGTAAAATCGGGAGGCACCCGTACCATATAACTTGACAGATTTTCCATTCGGCAGCACGTTGAACAGGACGACCTTCCCCAGAAGATGCAGCATGCCTGAAAAACTCAGTGGGTTGCCGTACTCCACCAGTGTGCCGCCGCGCCTCAGCAGCGAAAACCCACGCTTGAGGTAGTCTCCACCCATTCCATCAAACACAGCATCGAGGCCGTCTGGTTCTGCCTTCCGAATGATCTCAACAAAGTCTTGAGTGTGGTAGTCAATGGGTGTCGCGCCCAGGTCGGTTAATACACTGTGTTTGCTGCGGGATGCTATCCCGTACATGGTAAGGTTGGCCAGTTTTCCAAGCTGTAATAAAGCCGTTCCAACCCCGCCGCTCGCCCCAATGATGAGCACTTTGTCTCCTGGCTTGACCTTTGCCTTCCGATGGAGCGTTTGGTAAGCAACGATGTAATTCAAGATCAGTGTGACAGCTTCTGCTGGATCCAAAGTGGTGGGGACGGGAATAAGATGTTCTTTACCAAGAAAAATATATTCGGCATAGCCTCCTTGAGCAGTTAAAGCAGCAACTCGGTCACCCACGACAGCGTTAGTGACACCTTGGCCGATCGCATCCACGATGCCAATGATGGCATAACCTGGCACAAAAGGTATTTTGGGGGCAAAGGGTGTGTGACCGTAGCGGGCCGTTATGTCAGGACTACACACGGGTGTGGCGAGGATTTTAATCCGCACCTCATTAACTGATGGTGCTCGCAGGTTATTCTCGATAATCTGGAGAACTTCCGGGCCTCCTCTTTTGGTCACGATGACACTTTTGTATTTCATGATTTTGACCTTGCAGAGTTGATTGTCTTGATTTCTTGTCGCATATTTTCCTTCTATATAAAGTTTTTTGTCTCAAAAACTCTTTGTTGTAATGCAAATACGATTCTACAGTCTTTGTGCTGTATTACTCAAAGACAAGTTGAAATATACAATAGAATCCGGCAGTTAGGATTTATGCATTAAGGAGAGCCAACGAAATTGCGGTATGTTATAATCCACGATGTATATTATTGTTCATGTTACTGCAGTAACATCGAAAGTTAGAAGGGTTATGAGAGAGCAGTGGAAAGATTGAGTGGGATACATAATCTTCTAGTACTAGAAGATTTTATATATGTCTTGTTTGAATATAATACATGGTAAACAAAAAGTATATCGTGCGTCTCACTGATCGGGAGTACAATTTCTTGCAGAAATTTG
>JADDYB010000698.1_pt1 | contig 10695 bp, 25 predicted proteins | sample 8641941 | NCBI WGS metagenome assembly JADDYB01 (sample SAMN16275377, study PRJNA637457) | freshwater sediment metagenome | isolation source: Lake Kineret sediment | place: Israel: Lake Kineret | collected 2013 | reverse complement strand
CGCAAACCTTCTTTGCCTGATCATTTTGGACTTCCCGCAGGAAAAGGGCTCTCGGAATACTTGAAAGGTTCGGAATTAATTCCGGATCTTTTAAACAAGACCAAGCTGGACAAATTAAATCTCCTTCAAGCAGGGGGTATTACAATGCAGTCTTCTATGTCCATGCCGTTTTGCGCTGCCAGGATAGTCAGAACAACGAATATATCTCCGATTGCATCTGCAAACTCTATGTCGTTCTTTTTAGCGATAGCGTTAGCCAGCTCTCCAGCTTCTTCAATCAGTTTGACGAATTGGCTTTTTAGGTCGCTGCCTTCGATTAGGTTGCGGTCTTCAGCCCATTGGCGAATTAAATCTGCGTAAAACATTTTCATCTCCTTAGCCTTCCAACAATTCACGAGAGCGCATTTCTTCGTAGCGATAGTCCGCTTCGTTTGCGCCAGCGTCATCTTCAAATTGAAATGCGAGTTCCTGCAATGTGCCAGCAGGGTCTTCGTCATAATCAACAATCTCAGTTAGCAGTTCAATATGCTGCTCATCGCTGATGTAGGCGCTATTGTATGCAAAGCTCTTGCCGTAGCGTGATGCATCCCACAAGCGTTGCTGATTTTTATACTCTGCGTTGTAAGCCCTCAGTGCGTCGATGGCTTCTTGCGCTAGTTGTGTGAGGCTCTTGGTCATGCGTCTTGCTCCACAAAATCAGGGCATAGCAATGCCTGTGTGACGATGGCGGCAGCGCAATCTTCTGCGCTTGCGTAGCGTTCTGTAAATTCACGGCCCATAGCTTCAGCACAGGCATCCAGAAGTATATTGCTTGTGATAATGTATTGGCGAGGATCAGCGCACGTTTCAAATTGTCCAGCACGAATCTGCTTTGTTAAAAGCCCGTCGATGCGTTCGAAGGCGGCTAGTGTAATTGTCATATCAGTCTCCTTGTTGGCGGGGAAAATCCCCTGGCTGATGCCCTCTCATAATCTTGATAGATTTATATGTAAAGCGCATTGTTCAATAAAATATCATTTTTGTCGTTTTGCGTGTTCAATCGCGGCAATCGCCCAGGCTTCGGGTGCGCCTTTGTATTTCCCCTTTGCCCAGTTCTTTCGTATATCATCCAGTGATATGCTTCCAAGGTCATATTTAGCTAGGTCGCACATTAGGTCAGTGGCTGCGCTCTTGGTCACCTGACTATGTATTCCCCATCCACAATCCGAAGGTAGCCGCGATCTTCAGCAATGCGTAACCAACGCTCTGGCTTGTCTGATAGATCGACAGGCTCACCGCAGCGAAGCTTATCAATAAATTCCTCGAACCTTGCTTGCGCGTGATTCAAACAGATTCGCAGCGCCTTATCTTTCTTCGTGGTTCGCGGAGTATATCCCTCTAGAATGGCGAGGCACTGGCGAGGCGTTGGGAACCAATCCAGTTCCTTGCAGACGCGCTCTGTCATGTAGCTAAGGGCTTCTTTCGTGTATCCACCAAGAATCCGTGCATAGACTGCTGTTCGCATCTGTCCGCTTTGCTCGTCGGTGTTCTTGCTTGGCAGGGTTGCCTCAATAAACTGAAGCTGCTTGGCAAGTTCCTTGGTTTCGACTGGGATGTTCTCAACAGGCATCGCTAAGGCAATCGAACGCAACTCATCGCATTCAGCTACTGTGAGTTCAGAACGGCTCATCAGATCGTCCATCCGCGACGTATCGAAGTGCTGCGGCAAAGCCGTTTTGGTTTCTAGGCTGACCAGTTGTCCGATTTGTTGTGCCATTTTTAAATTTCCTGCTGTTTAAAACCCAAGTAGACCAAGCGTCCTGCCAATTTTTGAACTTATTGCCTCTTGATCGATGGTAGGCAACAAACGACTCCAAGGTTGTAACGTATATTCCTGGAGGCCAACTATCAACAATATCGCGGCTTGCGCTACCAACCTTAAAACTCATTGGCTGCCAATCATCTGGCATCTCATGTGCGCTTATATTTTTCTTAATGATGGTTATTGATGGTTTGTCCGCAGCGGCTGCGGGGGTCTTTGCAGTTCTCTGCGGGGGCGCAGTATCTGCGGGGGCGCAATCTGTTCTGGGGTGAACATAATAGTTACAGCCCTTTCCCCGCACCTCTTTACGTGTCAAATGCCCAGCATCAACAAGCTGCTTTATGACGCCTTGAATGGTACGCTCACCCTTGCTGCATTTCTTTGCCAGCGTTGCCATAGAAGGCCAGCAATGCCCTTCATCATTAGCGGAATCCGCCAAAGCAAGAAGCACAATCTTTTGGCTATCAGGTAGGTCAATTGACCAGACATCTGTCATGACGCGCACACTCATTGTGCAAGACCTAGACGCATATCATTATTCGTATTTAAATTAAAAATTATTTCCTCAACGCAAGCGTGTGCATCTGCCCATATTTCGCTACCAGTAAAGCGCAAAACTTTAAAACCCAAACCCTGAAAAAATCGATCACGCTTTTTATCGCGTGCAGCTTGTTCTTTTGTTTTTTCGTGAAAATCGTGCCCATCACATTCAACAACAATAATTGTTGGGTCAGCAATTTCAAAAGGACAGGAGCAATCAAAAATCAAAAAATCAACGCGATACTGGCCTACCTGCATCTGCTGGTGGACATAAATAGTTTCTTGATCTGGATTTTTTGCTAATCCTGATGTGCCCATCATTTCTATCTGGAAAAAATCTGTCTGCAATGATTGAGCGTATAACGCAGCAAGAAGCAGTTGCTCAATTGGGCTTTCACAAAATCTGTCGTAATATTCAAAATCTTCTAACAACTGAACAGCCTGCTGATTTATGCAGTCGTTTATGATTTTGTTGACTTTAGGGCATGACGCAACCTCTTGCGTCATGGTTCTGTGGCGTGTATTACTCGACATAGCAGTGCCTCCTTGTACTAGGCGTTGTTAGAGCGGGTCGAGTGCCTTTCCTCTCTTGGGCACTCCCCGCTCGCTCTTACATAACTCAAAACACGCATCTGTAAAAGATAATTTTTGCGAGTGATTGACCAGCAATACGCTATCAGAGTATCTTGCGCGGATTGGTGCCTCCTTACCAACGGACTGGGCAGTGTTTGGATTGGGCTTTCTCGGTCGCACTGCCCGTTTTTTTATTTGGTCTCGCGGAAAACGTGACTAGGGAATAGTGCCTTAAAGACAGCACGGCGTAGGGGCCAATCCCTAACAACGACTCCCTTCACATCCTCGGTCACCACCATACCATTTTCGATATATTCAAAGTCTGATAGATAGCCAACGCGCCTGCCGTTTGGATGCTTTAGCTGGCGACCATTAATGACGAACCAGTATTGCGGGTGAACGATTAGGTCAGTTATCGCGCCAGCCGCTTGCAGATCGTGAAGCTCATTGCACCTGATAGCCTCACGTTTGCTATCGTGGGTATGACCAGCATTGCACTGCGACTTAACCGCACGATATTTACCGAAGCGCCTCATGCCTTAAGTTTCTGCTCTATTAGGCGATCCAGTGCGTCATTGGCTGCAAGCCATGCGCCTAGTTGAGGTTCAGTGCGTCCGCTTTTCCAATTGGACAGCGTGACGCGGGTGATGCCAGCCTCAATCGCTATCTTGCAAGCCCTGATTTTATGCGTCTTGGCGTAGCTAAAAAAGTTCGCAATTTCATTCTGTACCTGGTTCATATTCAACTTTCTTTTGGCTGTTTGTAAAAAACGCTTTTAATCTTCTGCAAATTAGTTACAAGGGGTTTGGCAAATAAAAGGAGATACCGCAATGCCAGTACATAAAAAGATTAACGAAGCGCGGATTGCCTTCCACGCATTACCGCTCAAAAAGTCCGGTCATAACACGTTTGCTGGATACAAATATTTCGAGCTTGCCGACTTTGTAATTCCAGCCCTTCGCATTTTTAACGATGTCGGATTGTGTGCGATCATAAGCTTTTCGGAAACCACAGCGTCAATGCACATTGTCGATGTTGAGGATGGTAGCCAAGTTATCATTCACAGCCCAATGGGTTCAGCCAATCTTAAAGGCTGCCACGAGATTCAGAACATTGGCGCTTGCGAGACCTATTCCACCCGCTACCTCTGGACAGCAGCCCTTTGCATTGTCGAGCATGACGCTTTGGATGCTACCACAGGTAAGAGCGAACCAGCGCCACGCGCCAAGTTTATCAGCGACGAACAGTTTGCTGAATTGCAGGGCTTGGTAGACCAGACCAGCACCGACATGGCTTTGCTCTGCAAGCATTACAAAATCAGCGCACTCAAGGAATTGCAGGAAACCCGCTTCGATGCGGTCAAGGCTGCTTTAGAAAAGAAGCTGGCATGACAGACGCAGCTATTATCCAGAGGTCACCTGAATGGTATGCAGCACGTTGTGGGAGCCTTGGCGCTTCCCAACTGGCAGACGCCCTAGCCAAGACAAAATCTGGCTGGGGAGCGTCACGCGCTAACCTTCGCGCCAAGCTTGTGGTCGAACGGCTCACAGGCCAGCAGGAAGAAGGATTCAGCAGCGCAGCTATGCAATGGGGCGTTGATAAGGAAGATGAGGCTAGAATCGCCTACAGCTTCGTCACAGGCCACGATGTCACTGAGGTGGGGTTGTATAAGCATCCTACCATTATCGGCTCTCACGCCAGCCCTGACGGGCTTGTGGGCGATGATGGCTGCATTGAGATTAAATGCCCAAACTCTGCCACACACATAGAAGTGCTCAAAACCAATCAAATTGCACACAAATATCTGCTCCAAATGCAATGGCAGATGGCTTGCGCTGATAGGCAGTGGTGCGACTTTGTAAGCTTCGATCCACGGATGCCAGACCATCTTATGCTTTACATCCAGCGGGTGCAGCGCGACAACGATATGCTGGCGATTCTGGAATCAGAGGTTGCCGAATTTCTTGTAGAAGTCGATGAAGACGTAAAAGCGTTATCAAAACTAGGAGAGCAATCATGACACAGAATGAAAGAGTTTTCGATCACTTGCTTACTGTTGGGCCATTGCAGCCATTTGTGGCTTGGCGAGAGCTTGGCGTGTATCGCTTGGCATCGCGCATTAACGATCTGCGAAAGCTTGGGCATAAGATACAAACCAAAAAAGTCGAGGTTGTGAATCGGTGGGGAGAATCCTCCTACATTGCTGAGTATAGCTTGCAGACAGACAATGCTGCCTAATCGTATCGCCAAGAAGCCTAAGCGTTCATCGCGCTGGCGGTCACAGGGGCATCTGAACTTTATTCGATCGTTCCATTGCTGCATCAATGGCTGTCAGGATATGCCTATCGAAGTCGCACATATCAGGATAGGCAGCGGTGCAGGCATGGGGCAAAAGCCAGATGATTGGCGAACAGTTCCGCTTTGCCGCGAACATCACCGGCTTCAGCATAATGTTGGTGAGCAGACGTTCTGGAACGGAACCGACATTGAGGCTTTGATTGAAGCCTTTTGCAAAGCCAGCCCAAAGGCGCGTGAGATTAAAGAGGCTCAAGACAAGTGACGCAGACAGTCTGGCTTCGTGGTGAATATCAAAGGAGATTGGCTCACCAGTTAATCGACAAGGCTCCACAGGATGCAGTCGTTAAGATTAGCGCAGCCAAGCGCAGTGACGATCAGAACTCAAAAATGTGGGCGATGCTTTCGGACATTAGTCGGGCAGCACCAGAGGATAGGCATCACATACCAGAAGTTTGGAAGTGCATATTTATGGCAGCATTGGGGCATGAAGTGATGTTCACAATGGGCCTAAACAATCAGCCTTTCCCCATAGGCTTTAAGACATCGAAGCTAACCAAAGCCCAGATGTCCGACCTGATTGAATTTATCTATGCGTATGGGGCGCAAAATGATGTGAAATGGAGTGAAGAATATGAGTGAGAATACCGACGATATGCTGCGCCTTTTGATCGAGCGCATCGAGCGCATGGAAGAAGAAAAGAAGGGCGTGGCTGATGACATTAAGGATGTTTACAGCGAGGCAAAGTCTCACGGATACGATGTTAAAATCTTGCGTGCAGTGATTCGTCTTCGTAAGATGGAAAACCACGAACGGGCAGAATATGAAGCCCTGCTTGAAACATACATGAACGCCCTGGGCGGATAAGGAGAATACCATGCAATTAATCACAATATCAGGGAACATTGGCAAAGATGCTGAGTTGCGCGACACACGCGACAGCAAGGTTCTGAGCTTCAACGTTGGCGTTAAAAACGGATTCGGCAAAGATGCTGGCAGCGTTTGGTATCGGTGCAGCTTGTGGGGTAAGGCAGCGGAAGCATTTGCTGGTAGCCTAAAGAAAGGCACTAAGGTCTTTGTATCAGGCGAACTGACGCATGACGAATACGAAGGCAAGCCACAGTTTAACGTTCGCGTTGGCAGCATTGATACAGCGCCGCGATCAGAATCTGGTTCAAGCCAGGTAAGTAATTCACATAGTCAGAACCAGCACACTACGTTTGATGATGATCTTGATTCGGATTGCCCATTTTAAAATAAGGAAATAACATGGAACGTAATCCTAAATTCAACTTTGAACATAGAAAAAGCCACAAGGCATTCGTTGAAATGGAATGGATCAGCAAGCGATATACTGACAGCACAGCGGAAGCCAGTAGAGCATTGCTAAAGGCACAGCTTCTTGCTGGGCAGCATACACTGGACAAAGAGCAGTTTGTGCAAGTGTCAAAGCGCAATGGATGGATTTTACAGATACCACAGCGATTGCTGACATAACGAAAAAGGGCGGGTTTGCATTGTGCAGCCCGTCTTTTTTTATGCGTAATGAAAAAAACTCTTTTATTTATTATTTATCGCGTTTATAGAATAAGGAGTAACCAAGGGGTCATGCCCCGCCAAATAAGGATGTAAAATGACTAAAATAACAAAGGTTCAATTCTGGCTGGCCGTAATATGGTTTGCTGCAATGATAACAATGTTTGCAACGGAGAGGACATTTTAAGATGACATTGATCGAACTCAGAAACATCGTCGCGGATCATGTTCAAATGATGCACGGCAATCCAGAATTTATCCGCCAAATCAGAAATGGTGAGCAGGATGATGGCCCATTCATAACAGGCGCTTTAGCGATCTGGGCCAAGTTCATGGAAGGCTTGCAACCAGCACCAGAGGTATTGGCCGATGACTAAGGTAGCACAAGCAGCCCCATTGGGCAAGAAGCACCGTGTCTCATCTGATAGCGCATGGCCTTTGCGCGGGGTTGATGGTCTTACATGGGCGGAGCGTAAGGCTAAGGAACGGGAGCAAAGCAAATGACCGATGATAAAGACAGCGCAGTGACGCAAGCGGATAGATATGCAATGGAAAGTATTCTTTGGGTGAATACAATTATTGATGACCAAGAGGCTATTGTACAAGCGTTTGCCCGTCATCGCAAATATGGATATGACCAAGGCTATTACGATGGCTGCACACGCTCAGTCATGCAGAGCATCATCCCTGCGACCAAGCCTGACCCGCTGGTGGAGGTGTTGAAAGATTTTGGCGGGTTTATGCCAGATGCTGATGACTTCCGCGCCGCACTGGAAGCCCGTGGGCTGGAGATAAGGGGAAAAGCAAATGATGATTGATATAAAACTAAATGTAGACCAGCTAGACGGCATTGTCCGCGCATGGCTGAAGGAAACACTAAAGTCAGTGCAGTATAACGCAGCCTCACTTTACGTTCACCCAGAAGATGCTGAGACATACAAAAAAGACATTCAATCTCTTAAATGGCTTCTAAAATATATTGGGGACAGCAACTGACCAAAGACACAGCAGCCGAATGGCAAGCAGGATATGAAGCTGGCGTTGAGGCATCCGCTATGGCGCTAGAGGCAGACGCCAAGAAGTGCGATTGCGCCGCACGGGCAGCAAACGAGTGCGCTTGCGGCGCATGGGATGGTTACAAGTCGATAACATCAGCAAGGGCGGTTGAGCTTGTTCGCGCATTGCAGGAGTTAGGCTAGGCAACCTCTAGCATTTCAGTGGTTACCATCACACGCCCGACAGCGCCGTACTTTTTATGATACGTTATTGCCCAGGCTGCTCGATCCGCAATCCAGCCACCACGCGCAGCATAAGCGTCCCTAGCTGCTAATGTTGGGTGTTGCACAACCGTTACGCCATTATACTCTTTTTCGTCTCTGTGGTGGCGATGTCCGCAGTGTATCTCGCGGCGGGTGGTGTTACCCCACGCTTGTGGGAACTGTGCCGCAAACAGCAGCGGGAGGGACTCGTTCTTGACCTTATGACCGTGATGGATTCCAAGCATGGTATTACCCCATTCCAGCACATAGAACGGAAGCACGCTGTCGTTGACAGTTACGCGAGGCTCCTCCTCGTAATGCACGGAGAACAAGTCAGCCAGCCATCCGGCGCTTTCCTCATCGTGATTGCCTTCAGCGATAATGAGATGCACTTCCTGATGGCGCTGCAAAGACATGGTTACCAGTGATCGAATGATGCGAATCGCGGAGCGCCGTATCTTGGGGAATCGGCTGTCGGCATCTAGAACGTGCTTTGACGCTGGGGTTACTGGTGTCTTGCCGTCTGTATGCAGAAAGTCTCCCTGAATGTTTATAACAGCCGTGTGTGCTTTAGGGCTTTGGTCGATCATCCTTGCCAGTGCTGCAATGATAGTTTGTTCAGCGATTGATATATTCCAGTCGCTTCCGCCTTCTTTATGCCATGCTAACATCCCAAGGTGGTAATCAGTGAATGTATAAAGGTTGCACAGATGCTCCTCACAGGCCGTTGGAGCAGCGATTGATACCACAGTCGGTATCTCGTCCTTAAAGCCCTCAACCGCCTCTCTCATGGCATCCACAAGAGCCTCATGGCTAAGAGATGCCTTAACCCATTGCCCAGTAGGCTTGCCTTCCTTGTTGTAGTAGGTGCTGACGCCCTTGGCTACATAGCCATCAGGAACAGGGCGAGTGAAGTCGTGCTGCGGAGCGTATCCGTGTCTAGCAGCTTTCTTCTTGACTGCGTTATATGCGTCACTTGCTGCGCCTTGATTGATACCCAATGCAATCGACGCAGCTTTTGCGCTGCCATGCAGATTAACCGCTTCAAGCACTTCGCGCTGGCGAGGCGTGGCGTATTCAAATAACGCTTCGTCAATTATTAATGGGACGGCCATTCACTTGCCTTTCGGACAATCATCCTCACAGAGACAACTGAAGACACCATTATGCAGCTCGACTTCAGCTACCGTTTCAGGCGTGTCTTGCTTTGCGTCATAGGTGATAGGTTTTGCAATAGCGCAGTAGCTATTTGTTGGCACGGCTTCGGTCAAATCGGTTACGCAGCCGCTCGTCGCGCTCAGGATCAGGAATAACGATGGCAGCTTCGCCCAGTGCAATTTGCTCATTGATGGCCTCGTTTATTTCCTTAATGGTTTCCTGACGCCCTTGCCGCTTCCAACGATGTTCTGCCCAAGCTCCCAACAGCTTGTCCAAAACACCCAGCAAGAGCGTCAGAAACTTCATTACTCAGCGGACTCAGTGATAGGTTGCTTGCTGACAAACGACCAGATAGCCACGCCAATGGTTGCTACCGCACCAGCCAACAGGTCAACCGTCGCACCGTCGATGAGGCCTTTTCCTGCCAGATAGCCAAAGCCAGCCGCAGCCACAGTACGAACGATTCCAAATAATTGTTCCTTCTTCATGTCTTTTTCCTTTACGCTTCATTGGTGGAAACAGAACCACCATTCATATAAACTGGCTTGCCAATGACAGGCTCACCTTTAGGCCAGCGCGATGCAACAAGACGGGACTTGCCCAGCTTCATCACGTTGACAGCGTTACCTTGATTGCCGCCAAGAACAAAATAATGACCAGCGTCCTCGCCAACATAGAATCCAACGTGTCCACCACCAGCGCGATCAAAGACTAAGATAGCACCTGGAGCTAGTCTATCGCGGCGCAGCAATGATCCATAATCAGACCACGCCTTTGCACGCATATAGAACTTAGGAAATGGTAACCAGCTTTCCTGCATACAGTGAGCAACAAAGACACCGCACCAAGGCGTTTCGTCATCGCTCCACCAAGCGTTTAGCTTTCCCAGCCAGCGAATAATCGTCTGGTTATGACGAGGGCCTGGAATCTCCTTCAACCCGTCATATGACCTTGCGATCTTCAGCCAGCTAGGTTCACTCATAACACGCCCAATTTAGTGCCTATAAAGCCTGCCACGGCCATAACCAAAGCCAAGATGAATCTATCCACCCAAGCGTTAGTTTCTTTCGTCTTAGGCGCTGCAAGCTCTAATGCTGACAGGCGATCTTCAATCTTGCCGATAGCTTTAAATGCACGTTCCATTGCGTCAGCCGTTTGAGCTTGGCGTTCTTCTACTAGAGCCAGCTTGGTGATTGCCTTTGATAGCTCATTCACAGCAGCCTTCATATCGACAACATCGCTGTGAAGCATATCTATTTTAACAGTCAAAACGTTCTCTTGGTTCACAGCAATCACCTGATTATTCGTTGCACGCTGGCAATATTAGTTAAGCTTCGGCTTCCGGCAGTGCTGCTGGCGCGTTCTTGGCTTGCTCAGCGGCATACGCAGCTACCACTTCGGCAGTGTGCGTTGCGGCGCATACAGCCTGCACGCGTGCATCTTCGGCGCTGTAGTCATCGCCTGGGGCGACAACGTGACGGTGGAATGTACCGCTGATCTGTTCGCCGTCTTCGAGGATGGCGGTCTTTGTG
>JADDYB010000697.1_pt1 | contig 10696 bp, 19 predicted proteins | sample 8641941 | NCBI WGS metagenome assembly JADDYB01 (sample SAMN16275377, study PRJNA637457) | freshwater sediment metagenome | isolation source: Lake Kineret sediment | place: Israel: Lake Kineret | collected 2013 | reverse complement strand
AGATCAAGCTCTCCCATTACCTCTATAACAAGCTGTTGGCCACCCGGAATGAAGATTGGATAACACATCCTGTCGTTTCGCCACTCACTAGACCCCACATTTACACGCTGCTTGTTTTTAAATACAACGTCTTTTATGGCAATGCGTACCGACTCTTTAATTATGCGGGGTTCGTTCATTCCGATGTCTCTTTCAGAGGTATTAGCTTTTTTACGTCTTCGTGGATGTCAACGACCCACCCACCACACTCTTTAAAGTATGGTGTATTCATCCACTTTTCCTCATCTCTTATGGCAGAAGAACCTTCTTTGTATGTTTGTTTCCATGCGGCCATGGGACCACCATATATGATGCCATGTTCGATACACGTCGCAACGATGTTGTCGGGACTGCCTGTCAACCACTTATTGTGCACGTACAAGTCCTTCGATTTTCCGAGATGCCCCGTTTTGCACTGTTCCGTTTCAGGTCTATCTTTTCTGTCGATGATTCTGATATCCAGCGCCTTAGTATACTGATCTTGCATACTATCCAACAACTCTATCCCAACCCACGGCGGTGAAACCGTCCACACGTGCATGATATACACAAACATGTTCCGCTCGCCCAACAATGATTCTGGATGGCGATTGTTGATGGGCTGCCAGTCCAAATTACGGTTGGATGGGTCATACATTCGCGCATCGTTAATCAACTGCACCATAGTTTTAAGCACACCCGGCGGTGCGTGTATGGACGCACCGTACATGAGCAAGTCTTCAAGCGACGTGATCAGTTGAACTCTGTCTTCGTCCATTACTTAAACAGTTCTAACGTCAAGTCTAGGTTAGTTTGAATACGACGATGCGTAGGCATGTCTTTCAAGAAAGGGAAGTCGAACTCAACCTCTTTCTTCACCTTGCTCACCATCATATACGAATCAGCATTCCGTGTGTACTCATGACCGAGAATAGCCATCCACACAGGACCAGAAGAATCCAGACTGTCCAAAGCACCCATCTTCAACAGTGGAGGAATCTCCAACGCTGGTCCTGAGTTGAGACCTAGATAGTGGTGGTACTTGTTGGCGAACAGACCCTGAGACTGCAACACTTGTGTCATAACAACACGAGCGTACGGAACGGGAATATGAGGTAGTGCATTTGGAATACCAAGAATTGACATGCCGATGATGTCAATGTCACCGTTGGCACCAGCCCAAACATAACTGCGAGTCCATCCATCGATGTCACCAGTCTCTCCCTGTGGGACAAACATTGTGCGGAAGCCCGCGTCCTTAATGACAGCAGCCCACTTCTCAGCAGCCTCAACTGTTACTTCGGACGGCCGGAATGGGTAGTCAGGAAGAACAATTGCATCGGCCCCACACATATGACCCAATGAGATTAACTTTTCGGGTGGGTAGCTTCCACCCAGCTCAAAAGCACCGTTGTCCATGATGATGAAATCGCCGGCGGCAGACCGCTGACGGTAAAATTCTACATAAGAACCATCTTTTGCCACCAGATGGGCAAGGACGAGATGACGAGTGGATTGTGTAGCGTAGTGCGAAAGATATTGTGTCGGAGCGATTACACAGAACGCGGGGGTGGTTGGTAAGGGTTTTGTCAAGATGTTCTCCTATTATTCTTGTTATGGTAATACGTTTAATATTGTTATGATTGGATCAAGCATACTAAAAAACTGTGTGCCTGTCAACCGCGAAATGATGATCATTGTGTCCCAGGTTGCAAGGAATGCTGCGATGTATACCCATGGCCAGGAACGTATATGTATGGAATCAGCCAACCAAATTAGATTTCCCATCAGAAACAACGCCCATGGTGTAATTGCCGTTGATGCAACATGAGGACTAATCATAGTGAGGGTGGCAAGCAATAACATCCCGTTACCCGCCCACTTTAGAATTTCCCAGTGTGTTCGATTCATTATGGTTTCGTTGGTGGGTGTGACAGACGTTTTTGTGCACCGTTCATAATACGTTTGATGAACAGGTCGTTTGCGATATCGTGCGCCTTTTTCTTGGTTGGTGCACATTCTTTACACAAGTAATATCGCGTGCCATTCCTTCCAACCCACGGACCTCCGAGGAATTGCCACATACTCTCTCGTACAAAATCATACTTGCAGCATGCACACTGCTTTGGGAAAAACAGGGGGAAGTGGGAGTAGATCCCGTGGATATATTTTCGTTGGTGAGGTAGTTTCATGTTGATATTATCTATCAGCATGAAACTTAGGTCAACTGTTACAGTTCTTTAATTACGATTCGCTCGCGCAGAACACCATCAACCCAAATTGTTGCAACGGCTGTGTACTTGTCGCGGGACTCAATACGAAGTTTTGCTCCTTGACTGCGGAGCTTGTTTGTGACTTTATCGATGATGTCGTCCATGTCTTCTGCATCAATCTCACGAGGTTCCGATCCTGGAATTTCCACGAAGAACCGACGTTTACCCATTGGGTTCTCTTCTTCGTACCCTTCAGGAATCATCACCGATGATGTTCTCCACTGACCATCAGCACCTCGAGTGGCTCTCATTTGTTGAACACCATATTTGATTAGGTCTTCGTACTGCTTCCAAGCGCTCTTTTGTGTTGGGACTGGGCGGCGGACGTTTGTCACTTGGTATGCTTTGTGTACCAGTTCCAACGCGTCTCTCCAATGTTGTTGAAGGTCGCTAGCACCTTTACGAATATTTGACTTGATCTCTTTGAACACGGAATCAGGAATACCTGACAGATCAGCTTCTTCTGTGATCAGATATCCAGTAAACGTCAATTTATTTTCTTTTGTCATAATCGTACGAGCACCATAAAACTTCTTGTCTTTTCCAGACGATTTGATTTGCACCTTGCGAGGGACAATCTTAGACTTCTTACCGTAGTCTTTGTTGTCCATTTGGTTAGGTATATTTATCGGCTTCGCAGACTTATCGAAGCTGTTTTCGTCACCTGGATAAAGTTTACTCACAAAATACCCCACTGTTTAAGATGGGGTATTTATGGAATTACTTAGAAGTAAACGCGTCTTTAAGTTTGTGGTAAATTGAAGCTCCAACCAAACCAACGGTGAGAGGGTTGCGGCGGTTGTAATCAAGGAACCAATCGACTACACCTTTTGATTGCTGAGGCTGCTGAAACTTACCGAGTATCTCACGTTCGCTCATACGGAACTCACGATTTTTGGCAGCAGTCATAGACGCCCTCCAATCACTGATGGCGTTCCGCCTAACATAGTCTTGTTCGTCATACGCCTTCGCAGAAATCAGCTCCAACCTATCTTTCTGGCTAAAATGACGACCACTGTCAAGTTCCTGTATTCGAACGTTGCGTTCAATGCGCTTGACAATTGGTTTCATGTGATACCAATGAAACTTGTTGTTTGCGCGGGTCATGTCATTGATCAGGGGATGGCTGGATTCCCACGCGGAGAATCCGTACTCGTTCACAGCAACCTGATCTGTGTCACCGAAGTTGGCGACGAACCACTTATATAATTCGGTGTACTCCGTTCGGTATTCGGGACTGGTCTCAACAAAACAATACAACATTGCGTCAAATGGAGAAACGTGTGGGGCTGGGGCACCATTCAGTGCTTTTTGAATAGCAGCCTCGATGACCTCCTGGGGTGCATCGAGTAACGAACCAGTCCAATCATTGAAAGCCATTTTGTTGCTCCTCTATCTATTAGGGTAAAGGAATACTACATCAAAACTTATTTTGGGTCAACGAATGTTTTTGGGTCTGGAGGAACGCGAGACTCAACACCTTTGTACAGTTCGTGAATACGCTTTTCAACTTCTTCAAACTGAACAGAACCGGCTCGATATTGTTCCAAGATCATATCGTCGATTTCGATGCGCTTACGAAGGAAGGTCATGTCATATACGTATGCTTGACCCACTTTACCTGGATTGACCAGATCCTCAAACGTGAGTTTGTCCACTTGATATTCAATGGTTGGAACAGTGGGTGGCTTAGGAATGAATGGGATCGGCTTGCTGACCGTGACGATTTCTGTTTTAATAACCGGATCATTGGCACATCCAACCAACATTAACGCAGCGCATGCTATAGCAAATAATTTCATGATCTGTTCCTTATTGTTTGTATGTTGGTACAGCTTCGAGCATATACGTAATTGTGTCGTCGCAGGTCACCGGAGCTTTGCGCGACATAATGTCTTTGAGCCGTTTGGTCAATACTGTCGTTTGGTGTTCAACCTGGATGTTCAACTTGTCGAATTCGCGCTTGGTTTTGTCGGCGCCCTTGCTTAGTTCGTCGATGGTCTTGTTGTTGGCTGTTACTGTATTGGTCAGAACCTTGTTGCTGTCTGTAAGCACTTGATTAGCAGTCGCAAGGTTGGTAATTTCCGTACGCTGTTCTTCTACGGTGTTTTGCAGGTTGCGAACATACAACACTCCAGCAATAATTACCAGTGCAATTAGGATTTCTTTCCACCAACTCATCAAAAACTTCAAAGCAATTCCGCCCATATCTTTCTCCTTATTGTTTGTTTATGCGAGACTTAACAGACTCCATCGACGACATCAAAGTACTTATGCGTGTCTGAGCAGCAATAATTGTTGAATGCAGTTTCTTATTTTGCAGCTCGAGTTGCTTAATACGGCGTTCAAGTACGCCCACAACCTTTTCAAGTCGCGTTACGGTTGTCGTTAATGTTTGCAGTTGTTTAGCTTCGTTGGTATTCATTTTTGTATTTATGGAGTGAGGTTAGCGGCGACGTTTACCCTTACGGTGTGACGTTTCGTCGTTCTTACTGTAGAATTCAGGTGGTTTCTTCGAGACCCACTTAATGAACTTCTGAATTTCTTCATGTTCAAGTAGGCGTTCGATGGTGTGATAATAGTGCTGCATTTCTCGCTCTGTAATAGCAGAGTGCAACTTTTGGTGGCAGACGCCGTGGATGCAGATTGTTTCTTTGCCTCCAAACGTCTTCGGTAAAAGGTGATGGTCCTCCAGACGAACTTCGCCTAGAGGACGATTGCAGATTGGACAACATCCTTCCAACTTACACCTTCTTCATTGATCGCAGGTATTGTTCGCCGACCTTGTGTAGCATCATCGTACGCACGTCGTTAAACCCTTCCTCGAGAAGAAACCGGAGATTTGGGTGTTGACGTACTACAAACTTTTCGCGCGGTGCACCATCGCCGATGCACAGCATCTTGAATGCTTCCAGATGCTCATCATTAGTGGGATCGAACTCAACGCGGCTTCGTTCAACAGTGCGCAGAATATGGCTGGTCATCATTTAAATCTCCAAGTGTTGTGATGGGAAACATCTTACCCAATTTATAGAAATAGTCAACAGTTATTGGTATTCTGTTGCGTTCTTGTCTTTGCGGGTCAAATACGCAGCAGAAACAGACTTCAAAATAACCCGACCAATCTGCAGGTCATACCGTTCGTCCGTAGGTGTTACAACAACACCCTCACGAATGTGGAGCTGCTTACCCGACACAGTTTCCATCCCGTCTGTATGTTCGTACATTACTTCGCGGCTAAATGGACCTCTGTACAACACTGGAACCATGTCCACACCAATGTGATTGGCGAGGAACACTTTGGCATCAAAACTGAAATAGTGTTGATCACCACGGAACCCTGCCACAACGTCAAACATGCGGAATACTTGCTTGTCTCCGTAGTTAAAGTTTGTTTGGATCCCAGGTCCGTACACTTCACCAAGCAAGAACAGTGGTTGGTCAAAGCCACCATCCTCTTCCATGCTGTCACGAAGATCCCGCAGTTTGTCAAACGTACCAGTTGCTTCCAGCGCGCGAATGTATGCGTTGTCTTGGTTGATGGCTACTTCTTTGAAGCACAATCCATCAGCGCCAAGACCTTTGGAGAACACGACGAACTCGCGCTTGTAATGCTTGTCGTCGTGGTGCGTACGAGGAAGAACGCCAACTCCACAGAAGCTACCGTGCAGTTTCTCCGTCATAGCAACATCTTCACCTTCGATGAGAACGTCGGGGTACTTCTTGAAGTTCTCGATGTCGTAAGCAACAGTCAGTTCCCGCCCAGCATTATACACTTCGCCGCTTAGGTGTGTGGGAATGGGAGGATTCCACTTCACAATACCAAGATCATCTGCAACGTTGTCACCTTCTTTCACGCTAATCCACGTTCCGCCCGTGTTCTTAATTACGAGGCCACCGAGAGTGATAATTGCATCACGGAGTGGGGGATACAGGATACCCTGGCTCAGTTGACCACGCAACTTCACAGCCTTTACTCGGTTGTGGTTAGTTCCTGCCAGTTTACCTTCAAGGCCCAGCTCTTTGATCAAAGCGTCTGGGAGGATCGCTTGCTCAGGGATATACACGACGAGGTCTCCAGTGATGTACTGACCTTTACGAATGACGGAACGATAGTCACCAATGACTGCAAGCTCAATTGCGTCAGCGCCTTCAATAGGTTCAATCGCGGCGATTTTTACTACTGGTACTGTAAACGTGCTCATCTTAACCTCAGAAAAATTTTATACCTTTGAATCGTTTCGCGTACGATTCAACTTTTTGGGCGACCTGCTTAACGTGTTCTTCGTTGTCGCCTGTAATAATGACATTTGGACCCCAGCATGGTCCTCCATAGTCCGCAGAGACCTCAACACCCGGATAAAATGGTGACCCCTCACTCAATGCCTTATCACAAATCCGATCATTTGATTGACCATCTTGTTCTGTGTTTCCTGTGTGAACTTCAAAGAAGATCGATGATCGATATAATATCTCATTGTGGACCATCAGTGTCCTCCAATTAATCCCAGATAGTGTGCAATGTCGCTGAACACAGGAACTTTTGTCCAAATGAAATGCTCGAGGGGAAAACTAACAGTTACCCCGATCCAGAAAGCATAGTCGACAAGAACGTTGCGAGTTTTGTGATAGCATTTCACCAAAAACCCATTTTCGTCTTCGTGCGTATGAAACGTTGACACCTTTACTCCTTAGGAACCTTCGTTGAACCAAGGGCAACATTACGATACCGATCATCGTTCGTAACTTCTCTGCCCAACCATTCGGGGATAATCACAGGTTGCTTCTCGCTTTCCAACTCAATTTCAGCAAGAACCAGTCCTTTGTTTACCCCTCTAAAAATGTCAATTTCCCACAGTTGGTCGAAATTGTCAACAATATAGTGACGAGTTTTTTTGATTGTTGGTCGCCAGCACGCCTTGATCAACTCTTCACCATCAACGAGAGGAATCTCGTATTCAAACTCTTTCCGAGTCATTCCACGCTGAGTGCTCTTAATCGTCATAAACGCTTGTTCATTTGTGACACGAATGCGAATGACTGGAGCTTTTTCACCCGTGGAAAAATATCCCTGTTCTATCGGGACCTTTTTGACGAGCGTATGTTTTTTCCACCCATCAGTCGCTACCAAAAATTTTCGTTCAATCTCTAAAGCCATATATCCTCCAAGAGGGTTGCGGCCGGTTGGTTAGACGAAAAAAATGCCGCTCTGTATGAACGGCATTTTACACTACTTACAGTTTAAAGTCAACTTAGCTGATGAGAGCAGACGCGATATAACCGTGACTCTTCCAGAACACGCGGGTCTTACCGTTGCGGGCTGTTTCTTGATTACGGACAGTCACTTGGCTGTCGATTGAGCGCTTCGAACGCTGACCAAGACGAGTAACGACGGTGCCTGCTTTGATTGTGATGGGTTTTCCAATGTACGATTTCATATAGTTCTCCTATTGTTGTTTAAGTTGGTTTAGTTTTATAACACAACAGGAATAATGATACCGGAGTATTAAATAGAAGTCAACGTCTGTATAAATACGATATCTACAGGAGTTACCACACCATGTTCTCGAAACTTTTTACAAGCATCATCAACGAAACGGTCAAACCAACGAAAACTCGCACGACAGGGGTACAGTTTGATATTCCCTCAGCTGAAGATAATGTTCAGCTTCCGGGCGTATATCAGGAACCAGCACAGCAAAAGACTAAAACAAAACAGCGTAGGTCTCTGGGAACGACTGCCAGCCCATCGCGTACCGCGAACAAAGCAAATAATGCGCTCAATGACCCCAGAGCCTTTTCAATGTTAAACGATTTGATGGGGTCTGAACTAGGTGCCGACGAACCTGATGAGGTGACTGACGTCAGTACAGAAGTTCTTACTCCTGAAGAACTACCAGCAGTTATTTCGTCAGCGATGACAAAAGCTGGTGAAGTGGTTCCTGAATGGCACATGGTTAAAAACTTGCCTGGATATATGCAACAAGCGATTCGTAAACTGGGTAAAATGGTTTTTGCTCAATATACTCGTACACCAATAGAAAAGATTCAAGTCCTAGCCAACTTACAAGGTAACGGTCCCAACAGTGAACGTGAAATGAGCGCTGTTGCTAATTGGGCCGTGGAAAACGGAACGAGGGCTACAACGGGTGAGATCGATTTTTCCGTGATGCCTGGATACAAAGCAGATGTTGTTATCTACAATGTAGAAGGATCTCAACTGATGATTGTGAAGGATGATTTCGGACAGTATGTGTACGCTTGGCCAGAAGCAGATTCATCTATTGGTGATTGGACCGCCGAAAAACGCTTGAAATAAAGTTGGTACCCCCAGACTGAGTCGAACAGTCCATTAACGTTTAGAAGACGTCGAGCCGATTCCCTCGGTGGGGGTATAATACTTAGAATACGGCGTACCCTACAACTGTACCATCGACAGTAGCATTACTGATCGCTTGATCAACTGGAATCACTGTATCACCACCAGCAATAGTTGCGGCAGCGCGAACTTGGTATGTGCCATCTTTACCGGTTGAACCTGTAATGGTGAAACGGAAGTCAATTGGGAAGTTGATAATTTGATCACCATCAACCGTAACTGAAGCAGCACCAGCAACACCGGTTGTCACAGCTGTAATCACATACGTGCCTACAAACGGCGAGACGTTCCCTGGTGTTACAACTTTCATCATTGCTTGTGCATAGTTGGTTCCATCAAACGATACACCACCTTGGGTTGACCATCCTTGAACAACGAGAGCTTCAACCGCTGTTTTGAGGGTGGCGGCGCTGGCACCAGTTGCTACTTGATAATTGATTACGTTAGACATAATAGTTCTCCTTAATGTTGGAGATATTTATGGTACCCCCGCCCAGATTCGAACTGGGAACTCAAACTTAGGAAATTCGAGAAGTATCCATACAACGGGGATATATTGGAGCTGTGTGACAGATTCAAACTGTCTTCCACTTCTTTACGGGAGAAGGCTTCATCATCAAAGTTTACACAGCGTATAATTTGGATATTTGTGTGGTCTTCCTTGGATTCGAACCAAGGTCACTCCTACGCTGGCCTGCCCAACATTGTAGGGGCTCTACCGAATAAGCTAAAGACCAGTGCTTACTTTGCAACTGGGATACCACTACTAAAGTTCTTGAGGATACTCAATAATTCGTGCCACACACCCGAGCCACCACTTGCAAGCAATCCCATCACAACAGCAGCGGATGCAGCGTCATCAAAGTAAGGAAACACTTGTCCTGACATCGTGTGCAACACTCCACCTGTGATTGCAGCGAGTGCATAGTATACAAACTTTTTGCGATCTTCGGAAAAGTATTTGGTGACGAGTGGTTTCATCATTTCAACAGCGCGTTCGGCAGCAACAGAAACGATGCTAATGTATCCCAACAGTGTAACAGCAGCTTCTAATTGTATCATTTAAATCTCCTTGACGATACAATATTTATTGGTGCTGGGTGACAGATTCGAACTGTCATAAGTCTCCTTGTAAGGGAGGCGGCTCACCTTTCACACCAACCCAGCATTATTTTATCGGAGCTCTTGTACGGACTCGAACCGTATTCAACTTCCATACCAAGGAAGGCTTCACCATCAAAGTTTCAAGAGCGTTATTATTTCTGTATACTTGATCCACTCGTTAATTCGCAACCGTCGACAACTGCGCTCATCACTCGAATAAGTTCATCTTTCGTCAACCCGTCGTTGTCACACATTGTAACCATTGTACCTTCAACGAACCTCCAATAGAAACATATGTTTCCTTTTCCCACTCCCTCGAGTTTATATTCAACACTGAAGGAATCCATACTATATGCGTCATCACTCATTTACACGTTACCTGTTTGTCTTTGAATGCTACTACGCTTGCTTCGTACACAGCTTCATCGTTACTTTTCTTATAAAAATGTTCATACTTATACGGGTTGTATGACACAACCGTATCATAATCTTGTTCGTATGGTTCCCACTGTCCAACCACGCCAGCGTGAACGTTCTTGCGCTTCTCTGCCAACACACGTTGCCGCCCTGCTTCAGACACTTTAAACGTTGCGTCCCGCAGTTGCAACTTTGTTCTGTGTGCGACTACGTATCCGGACCGTTTGCCTTCAAGTGCTTTAACAGACCAGCAATCTTTGTGCAAGTTGTAGTAAACAAAAACTTTCATTTCCACCACGGCCAACGAATGTCTTGAATGTCTTCTGATTTCAGGGTTTTGAGCACTTCCCGTTGATCATCAGGAAGCCGTTGAATAATCTCTCCAGGTTTTCGAGACTTCTTCATTGAATCAACGCTACTATACATCAAGTGCTTTTCTGCCAGTTCCATCATCAGCTTTCGTGCTTTTGTAATCATACGCACCTCATTGTTGGTGGGGAGGAGT
>JADDYB010000696.1_pt1 | contig 10708 bp, 11 predicted proteins | sample 8641941 | NCBI WGS metagenome assembly JADDYB01 (sample SAMN16275377, study PRJNA637457) | freshwater sediment metagenome | isolation source: Lake Kineret sediment | place: Israel: Lake Kineret | collected 2013 | reverse complement strand
GTACCCGTGCAGTCGTCGTCGGGCGCAGTATTGATGTGGGTCGCCCGATGTCAGCACTCTTCACGAATGCTGATGCAACGGTCACTCTTTGCCACAGTAAAACAAAGAACCTCGCTGAGGAGATCATACAGGCGGATATTCTTGTATCCGCAATCGGCAAAGCGCACTTCATCACCCGGGAAATGGTCAAACACGGTGCGGTCGTCATAGATGTAGGTATCAACCAGTTGAACGGCAAACTGGTGGGGGACGTGGATTTTGCAGCGGTAACAACCATCGCCTCTGCAATCACACCGGTGCCGGGCGGCGTGGGTCCGATGACGATTGCAACCCTGATGGAGAACACCTATCGTGCAGCGAGTATGAGGACATGCGACACTGTGTGGTAAATAACCTTGTTATCGGGGGGGACGCGCCTGTCCGCGTGATGGGCGTGATCAACTGCAGCCCGGAGTCGTTTTATGCAAATTCCTATATTCCGATCGATTTCGTTCATAAAACTGCAGTCGAAATGGTAGAACAGGGTGCGGATCTTATCGATATCGGTGCACGAAGCACAGCACCCAATACCCAGGCCATCAGCGGGAGTGCCGAAGCGGAAAGGATCGATGCTGCTCTCAAAGAACTGGACGGGAGCGGGATCACGGTCTCTGTAGATACCATGAATCCCTGGGTGCTCGATGTCTGTCTGAACCATGAGATCCATGCAATCAACGATATTTCCGGACTCTCTTCCCCACGGTACGCACAACGGCTTGCACAATCAGGGCTTCCTGCATTCCTGATGGCATCCAATCATCAGCCGGGTGATGCCGTTGGACTGGATGCAACACTCGCTGCGCTTGAAAGCGTAGTAGTGCGGTGCGAGACTACAGGTATCAAAGATTATGTCCTTGATCCCGGTATCGGGATATGGACACCTCAGCGATCGGTGGAGGATGACTGGACCCTCTGTCAGCATTTTGCTGAATTTGGGAAATTTGAACGCCCGCTTCTGGCCGCAATCTCAAGAAAGACGTTTATTGGAGATCTTTTACACCGGTATCCGGAAGATCGTCTGGCCGGAAGCCTCGCAGTTACCCTGATACTGCTGGAGAAAGGTGCATCTGTTGTCCGGACCCATGATGTGGCACAGACATTGGATGTGATACGGGTTTTCGAACGCATGGTGAAACAGGAATGAACTGTTCGTTCGAGGTCTACGGGCTCTCAACCGGCATCATTACCATGGGCGATTCGATCGCCGATCGTGTTGTTGCTGCAGCCAAACAGGTATGTAACGGCTTCAAGGATGGCGACATTCTTGTTCTTGCCGAAACTGCTGTTGCTACCGCAGAAGGTAATGTAATCGCACTTTCTACGATCACTCCCTCAAAGCGGGCACAGGAACTTGCCGCACGCTACCAGATGGATCCCAGAACGGTCGAAGTTGTCCTCCGGGAGAGTGATTCGATTGTCGGAGGAATTCCCGGGTTTCTTCTCTGCATGAAGCACGGCACCCTGCTCCCGAATGCCGGCGTGGATGCGTCGAATGCCCCTTTGGGTTGCGTTACACCGCTCCCGGAAAATCCGGACCACAGTGCACTCACCCTCAAACATGCCATTGAAGACCTGACGGGGGCGAGGATTGGCGTCATTATCGCCGACAGCCGGACGCATGCCATGCGCCGTGGATGCAGCGGGGTTGCCATAGGGAATGCAGGGATCACTGCGGTCATCGATGACCGGGGCAGGAGCGACCTGTTCGGCAGAAGACTTGAGGTAACACAACGTGCAGTTGCAGACAACATCGCGTCTGCAGCGGAACTGGTCATGGGTGAAGCAGATGAGTGCATACCTGCGGCGATTATCCGGGGGCTGGGAATGCCCATTGACGATCAAACCGGGATTGAATCCATTGCTGCAGAAGAGTGTCTGTTCATGGGTGTATTCCGGAAAAATGCAGGTTCACCCTGAGCTTATGGAATGGATTCAGGTAGTAATCCCTGACCCATCTTTTACTGCAGTCAATTCATTCATTCAATGTCTGTTTTCTTTCCCTTTCGCTCGACGCCGACCCGCCCTTTCTCCACAGACAGCACAAACCCAAGTTCTTCAAGATAAGCACGGCTCTTCCCCGTCCCGTGAATCAGCAGTTCGACCAGGTCCTCTTTCTCATCGATGTCCGTGTGGAGCCGGAACGAATCGATCACTTCACAGGAAAGTTCTGCCTCCTGTGCAATTTTTTGGTGCTTGAGAAAACTCATGCCGTAGTAATCGACATGAAACCGTTGCGGTTCCCTGATGAAAATAACATTCGTTCCTCCACCCCTTCCCGGCACCATAGCCATATCATTCTTGGTGGTAATTACCCGCTGGATCGCCTGAGCATTGGCAAGGGGAAGATCGGCCATGATTATCAGAATTGCACCAACGGACTGGGGAAGAAGCGAATTGAGTGTCTGGTTGAGATCCGCATCGCTGACCGTGATCTGGATATCCTCGCTGTCAAATAATTCGGTGCCAACGATCACCGGACTACAGTTCGCATCTTTTGCCGCGTGGATCACATCTTCCAGCATCGCACGGGCAAACGCTTCCCTTTCCTCCTGGCTGAGCACGCAGGAGAGCCGGGTCTTCGGGTTAACGAGCTTGAACGGGATCAGGGCATGAGGGCACATTTCATAGCGTGTTATGCAGTGAGATAAAAAAAAGATGCTGGTGCGCATCGGGACACAAAGAAACGGTGAAAAACCGCAGATATAACATCCCGCTTGTCGATAGTTTTCGGGTGTGAACCGAATCAATTCATACCTGTTTCACCAGAGCTGGAACGCCCGTTTTGTTCCTCAGGGATATTCACCCTCAGGCATGGCAGAAACACCGTGGCAGCACGGTTATGCGACAATATATGCTCACCGGATGGTAATCCCGGACGGTTCATGACAGCATTACCTTTCAATAGATAGGACGAGTATCTTTTCTCATGCAGCCCCGCATCATTACCTTCTCGAGGAATGTATTTCTGCCTCTCACTACAGTCTGCCGGAACCGCTGTGGGTACTGCACCTTCCGTACTCCGGTTCAGGACGGATGCCTCATGACTCAGGAAGATGTAGAAAAGACCCTTCAGAACGGGGCCGCACTTGGATGTACGGAAGCACTCTTCACATTCGGGGAGCACCCGGAGGAGGAACCGGGCTTTACGCTCTATCTCCAACGAACCGGGTATACCACAATTCTTGATTACTGCGAGGCAATGTGCAGGAAAAGTATCGAATACGGTATACTCCCGCATACAAACGCCGGTATCCTGACCTATGACGAGATGGAACGGCTGCATGCGGTAAATGCGAGCATGGGGCTGATGCTGGAGACAACCGCAAAAATCCCGGCGCATGCGGCATCGAAAGGCAAGGAGCCGGAAATCAGGCTTGGCATGATTGAGGATGCCGGAAAACTCAAAATACCCTTCACCACCGGTCTGCTTCTGGGAATTGGTGAAACAATGGCTGACCGGGAAGAATCCCTCCTTGCAATCCGGGACCTCCACAAAAGGTACGGGCACATCCAGGAGATCATAATCCAGAATTTTTGTCCTAAGCCGGGGACTCCGATGGCACACCATCCGGTGCCGGGTACAGATGAAATCTGCACTACCATCCGGATGGCCCGCGACATTCTCCCCAAGGATATTGCCATCCAGATCCCGCCCAATCTTATCGATGCATCCGTGCTCATCTCCTGCGGGGTGGATGACCTCGGGGGTGTTTCACCCCTTACCATCGATTATGTCAACCCGGAACACCCCTGGCCGGCGATTGAAGATCTCAAAAAGATCATTGGTGATGCCCATCTCTGCGAGCGGCTCTGCATCTACCCGCAGTATATAAAAAAAGGGTGGTATCACCCCCATTTGCAACCCCTAATAAACCGGCTCGCACAAACAGTTAAGAAAAGGAGCAGTGGACGTGAAGTGCAAAGACCTCATCATTAAAGGCAAAGCGAAATCGGTATACACCACCGGTACCAAGGGCAAACTCATTGTTGAGTTCCGCGACGATATCACCGCATTTGATGGCGGGAAGAAAGATGTGCTTAAAAATAAGGGGGGCTACAATGCGGAAGTTTCGGCATTCTTCTTTGCATACCTCGAGCAGAAAGGGGTAAAAACCCATTTTCTCACCATGCTCGATCCTCACCATATGGTTGTAAGAAAACTCGAAATGATCCCGCTTGAAGTAATTGTGCGGAACATCGCTGCCGGCTCCATTGTCAGAAATTATCCGTTTAAGGAGGGGACACCACTCGACCCACCCTTGATCGTGATCGATTATAAGGACGATGCACGGCACGATCCGATGCTCAACGATGAGATTATCCTTGCGTTAAAACTTGTCACAGCCGCTGAACTGAAAAAGATCAAAACGGTAGCACTCGAAGTGAACCGGCTCCTTTCCGCGTTTCTCTCAAGCCAGGGAATCACACTGGTGGATTTCAAGATAGAGTTTGGCAGGCAGGACAAGACGATCTATATCGGAGATGAGATCAGTATGGACTCCATGCGTCTCTGGGACAAAAAAACCGGTGAGTCGCTCGACAAGGATGTGTACCGGTTCGAAAAGGGAGATGTGATGGCAATTTACCACAAGGTGGCGCAGCGGATCACAAAGCCGGTTAAAAAAACAGTGACACGGGGGTGAAGACGCGAGGCTCCCGGGAAAGTATGTACCTCTTTTATGCGATGGTCCGCTGTATCGAACACAAAGACTAACGTCTTTTAATAAAGAAACATATCGTGACGAGTATATCATACGGATGCGGACGGGTAGTATGACAGAAGAACATGCAGATGAAGACGAAATGCTCAAATGGGCAAAAGGCTACGCAAACAAGCAGGGATGGGAACTCAATACCGATCAGAAACAACTCTCGACAGTTATCCGGGGACTTGTGCGAAACAAAAAGAAGTTCGGAAGGCTGTACTGTCCCTGCCGTCTCCGGAGCGGGGATGAGGAGAAAGACCTGGCAATTGAATGTCCCTGCGTGTTTCATAAAGATGAAGTTTCCCGGGATGGACATTGCCATTGCAACCTCTATTTTAAAAAGAACTGATCATTTTTTTTACAAGGTAAATCACCAATTTTATACTCTGCTTATGGATGAACCACCCGTTACCTCTGCTGTCTGCCCGGTCACAGGTCTGCCACCGGTTCAGGGCGAATCACCTGAGGTACTCATTCTCGGCAGTTTTCCCGGAAGGCAGTCACTGCTGAAACAAGAGTACTACGGGAACCCCAGGAATCATTTCTGGCACATAATTGAAATCCTGTTTCTTATTGATCGTCATCTTCCCTACCCTGTCCGGACATTACGGTTAATGGATCACCGCATCGCACTCTGGGATGTTGTCTGCACCTGCTCCCGTGCAGGGAGTGCAGACGCCATGATCCAGAGTCCGGTGTTCAATGACCTTGCAGGTTTCTTCACTGCATCCCCTTCACTACATCTCGTTGTCCTTAACGGAAGCTCTGCTGGCCGATACTATCACCAGCTGAATATACCTGCATCTGTTCCTGCTGTTGTCCTGCCGTCAACGAGCCCGGCAAACACCCGCTATTCCCTTGATGAAAAAATTAAAAGCTGGGAAATAATCCGCCCATATACATCCAACAATAAACGAACGAAAAAATTATCGTCCCATATGGAACTTCAGGAAAATAACGTGATATATTGCGTAGAATCCTACAAGCACTGCAAAGGTATAGCCGAAGATTGCAACCCAGTAGATATAGTCCGGAAGGGAAAGCGGATGCGAAAGAAGTACAAGCGAGGACCCTACCACAAGGGAGGCCACGACAAGACCGAGTAAGAGCTTGTCGCTGGCTTTATCGAGGGACATCTGGAGTTTCTGGATATCGGTTTCCACGATCTCCAGTTTGAACGTCCCGGTTGAGAGCCGCCGGAGCATAAGGTTAAGATTACGGGGCATATCAAAAAGGGCATCTGCGGCGTCAAGAAAGGATACGGAAGCTCGTTTAAAATAAGCAGCAGAAAGGTTTCGCGCATCAGCAAGCTTTGTAAGATAGGGTGTGACCTCTTTTTCGAAATTGAACCTCGGATCAAGCCGGATACCGATGTCAAGTACCATAATAAAGACCTTGAGCAGGAGCATCAGGTTCATAGGGACTTTCAGGCGATAGCGTCGCATTGCATTGGTCAGTTCGGTTACGACAAGCCGGAAATTGTATTGCGCAAGCTCGTCACTACCACCGAAATCATGCATCAGGATGTAAAGGTCGTCCCGCAGGGATTCACGGTCAGACTCATCAATCTCGATCCCAAATCCTTCGAGGGACCTGAGCATGAGTTCAACGTCGTCATTCACCAGCGCAAAAAGGAGGTTAATGAATCCCTGCCGTTTTTCCGGACGCAGGATACCAACAATACCAAAATCCAGAAAGACGATGTTTCCCTCTTTTGTTACGAGAAGGTTACCAGGGTGCGGGTCACCGTGGAAGAATCCATCTTCAAAGATCATCTTGAGGTAGGCATGGAATCCCCGGACTCCGATTTCATGGGGGTCAAGACCCATCGTCACTATTGCTTCCCGATCATCAATCCTGACCCCTTCGACAAACTCCATGACCATCAGGTATTCAGATGAGTATTCCCAGTAGACCTTTGGGAAACGGATACCCGGTACATTATGGAAGTTTCGTTTCATTCGGTCGGCGTTTCGGGCATCCCGGGTAAAATCGAGCTCTTTTACGATCTGATGGGCAAAATCATCCACCATGCCGATCGGATTGTATACCCGGGTTTCGGGAAATACTGTTTCGACACGCTCTGCCATGGATCGCAGTATGGAAAGATCCGTTTCGATAATTTCCCTGATACCGGGCCTTTGTATTTTAAGGGCGACTCTGGTCCCGTCTTTCAGGATTGCAGAATGTACCTGGGCAATCGATGCGGAGGCAACCGGCAGTTCATCGACCTTCCAGAACCAGTTTTCACATTGGTTAAAACCGTCGCAACTCTTTTCCAGGACCCCCCGCACTTCTGAGAAAGGGATAGGTTTTGCATGGTCCTGCAGTTTTTTAAGCTGTTCAATCAGTTCCGGGGGAAGCAGTTCGGTTCTTGTGCTCATTATCTGCCCGAACTTTACAAATGTCGGGCCAAGTTCCTCGAGGGCAAGCCGCATCCGTTCGTACACCGTGGATGCATCGGGATCCTTCCCCTGGCCGGGAAGCCTGAACCGGGCTCGTGTGGGGAACATTGTTTCAAGCCCTATGCTAAAACCATGTTTGCCCAGTATGTCCACGATCTGTGCATACCGCGTGATCCGGTTAACCATGCGTATGATTTGGATGTCGTGATACTTAATGCGTGCTTTTTCCGTCACAATCACAGTGAATGCGCAGGAAAAAAAATCATGGGGTCAGGTGCCAAAAGGGATAAACCTGCAATCATTATGGTTATTCTGGTTTATGAAAAATGACAATCCGGTTTGTATTCGTGCCGGATGCCATATTGTTCACACCCCATATATTGGAGGTTTTGGTGAATGTCTGCTGGTTGATCAGCACTCCGTCGCACCTGAACCCTGCAGCGATCCCGAGCGGGATGACCTGTTCTTCCAGGTGAATCGTCCGTTTCCTTACCTCCCCCACTTCAAACGCAACATAACCCCCGACCCGGGTGATCCGGTAGAGCTCCCGGAATACCGACCCCATAACACCGGTCCATTCATCCAGAGTCCGGGCCATCGTAATCTGCTTCCCGATCGCTTCCTCATGTTGACCGTTAAACCAGCAGCGGAGCCAGTTGTCCTCCCGGTACTGGACGATGTCAAGAAAAGGGGGCGATGTCACGGTCAGCTGTACGCTGGCTTCCGGAATGTCGGGTGTCGAACGGGCATCCCCGGTGAGAAGGCGGGCTTTTTTTCCTGCCCGATTAAGATTCTTCTTTTCTACAGGGGATAGTGAACGTAACAGGCTCTTTGTCTTGTCCCGTATGATTTTATGGGTATCCCGGTACTCCGGGATCTGCTGGCGTTTCCGGTTGATCCTTTGCTGACTCCGCTGTGATACCGCCTGGTTTGGCGGCAGGGTATATACCGAGAAAAATCCCTTTGAGTGACCAGTGAGCCGGTTCGTCGCCACCATCGCGATCCAGCGGTCAATCATATCATCCCTGCAATCCGATTTCCGGTCCAGGAGATACTGCCGCAGGGCCACAATTTCCTTCTCGGTATCGGGATGGTAAAACATGGAAAGATCGATGGTTGCCCCTTCACTGTCCCGGGGGATGGTAGCAAGACGTTTGTCAACGCTTGCAATATCAGGAGGAACGAACCGGGGTTCCATCATAATCCGGGAGAGGGGATTTGCATCGTTTGCGAGTACATCCCGTCCGGAAAGGCCCGCTTCGATGAGCGTTGTTCCACGACCACTGAATGGATCGTAGACAACATCACCTTTCCGGGTCAGGATATCGATGAAGAACCGGGGGAGTTGTGGTTTGAAGCATGCACGATAGGATATTTCATGGATTGAAGATGCCTGCCTTTGCCGGGAGGTCCAGAATTCATTGGTATACTTTGGGACGGTAACCGGTCCGATTACCATATCCTCAACGAGCGTCGGGATAGCGGCATGGCTCACGAATGCGCGAAGATACCGGTTCAGGGTATCTTCGGATAAAGGGGATCTGCCGGCCACCATAGCTAAGGGTAGGTTGGCGGACGAAGGTATAATGCTGGTGCCATCATGCCTTGATATCGGATGCACCAGCACCAATACATGCACCAGGGAACACGGGGGAATTGGTGCATGAGGAAAAAACACTACTATACCAAAACCTGACACCGTTGTCAATGTTGCAATCCCGGGTAAAATCCGGGTCATTTTTTTTAAAAAAAAGAGACACTCGGATACGTGCAGACGAGATGCGAAGGATCAGGAGAGCGAATTTACTTTTTTACTCTTTGGTATGCTCATACCCTCGATTGCATCAAATGCTTCCGGGTATTTCACCATGCCCTGTATGCCATCCAGTGCGCCGGGGTCCAGGGCAAGTACCATAAATACATCGTCAGCAACAGTGAATGGCGCTACAATACCGTTTGCCCGTGCTGAGCGAAATCCATACCGGGGATAATATCCCGGGTGGCCGATGACGATAACAATACGATGCCCAAGAGTCCGGCATACCTTGAGTCCCTCTTCAATGAGCGCGGCCCCAACGCCACGACATTGGTAATCCGGGTGCACCACAAGCGGGGCAAGAGCGATGGCGGGGGTGATTGCGTCGGGAGATTCGATGGTGACGGGAGGAAACATGATATGCCCGATAATCCTGTCACCATCAACAGCGACAAGCGAAAGTTCGGGATTGAAAACATTGGCATCCCGCAGGGCATCTACCAGACGTGCTTCGTCATAATGAGCAAACGCCTGGTAATTTACCTCAAAAATTGCGGGAATATCCGCAGGAATTTCCTGCCGGATAAAAAAGGAATCCATCCTGTTCTGTTAGGTGGCTGGGCAGATAAGGGAGAGGTTCGTGGAGTACCTGTATCACCGTGTTTTAAAAAACGTACTGAAACTATTTACAGCGGGTTGATTCAGGTCTATCAAAGGGTGTAAGTGTGATTAACGCAAACCTCTTTTAGAATGAACCCGACCATCAGGGCATATATCGACCTCACCCGGCTCCAGTTTTTCTTTGCCTGGCCTCTTCTCTTCTGTTCGGGATACCTGCTTGCGACCACCGTCTATGGAAATTTCTCCTGGTTCGATCTCGCACGGGTTTCCCTGATTGGGTTCTTCGGCTTTGAAGCGGGGCTTGTCCTGAATGATTATATCGATCGCGATTATGACAAAAAAGACATCGAATCGGATAAGCTTACGAAATACTGGCGGATATTCAGAACCCGCCCGATCCCGGCCGGGCTTATTTCACCAAACCAGGCATTAGGGCTTTTCATTGGTTTAGCCGCCATCACTACTGTTCTTATCGTAACACTCCCGTATCCGCACTCACTGATAGTGCTTCTCATCATGATCTACAGTTATACCATAGAAATATTCTACCAGATCGAGAAGCGGCAGCCCCAGCAATTCCCCTTTGCCCAGCTTATCGGGAGAACAGATTTCGCCCTGTTTCCGGTTGCCGGGTATCTCTGTCTGGGGAACCCCGACCTGAATGCATTCCTGTACTTTGTTTTCTTCTACCCGTTTGCTCTGGCACACCTCGGCGTAAATGACCTGATCGATGTGAAAAATGACCGTGCGAGAGGAATGAGTACCATCCCGATACTCTATGATACGCCCAGGACAACGTTCTGGATTTTCGGATTTACCATCATCCATGCGATGATGGCGTTCCTGTTCATGACCCGGCTTGGCTGGATCGGTCGTGCGGGTATTATAATCGGGCTGATGCTGCTCATTGCTGCGAATGGTGTCATCCTCAGGTACAGGACACCTGAAGCCGGTTTGAAAGTGTTACCGCTTTTCCATATAACCATGCTTGTCTACGCAGGATCGATTGGGCTGGATTCGGTACTGTAACTGGAGGGTACTCTCTTTGTTTTTTGGCGTGGTTCGAGAATACTACATCATCAGATTTTCAGCAGGATCCGGGATCTCTTCTGCAGGATTACTTCCCCGAGGTCCGTAGAGGATGCAATCAGGGGTGCCCTGACAACCAGAGTTGCGCCGGA
>JADDYB010000695.1_pt1 | contig 10709 bp, 10 predicted proteins | sample 8641941 | NCBI WGS metagenome assembly JADDYB01 (sample SAMN16275377, study PRJNA637457) | freshwater sediment metagenome | isolation source: Lake Kineret sediment | place: Israel: Lake Kineret | collected 2013 | reverse complement strand
GCCACTCCACGATCAGCGTCGTCCAGTCGATCTTCCTGGTCATCGTCATGGACGCCTTCTTCTCCGTCATGCTGAACTGGGCCGGAATGTAGCCATGGACGCCTCCCCCGCGGTCCCCCGGATCCCTGTCATCGAGGTCTCGCACCTTTCCACGCGCTACGGGGAATCCCGGGTGCACGAGGACGTGAGCCTGACCGTCTTCCGGAAAGAGATCTTCGCCCTGGCGGGGGGAAACGGGAGCGGGAAGTCCACCCTGTTGCGCGAAATCATCATGCTGCAGAAGCCGACCGGGGGGATCATCCGCCTTCTGGGGAAGGACATTTCCTCGGTCCGGGAGGGCGAGCGGGACGCGCTGCTGCGGCGATGCGGGGTCATGTTCCAGTACGGCGCGCTGTTCAGTTCCATGACGGTGGCGGAGAACATCGCGGTTCCCCTCCGGGAGCACACCCGTCTCGGCCGGGAACTGATCCGGGAGATCGCGGAAATCAAGATCGGGCTGGTCGGCCTTCCGCCGGACAGCGCCTGGAAATACCCGGGCGAGCTCAGCGGCGGCATGCGCAAGCGCGCGGCGATGGCCCGGGCAATCGCACTGGACCCCGAGATCCTCTTCCTGGACGAGCCCTCCTCCGGCCTGGATCCCGACGGGGCCGGCGGCATCGACGAACTGATCCTCCACCTGAGGGAGTCGATGGGGTTGACGATCTTCATGGTGACGCACGATCTCGACTCGTTGTGGCGCGTAACGGATCGCGTCGCGGTGCTCGGGGAGGGGAAGATCCTCTCCACCGGCACCATGGACGAGCTTGCCGTCCTGGAGAACCCCCTGCTTTCACCGTACTTTCATGGGCCGCGCGGACGCGCCGCCCGGGAGCAGTCATGGAATCGAAGATCCGGTACGTCGCCGTAGGGCTTTTCGTCGTCGTCCTGGGCATCGTCTCGGTCGCCGGGTTCTTCTGGCTGGCCAGGGGAATCGAGCGCACCACGTACGACCGGTACAGGGCGTTCTTCCGCGAATCCGTTTCCGGGCTGGGCCCGAATGCGGTGGTGAAATACCGCGGGGTGGAGGTCGGAAGGGTGCGGGAGATCGTCATCAACCCGGGGAACGTCGAGGAGGTGCGGCTGACGCTGGACATCGCGCGCGGCACCCCGGTGAAGAAGGACACCGTGGCCACCCTGAAGCTCCAGGGGTTGACGGGGCTCGCGTTCCTGGACCTCTCGGGAGGGAGCCAGTCCGCCCCCCTCCTCGAGGCGGGGCCGGGCGAGCCGTATCCCGTCATCCGGACCGGTCCTTCCCTGCTGTACCGCCTCGACACGGACGTGACGAGGCTCATCGCCGGGGTGACCGATTTCACCGAGGACGCCCGCTCCCTGGTCGACCAGAAAAGCCGCGAGGACCTCAGGCGGATCCTCCACAGCCTGGCCAGGGTGGCGGATGCCCTCGCGAAGCGCACGGATACCGTGGACCGGGGAGTCGCGGACGGGGCGAGGGCGCTGGAAAACATCGCCCGGATCACGGACCGGCTCGACGCCCGGGCGCCGGAGATCGTCGACAACCTGGGCGCGGGGACGGCGACGCTGAAAGACGCGGGCGGCGAGGCCCGGAATGCGGCCGCGGATATCCGGAAAGCGGCGGTCGAGATCCAGAAGGCGGCGGGGGAGGTGCAGGTGGCGGGGCGCGAGGCCGCGCGCACCGGACGCGAGCTGGCCGCGATGGTGGGCGAAAACCGGCAGGATCTCGGGCGGTTCGCCCGCCAGGGGCTGCCCGAATTCAGCGCCCTCGTGTCCGAACTGCGGCAGCTGACGGCCCAGCTGCAACGCCTGGCCAGGCAACTGGAGCAGGAGCCGGACTCCGTGATCCGCGGCCGGCATCCCGTACCCCCGGGGCCGGGGGAGAGAGGGGGCACCGGAAGATGAACCGTGAGACGTCCCGGCGGGGCGGGCGGCCAGTGGGGATTCCCGCCATGGCCACCCTGCTCGTGATCGCCGCGATCGGGGGGTGCACGCTCCTGCCGGAGCCCCGGGCGACGGCGCGGAACACCTTCGTCCTTCACCCGGAACCGGCGACCTCGCCCCCGGCGGCGCGGCCGTGCGGCGAGAGAAACCATACCCTGCTCGTCGGCGTTCCCCGGGAGGTTCCCGGCTTCGATACCCCCCGGATGGCGTACCTCCTCCATCCGGACGTCCTGGGGTATTACGCGGACAGCAGGTGGGTGGACACCCCGGCACGCATGCTGACGACCTTTCTGGTCCAGGCCATGGAAGGGGGCGGGTGCTGGCGCGCGGTGATCCGCGAACCGAACACGGCAGAGGCGGACTTCCGCCTGGACACCGAGGACCTCGTCCTGGCGCAGGAGTTCCTCTCCCGGCCGGGGCGGGTGCGTCTCGGGATCCGGGCGGTGGTCGTGGACCTGCGCCGGCAATCCGTCGTCGCAACGAGACGGTTCGAGGCGTTGGAGGAGACGGCGGTGGAGGACGCTGCCGGAGGCGCCGCCGCGGCCAATCGCGCCGCGGGGAAACTTCTCCCCGCGCTCGCGGCGTGGGCGGACCAGGTCGTGACCGTGGAAGGCGCACGGGGAGTACCCGCCCCCGGCCCGTGAGGGTGCCGGGAAACGCCGCAGGGCATTCGAACGGGATGTCCCGGGCGGTTCAATTCGTGGCGCGGAATCCCTGTGCCGCGAGGCGGGAGACGAGTTCCTCGGCGTGCTCCCTGTCCCGTGTCTCGAGGAGAAGGAGCACCGTCGAGTATCCCGGCGGGCAATCGGGCGGGAGACGATCGTGCTCGATCCGGATCACGTTGGACCTCTCGGCGGCGACGGCGGCGAGGAGGGCGGCGAGCGAACCCGGCCGGTCCTGGACGAGGAACCTCAGCCGGACGATCCGGCCGGAGCGGAAGAGTCCCCGCTCCGTGATCTGCGCAAGGAAGCTGACGTCGATGTTCCCGCCGGAGTGCACCATCACGGCAGGGAATTTCCGCGGAGGGCGCTTGTAGAGGAGAGCCGCGAGGGACACGGCCCCGGCCCCTTCGAGCGCGGTCTTCATCTCCTCGAGGGCGTACAGGATCGCCGCGGCGATCTCCTCGTCGTCGACGGTGACCGCATCGTCCACCCACCGGGCCGCGGCCTCGAACGTCCTCTCGCTCAGGGACTTTACCGCGATCCCGTCGGCGATCGTGTGCGTCCGCGGGCAGGGGACGGGCCGGCCCTGGCGCAGGGAAGGGATCAGGGACGACGCTCCTTCCGACTGCACCGCGACCAGCTCCACGGCCGGGTGGACCTCCTTCAGGGCCGCGCCGATACCCGCCAGAAGGCCTCCGCCCCCTACCGGCACGTAGATCGTGCCGGGCGGACCCGCCTCCTCCGGGAGTTCCAGCCCCAGCGTGCCCTGCCCGGCGATCACCATGGGGTCGTCGAACGGGTGGACCATCGCGTAACCGGACTCCAGGGCGATCCCCACCGCGCGGGCCTGCGCGTCGTCGAACGTTTCGCCGTGGAGGATGATCCGGGTGTCGTCACCCCCCTCCCGGCGCGCGGCGCTCGACTTGGAAACGGGCGCCCATACCGGCATCACGAGGGTGGCGGGGATGCCGGCGACCCGGGCCGCCCGGGCGACGCCGCGCGCGTGGTTCCCGGCGCTGGCGGCCACCACTCCGGGGGCCGCGGACGGGGAAAGGGACAGCACCTTGTTGGCGGCCCCGCGGATCTTGAAGGAACCGGTGTTCTGGAGGTTTTCCAGCTTGGAGAGGACCCTGCCGCCGAACCGCGCGGAAAGGGGGGGTTCCTCGACGAGCGGCGTCCGGTACGCCATCCGGTAGACCCGTTCCCTTGCCGCCAGGACGTCGTCTCTCCCGAAATCCATACGCTCCTCCAGCCGGGAGCTTCCCGGCGCCGGCAGGGAATCCTTTCCCGGCGGGCCGCCGGGACGCGCCCCGGAAGGATTATATCCTGCATCGGCAAGGCAGCGAGGCCGGGGAAACGGTATACTCGTAGCTTCGGGGTTCCGGGCAGGGGAACCCCGCCCATACACTTTGGAAGGGGGCCCGGCCTACGTTGCCCACGCTTTCCCAAAGGGCGAAAAACCTCGGGATACGGGATGCGCTGATCTGGGCGGCTCTTGCCACGGCTTTCCTGCTTTCCGTCCTCCTCGCCGTCGGCCTCTGCACCGACGCGTGCAAGGCGACGCACCGGTGGACGCTCTTCGGGTTGAAGTTCCCCATCTTCGGCATCGGGTTCTTCGGCCTCTCCATGGCGCTGTTTTCCCTGCGGAAGCGTCCATGGATCCGGAAGGCGTTCGCGGTGGCGATCGCCCTGGCGTGGGGGGCGGAGCTCGCCTTCCTGTATGCGCAGCATTCCATCATCAAAAGATGGTGCCCGATATGCCTCGCCGTGGCATGCTGTGTCTGTGTGGCGGGGGTCGCCATGGCTGCCGGCCCCGTCGCCGCGGCGAGGCGGGAATCCGGTTCCGGGAGGGGAACGATGTTGCGTCGGCTGACGGGGGGCTTTTTTCTGGCGGCAGTGGTGGCCGCGGGGGCGTTCGTTACCTTTATCGGGATGGGAAACCCCGCGAGTTCCCAGGCGGCATCCGTTCCCCTGTCCTTGGGGAAGACCGATTCGGAAATCGAGGTCTACGTGTTCACGGACTGGTTCTGTCCGGCGTGCCGGAAGGCGGAACCGGAGATGGAGAGGGCGTACCCGGATATCGTGAAACGGGCGACCCTCCTGTTCATCGACCAGCCGATTCACCCCGAGAGCATGAACTACGTACCGTACAACCTGTCGTTCCTGGTGCGGGAGAAGTCGAAATACCTCGAGATCCGGAAAGCCCTCCTGCAGTTGGCCGAAAGGACGAAGGAACCTTCCCCGGAGGACGTCCAGAAGGCCGTTGGCCGCCTGGGGGTCACCTACCGCCCCCTGAACTATGCGGACGTGAACGCGGGAATCCAGTATTTCCAGTCCGTGGTCCAGTCCTTCCGGATCGAGGGCACTCCCGCCATGGTGGTGTACAACCGGAAGACCAAGAGCGCGAAGGTGCTGAACGGCGTCCGGGACCTCTACTACCCGAACATCCTCATGGCGGTCTCCGGGGTGGCGCCGCCGTAACCTGCCGCGGTGCCCGCGACGTTGTTCCCGTCTCCCGCGCCGGAATGACCCGGCGTGGGGAAGCCCCCGCCTGCGATCCGGTTGTATCCATCTCGCCGGGTACGGCGTATTACGGGAGGCGAAATCTCCTGTTCCGTGAATGGAAACCGTTCCGCCGGGCAGACGAAGGGGCCGGCGCCAGGGGGGGATATGGATCGGAAACAGTTCGCGGTGCTCGCGGTGCTCGCGATGGCTTCCGGGGCCGCCGGGAGCGCTGTCTTCGGCAGGATCCTGCCGGGAACGGCAGCGCACGCCCACGACGGGAGCAGGGCGGAAAGGCTGGTCCGTGCCGAATCGTTCCAGGTCGTGGACAGCACGGGTGATGTCCGCGCCGAGCTCTGCGTGTGCCCGGAAGGGAAACCCGGCCTCGTGCTGATCGACAGGGGGTACAAGGTCCGCGCGCGGTTCGCGCTGCTCAGCGACGGTTTCCCGGGCCTTGAGCTGACGGACAAGGATGGCCGAACCCGCGCAAGGCTGGGCCTGTCCGCCGAAGGAAGCCCGACCTTCGCTTTCCTGGACGGGAACGGCGCCACCCGGGCCGAGATCCGCCTGCCGGAGCGGGGGGATGCGAGCCTCCGGGTGCAGGACGCCGCCGGCAGGGTGATCTGGTTGGCCCCCGGGGGCGCGGCGCCCGTCAGGTAACCCGCCGTATACGAACCACCAGCGTCATCCACCCCCGGATCCGGTGGATTTCCAGCGGTTCCAGAAAACGCCCGCCTGGCGCGCAGAGGAGCGGGTTCAGTTCCCTCTCCAGAATGCCGGACAGGATCGCGACCCCGTCCCGTTCCAGGCGGTTCCCCACGTCTTCCAGGATGCCGACGAGAACGGGGGTGCGGAGATTCGCGACGACGACGTCGTACCGGTTTTCAGCGGACCGGATCCCGCCTTCCGAGACGATCACGTCGCGGGTTATCCCGTTCAGCGCGAGATTTCTCCTTGCCTCCTCGCAGGCGCTCCGGTCGATGTCGACCGCCGTGACGGGGCCCGCCCCCAGTTTGCGCGCTGCGATGGCGAGGATTCCTGTACCCGTCCCCACGTCGAGCAACCGCTCTCCCCCCCGGATGAATTTCTCCATCGCGAGGAGGCACCCCTCGGTCGTGCCGTGCCCCCCGGTCCCGAAGGTGCTCCGGAAATCCAGGAACAGCACGATCCGCTCCTTCCACCGTGCCGGGATGGCGCTCCCTTTCCGCGCGATGAGAAGCGTTTGCCCGACAGGCCTCGGTGTTCTCAACCAGAAGCCTCGACGCTCCCCCTGGTATTCGATGAACGGTTCGATCCAGCAGGGGTCCTGCGCGTTCCGTGCGGACATGCCATCCTCCCGGTCCTGTAGTGCCATTCCCCTCCGGAACCGGCGCACTCCGGGGGCCCCGCTGCAGGGGATGATATCGTAACGCGAGGGAAGATGCAGGCTGCCATCGGGGGTGTGCCATGAAACGGGAAGACACGGAAATCCTGTTTTCCGAGGAGACGATCCGGAACCGGGTCGGGGAACTGGCGCGGCAGATTTCGTCGGATTACCCGCATTGCGGCGAACTGCTCCTGGTGGGGGTCCTGCGGGGGTGCTACATCTTCCTCGCCGACCTTTCCCGGCGCCTCACCGTCCCGGGCACCGTCGACTTCGTTGCGCTCTCCGCGTACGACCGCGGGACGACGGCCCCGGGGCCGGTCCGGCTCCTCATGGACCTGCGGACCGACATCGCGGGAAAGCACGTCCTGATCGTCGAGGACATCGTGGACACCGGGGGCACGCTCGACTGCCTGCTCTCCCTCCTGCGCCCGCGGAAACCCGCCTCCCTGAGGGTCTGCGCGTTCCTGCGGAAACCCGGGCGCCTGGCGAAGGAGGTGACGGTGGATTACGTCGGGTTCGATATCCCCGACGTCTGGGTCGTGGGATACGGACTGGATTACATGGGGCGGTACCGGGCGCTGTCCGACATCGGGATCATCCGGGCCGGAGGGGACAAGGCGCCGGCTACGGAAGTCCCGCCAGTCGCCCGATGATCGGGGGGATCAGGTACGTGGCCAGCCGGGTCTGGGAGCCGCCGCCCAGGACCACCAGGAGCTTCCCCCCGCAGAGTTCCGCCGCGAGTTCCCGCACAAGCAGGGCGATGTTCCAGTAGCAGGGTCCGGTGAGGCCCATGTCGCCGTAATCCCCCTCGTGCGTGTCGAATCCGAAATACCAGACGATGGCGTCGGGCCGGAACCGGCGCGCCCGGCGGGAGAACTGCCCGACCACCAGGTCGAGGTAGACGTCGTTGGCCGGGCGGCCCCCGGCACGGTCCCCCCGGAGGTCCGGAACCGGGACGTCCACCTTCGTTCCGCCGCGGGATTCGTACTCCGCTCCGCAGAGGCAGACGTGGAGAACGTCGGGATCTTCCACGAACAGTTCCCGCGTACCGTCGCCGTGGTGCGCGTCGGTGTCGAGAATGGCGAAGCGCCGCAGGCCGGATCTCTCCCGCAGGTTGACGACGCAGAGCGCCACGTCATTGAAGCAGCAGTATCCCCCGAAGAAATCCCGGCCCGAATGGTGGCCGCCGGCCCCGATGAACGCGAAGGCGTTGGCGATCTCCCCCCCGGCCACCTTTTCTCCGGCGAGGACCACGCCGCCTGCGGAGTGCCAGGCGGTCGAGCAGAGAGGATCCCCCCTGACCCCTTCGATCATGTCCGGGGTGTGGACCTTCAGGAGGAGTTCGTGCCGGACGGGGGCCGGCTCGTAGAGACGCACCCGGCCGCTCGCAAGGATCGGATCCAGGGCCATGGGGAAGTCCGCGAGACGCGCACCGACCGTGAGGTAGCTCCGCCGGGAGAAGGAAGGGTGGTAGAAGACGCCGGTGAGGTGCCCGCCCATCGGCGCCCTCACACGCCCGCGGGCGGCTCGGGCTCGACGCCGGTGCCGGCGAACCGGGCGGCGATTTCCCGGAATTCATCCCGCGCTTCGAGGAAGGCGTCCACCACGTCGGGGTCGAAGTTCAGACCCCGCTTTTCGCGAAGGATGCGGACCGCCTCCTCGTGGGCGAGGGCGGGCTTGTACACCCTCGGGCTGATGATGGCGTCGTAGGCGTCGGCCACCGCCATGAAACGCCCCGGGATGGGGATTTTATCCTCCCGGAGGCCTTGCGGGTAGCCCGTGCCGTCCCATTTCTCGTGGTGGGTGAGGGCGATCTCGTCGGCCACCTGGAGGAACGAGTCCTCGCCCATGAAGTTCTTCGCGAGACGGATCGTCTCCGATCCGTAGAGGGTGTGCCGCTTCATCTCCTCGTACTCCTCCGGGGTCAGCCGGTCCTGTTTCAGCAGGATCCCGTCCCGCACCCCGACCTTGCCGATGTCGTGGAGGGGGGCGAGGCGGAAGAGCAGGTCCACCGTGGAGTCGTCCAGGTATTCCCGGAATCGCGGGTGTTCCCGAAGGCGCAAGGCCAGCGCGCGCATGTAGTGCCGCGTCCGCTGGATGTGGCCGCCGGTCTCGTGGTGGCGTGTCTCCGCCAGCGCCGCGAGGCTCTGGATGATGGCGTCCTGGGTGAGGGCCAGCTTCCGGGTCCGCTCGCGCATCTCCCGGTCGGCCTGCAGGAACCGGATGGATGTGAGCAGGGTGAACACGGTCGCCAGCGTGACTGCCGGGACGAGCGGGGAGAGGAAGACCCGGTGGAAGGAAAGGAGCCACCAGGACCCGAGCCATATCCCTGCGATGGACGGGATGATGGCCGCCAGCCCCCAGATGGCGCGTTCCCGCGCGAGGAGCCCCGTCAGCAGGAATCCCGGGACGAGGATCAGGAAGATCTGGAGGCCGTGCGCCCACCGCGGCTGGGAGATCGGGTCGCCCGCGATGAGGTTGTCGATGACGGTCGCGTGGATCTCCGCGCCCGGCTGCACGGAATCGAGCGGGGTGGTCCGGATTTCCTTGAGCCCCGCGGCGGTGGTCCCGAGGACGACCATCTTCCCGCGCAGCGCCGCAGGGTCCGCGGTACCGTCCAGGAGGGACGACGCCGAGACGTGCGGGAAGGCGTGCCGGCGGCCGCGATAATTCGCCAGGATGCTTCCGCGCCGGTCGAGGGGGATCGGCTTCCCGTCGATGCGCAGCGCCTCGGCTCCCTCGGCCCCCGTTTCCAGGACCACGTCCCCGCCGCGGGCGCGCAGGTAGACGGCAAGGGCCAGGCTCGGGTAGAGGGCTCCCCTGTGACGTATCACCACGGGAACGCGCCGGAGGACCCCGTCGGGGTCGGGGGTCACGTTGAAGAACCCGGAAGAACCCGCCGCGCCCGACAGGACCGGGAGGTTGCAGATGACGCCCGGCGCGTCGAAAAGGTCCTCCACGGCGTTCCCGCCGGCATCGGAGCGCACGCCCGCCCGCAACGGATGCAGGATGCAGGATGTCCCGCGCGCCGCGTCGAAATCGAACTGGTATCCGAGGACGAAGGGGCCTTCGGAGAGGACACCTGCCAGCGTCCGATCGGTGTCCAGCGCATCCGGGGGAACCCCCTCCAGCCCGATGCCGACGCCGAGATCGCGGCGGATTTCCCCGGAGAGGGGCCCGAGGGAGGTCCTGTCGGGCTCGGCGAACACCATGTCGAGTCCGACGGATATCGCCCCGGCCTCCCGGATTTTCTCGAGGAGGCGGGCGACGCGGTACCGGGGCCACGGCCATTGCCCCATCCGGGCGAGGCTCGCCTCGTCGAGGTCCACCACCGCGACATGGCCGGTCACCGGATGCCGCGGCGCGGACCGGAGAAACGAGTCGTAGATCTTCCCTTCGAGGAAGACGGCCAGCGAGGGCGGCCAGATGAAGAGCGCCAGCATCAGGAGGGTCAGAGTGAAGCCGGGGAGGAGGATGCCGAGAGCCTGGGACCTTGTGGGGCGCTTCACCTTATCGCACCGTCACCTCGACGCGGCGGTTCCGTGGCTCGGAAACCTGGTCGCCGGTGGGGACGAGGGGATTCTCCTTCCCGTGGGACACGACCTCGAGGAGGGAGGGGTCGACTCCCGCCTCCGAGAGGAGGACGGCGACTGCACGGGCTCGCCGGAGCGCAAGCTGCTCGTTGTACCGCCTGTCGCCCATGGTATCCGTGTGTCCCACGACGCTGACATCCACCGGATACCGTTCCCGGATGGTCTGGAGGATCTGCGGTACCTGCTTCCGCGACGGGTCGGTCAGTTTCGTGGAATCGTGCCGGAAGTACAGGATGAAGTGGACCGGCGGAACGGGGAGCGCCGAGAGCGCCGGACCGACCATTGCGCGCACCTGGTCCTCGGACAGGGTGTACGTCTCCCCCGGCGGCGACCCGGTCTCGACGGTGACGGCCTGACGCGGCCGCGAGAGGATTCGCTCGCCGCCGGCGCCCGAAACGGCAATGGCGCCCGTCTTTCCCTTTGCGTCGGGGAGGAGGACGACGGTGTCCCGGGTCGGCTGCGGGGCCGGCGGTTTCCCCGTCGAGGAGCAGGCGGCGAACAGAACGGCGGCAAGGCAGGCAGCGACGCGTCGCGGCACGCCCCGCGGGATCCGGCATCGCGGGAATCGGGAGCCCATGCCATTTAATGTGTATGCCCCCGCCCGGCGCATGTCAAGGGGTGGGGAAGGCGGGG